>Ga0181612_124647_pt1 | contig 15815 bp, 12 predicted proteins | sample HoacroProtozoa21_FD_119630 | JGI IMG/M metagenome (GOLD analysis project Ga0181612, IMG submission 119630) | Hoatzin crop microbial communities from Cojedes, Venezuel. Combined Assembly of Gp0051906, Gp0051904, Gp0051908
CCCCCCCGCGCGCCCCCCCCCAGGGGCGGGGGCGGGGGGCGCTGCCTGCTCGAGGGGCGGAGCGGGGCGGGTTCCTGCCGGCCGTGCCAGCCCCAGCGGAGCCGTCTCAGGTGCAGGGCCCCTGTTTTCTGGGATGGCGGGGTCCGAAATTGCCGCTGGGGAAGCGCCCGGTGGCCGGGGCTGGTCTGCTGAGGAAGGAGCGTCCTGTTGCTCGCCGGAAGGTGATCCCCGAGGCGGGCTCCCCGTGCGGTGTGGGGAGCAGCGGGTGGGGGCCGGGGGACCGCCTGGCCGGGGGGGCCTGCGCGGAACCTGCCGTGGGCCCGGGGCCCCTCGGGGTGTAGAACTGCCCTCGCCGCCGTGGCTCCCCCATAAAAGGGTCCCCAGGCTCCCTGTGGCGTGCCTGAAAGCCACCGAAGAAGACGCTGTCGGTTCACAGAAAGATGCCGTTTCTCGACGCCTAAAATCGTCTGTCAGAAGTCATAGTCTGAAGACGTAAAGACGCGTTGTCAAAGGGGAACCAGCAGCTGGTACGAGTATGAAGAAGTGAGAGGAAGATTTCTCTTTCCACAACGCGAAGCCTGAGGAAGAGTGGTTCCCAGTCGGTGCAGCCGTGTTCCACTCAGAGGGGAGTACGACGAGGGCGTCGTTCCCGACAGAAAAAAAGATCCTGGTAAGTGGGCAAAATGGCAGGAGATAATAAGCCGAACAGCAAGTTTCAAATTTACGTTGGGCTTTATTATTTTCTGAATCCTGTGTAAGCAATACAGAAACTGCATCCTGTAACAGGAGGGAGCAAGCGCGGCCGCCCGCCTGCCTAAGCGTTGAGGGCTGCACCGGACCCGTCTCACCGGGGTTCGGTCACCGCTGGAGGGCTGTGGCCCAGCACGGGCAGGGCCTGGCCTAACGCGACCTCCTCCTGCCCCAGGCAGCAGACCCACGGCGACAGCACTGCTGCAGAGTGTTGCTGGTCGAAGCAGGGAGCGGCCTGAGCTCATCCCCGTGTGAAGGCTGGAACAAAGTTCTGACAAGATGTGCAGTGCGAAAAGTGAATCATTAATATTTGCTGGACTGCTTTTCAACTGCCTAGAAATGGTGAGTGCGTCTCGTTTGCCGTTAAACTGTTTGCAAGAGTGATACTGTACTCTTTGTAAAAGTGAACTACGGGTAGAGACTACCTGACACCCGCTTTTACGTGTGTATTTTGTTACTTTTTGTCACTTCTGCAGTGTTTACAAGTGATTGAAAAATAAAATTATATATTGGGACCCAAGGTCTTTCAAAGTCTGTCAACAACTGAAAACTGAATCAACAGGCAAATACCTAGAGGCAGATGAAGTAATACACTCTGCGTACTTTTATCAAATCTCATTGGTTGCATAAGCTTTCTATGCTTAAAGAATCTGAGCAAATACATTGTATCAGTAAAATGTGTTTAAAAAATGTGGTATGTTAAGTTGTTGTTGTTGTTGCCACCGTTAAGAACATTACTGGTTTTTTAGTTTTCCAAATAATTCACTTTGTATTTCTAATTTTTTTTATATCTTCCTTTTCAGATCTTTTCAGCTAACACAGGTAAACCTTCAAAATGGTATTTTAGTTTTGCCTGATTATTTTTGAATAGGTCTGAGGAGAAAACACAGAAGTGATTTCTAATAAAACATTATGTAAATTCTAGCAGCTTTATAAACAAAAATTGTTTGGAAGTTTGATTCAGCTTTTAAAAAAATCTGTAGTGATATCTTTATAAATTTTAAACCTCATTTTTAGGAGTCCAGATTCTGTTGGACACTCACACAAAGATCCTGACAGACCACTTATGCCTTGACAATAGCATGAACCAGGGGGAACACTCAGCTGGACAAATTGTGCTGTTCATTACCTACATAACTGTGCTACAAACAAGATTCAAACTGTCCCATATTTGGACCCAATTCATTGTTGTATCTTTTAATAAAAAACCAACAAACAAACAAAACCACATCCCCCCCCAAAAAAAAACAAACCCTAAACACACCAGAAGGAGCAGGATCTCCCAAGCACAAATATTTCCGATATTTTGCAACATTTTATACATTCTTCACTCTCATGTTTTGTGCCTGTAGCTCCTATTGCCTTAAATGTGAATAATGACTAGTTTAAAATACGAGAAATGCAAGATTACAAGAAATACTCTCAGAATTCATTCATTCTCTGGTAAAGTATTCGTGACTGCCTATACTGCACTGTCAAGAGTCTTAAATGCTTAATCGTTGCAGACATGTTGTTGCAGTGTCTGGACACTTACTTTAGCATGTTCTTTTCATGATTTGCAAAACAAGCATTTGATCCTATTCATGTGTGTAATACTGTTGCCACTGGTTGTATGTTCACATGTGGTTTACACCCAGTATTTTTAAAAATAGTTAGACTACAGCATATGGGAGTTTTAAGAAAAATAGCTATCATCCAAAATGATATTATGAGAGCAAGCAGCAGTTATTACAGTAATTAGTGGATTACAAAAGTGAGCAAGGGCAATAGCACTCCAAATTCAGTGGAATGTCTATCATCTGAAAATTAGGTCACGCAGATGCTTGATAAGGTACTTATCTTCTTGTTAGACTAAATTCAGGAATGATGTGGGTTTTTTGTGGGTTTTTTTTAGGTTTTTCTATTTCTGTATACGATGTGACATCAAGTAGCGTTTATCTCAGATGGCCCAAGTTATCAGGAGCCTCTTCTTACAGAGTCACAGCTACAGCTGTGAATACTGTAGGCCATTCACTACTGTCTCATTTTAGTGATGCTGCACTTAAAGGAACTCTAACTTCATTAATTCCCAATACTATTTATGCTATACAAGCAGAAGCTATTGACAAGAATGGAATTATTCTTGCAGAAACATGGATTATACAGTCAACAGATTAGTAAGAGAAACGTTTTGAAGTATAATTTCCATTGACCTCTGTAGTACTGGGATTTTATCCTTGATGTTTCATTGTACTGGTAGGGAATAGCTGCCATTCCCATTGAAACCTTTTGCTGGTTCTCCTGAGCTCTCTCGCATTCAATATTAGCGCGATTAGCTCCTTTTCCCCTCTGCTTTTTTTCCATATGTATATTTCCCTGACCTGCCACACACAGCTTGCTCAGACTGCAGCTTTCCAAATCAACTACACTTTCATTACAATGGTTGTAAAGCTATATACATTTTTTAGTACTGATGCTGATAAACGGTGTTTTTGTTTCATTCACAAAAGGACTTGCAGCGTTAATGTCATTGATGGATATTGAAGAATAATCTACATAAACAGAAGTGCTTTTTTATTTCATCACTGAAATGTAACTGAAAAAATATTCTGTTGAAATTCAGTTTTTAAAATAATTTAACTGATAATTTTTAGAAATAGCTGTTATTTTTCCAGTAGAATTTGTTTCCTATAAAAGTAATTATTTCAATAAAAATTGAAAATAAAAAAAGTAGCAGTGTGTATCCTGATAAGTATAAAAACCCCTCTATCGCTAGCTTAGTGTGGGAGAACAGATATTAATGATTAATGTTCTGTAATTTATTTTTTATATAAATCATGTGCTTATGTACTCTACTTGACTGTTAGGCAAGCATTTCCCTTGGACTTGCATAAGGATTTCCTGCACAGAAATTTTTATGAATTGTTACTAAAGACAGTATTTTAAAAGGAAAAAGAATCATAGTGCAATAGCTTGATCAAAGGTCATGAAAGACACTTCTAGAAATGTTCCATAAGCATGGTCATAGAGAATATATCTTATCATATTTAGAAATGAGGCAAAAGAGGGTGTCTGACTACAGCTGAATAACAAAATGCTTGGGACTGAGAGAGCAGACATAATGCACAGGAGTGGTATAACCGTGTACAATATTTGCCAGGGTCTCTGAAATCCCAAATTACCTGCCTTGCTATAAAGAAGTTTGCTTCAAGGTGCATGCTTTTGTCCGGAATACTTTTTCATTTCTTTTCTTAAGTTTAGGTGGGATACGCCTTCATTTTATCTTTTCTTCTCTTCTAGTGAGTTTTTTTGCAGCCTTGCAGTATATGTACTTGCTTTACATATGCTGATTCTAGTCTGAAAATCTTGATTACTGAACATAAATTACTTGTGGTTAAGAAATACACCCTCTGTAGTTGCTTTTGTGACTGCAGTACACAAGAGCAGTATACAAGAGTTCCTTCTGAATAGCTTGCAGCATAGCATAACAGAAAAGCATTTAATTGCAAAATTTGATGTGCCATGTTATTGTATATCTAAGTATATCTGCTCTGAGCAGGGGGTTGTATAAGATGACTTCTTGTGGTCCCTTCCAAACTAAATTATTGTATGTTGCTCTGATATAGAAATGCCTGTGATACAGCATCCTATTTCAGGCTGCTTTCTGTAAACATTATATATATTGCTTTGTACATTGCTTTCTATAAGCATCCAATATAGTTAATTGCCTATTGAGCAAGACAAAAAGGAGACCTATCGGTGCAACCCAGGTTAAATAATGGTAATTTTCGTTAGTGATTTCAAGGGTACTAAAATATTTGTGTTCAAAAATGAAAGTTGGTCTAGAGTATCTCAAGACTGTGTATTTTGTTAGTGTTCGTTTAAACTTCGTTGAACTTAAATGTTAAACATTCATGGAAAGTGTGGGCCATTTCTCCTACACTTCGGTTTTGTGAAATGTTCAGAGCCCATAGTGTTTCACGGGGCTGAGTTCACCAACCTCAGCATGTCTATCATTATTTCCGTTTTAGCTCCAGACATACCTGTTATTGATCAAGCTTATTCAAAGCTTAGCAACAGTATCACAGCCGAATGGAGAGCGGTACCTGGTGCTACTAGTTATCTGCTGTCTGCACAAGGTGGAGATTCCTTCATTGAAACTGTAGTTACAAATTCTCCAGGCACAGTGACAGGACTGAAACCTGCTACCTTGTACAGAATCACTGTCAGATCTATAAATTCAGGAGGAAAAAGCCAGCCTTCACGTTTCAGAAAAGCAAAAACAGGTGGACTTTCAATTTTTTATTCTTATTTCATAAGTTCTGTAATGTAATTATAATATAAAGCATTCATGCAAGCATCCTTTTTTTTTTTTTTTTTTTTTTAAATCTGGACAGAAAACAAACAGTATTGCCCAGGCATGTACCAGTACTGAATTACTATAATCTTGGTTTTTAAATTGTATTGATCACATTCTCCGTTCAGTTTTTGAGGGCTAGAATTTGGCCATCTGACTTAATGACCAGGACAAGAGTCTGAAGTAATGACAGTACTGTAAGTTAAATGTTTAACAGGGAGTTTTACTAAAATTTATATGAATATATGTATGTTATTTTAACAAAATAAAATATTGTTTTAACAAAAGACATAACTTGAAGGAATGGAAGAACTTAGGAAACAACTAAAAGTATAAATTAATAAGACAATTTAGAGGACAAGAAATGCAGTATCTTCATGATGATTTTCATTCTTCTACACACTCAACCTTTCATACTTTGTGCGTGAGTTACATCCATTTTACAAAACCTATAGTATCATAATGGATGCAAGAAATTGGTTTCCATGTTTATTCTATCAGTCTTGCATTAATTTATTTTTCTGTTTTTGTTGTCACTTAATTTGTGTCTCAGAGTTTAGTGATTGTTGTTTCTGTGTATTCATTTCAAATTTGGCCCTTTCAAGCAGTATTACTGAGAAACCAAAAGCTTAACTGGTGTTCTTTCTCAACAGTTCTGGCTGCTCCAGTTCTGTCTGTTAGTTCTCCAAGTTGTGACTCCATTGCAGTGAGCTGGAAAGCTGTGTATATGGCAGCTGGATTCTCTGTGTCGCTCGTGAGATCAGATGGTTTGGGCAGAATGCTCAAGGAGAACACCACCAATACCTCCTTGATATTTACAAATCTGGATCCAGGAACTCTCTATACTATCAAGGCGTATGCCTGGAATGTCAATGGGATACCTGGAGATGATTTCACGTATAACCAAAGAACAAGTAAGAAATTTTCTTTACTGAAATTAAGTCAGCATTAAAAAACAAAAACGATTTACCATGAGGTATTTATGTGTATGTGTGATTGTGTTATGTTCTTGAAAGAAACATTGTGTAGATTTTCAGAGCATATAATTTTTACCCCATCTCAAAGTTCGTGAAAGTTCAGATGACATGGCTGTGTTTAATGAATATTACGGATGCAAAGATACCATTAACTATCACTAAAGTTGTACCTAGGACAGGCGTGGGTAAGGATTACACAAGCTTAGACTGATTTGAGGATTTTCTAGCTGTGAGAAGCAAATATTCAAATAAGGCAAGGTGTTTCAACAGAAAACCTTGTGATGGTGTGCAACTAGAACTATTTTTTTAAAAACTTGTCACTTTAATATGAAGGAGGGTAAGATCTGCACCACAAAAACTGTATTTAGTTTGCAAGTTATGACAAAGATCATGTCTATAGGCCATATGCTAAGTTGTATTTATATGTTCCAAACTGATATACCGTAGGTCCTAATGCGCCAGTGGATGTTCAAGTAGCTTTTAACAGTGCTGCTTTAAGAGCTATTGTTTCTTGGATGCCAACAGAAGGAGCTCTAACTTACAGCGTGACAGCCTCCAGTGGACTCTTGAAACTGAAGTGTAACACGTCTTCTGCCTCCTGCATGATGCCATCACTCCAGTGCGGCTCCGAATATTATGTTTCTGTCACAGCATACAATGATGCTGGATTCAGTAAACCTACTGATGCAATAAGCTTAAAAACTGGTATGTGTCGTTGATCCCAATACAGCTTATGGCATTCTAACATGTATTGCTTTAATTTCAAATGTAAATTAGTCCATTACAATTCACAAGTGGTTCTCAAATAGTTATTTCTGCTTCTGAACTTTATGCATGGACTGTGCCATATACCTTTCTATTTTGGGGGTAATAGCCTAAACTTTCTATATATTTCTGCGAGAAAAACTTGCGATGGTGTATATATTGTTGGCTGAACCAATAAGCCTGCATTTTACTCTTACCAGAAGTACCTGTTCTAAAGTAATTTTCTGAGTGTAAAACTGATGTAAGGAATAACAGATCTGGCCTACTGTCGGGTCTGTCACAAATAGATTGGGAGAAATCTGTGATGAGGTAGCATTAAGGACTGGCCCTAGGCTGAAAACTGTTCTAGGCTAAATCTAGTTGTTGGTTAGAAAGGAGGCCAGCAAAATCACATTCAGCTAAAGTAGCACCACTGGACTAAATGAAGATACCATAACAGACCGTTCTGAGGTAGAAGCTTTGTCAGGACAAAAGGTTGCTTGTTTCAGCTACGTAGCACCACTGCTGTGTCAGAGGTTATTGCTTCCTGACCTGTTAGATGAACTGCCCATGTAAGTAAAACCTAAACCTTTTTTGTTATTATGTGCTACCATAAAGCCACAACATTATTTACTTAATTATTTGACATAACCTGCCTCATTTTGACTTCTCACTGATATGAGTTAGAGATCACCCATGTGAGCAACTCAGAGGTGGATCTAATGGTATGAGAGAGCCTTAAGCCAGCGACAACTTTTAAGCTGTGGGCTGTAATCTTCTCAGCCAACATTGCTTTCGGTCAATCATGTATATTCATTCTAATAGCAGCAAGATAAACTTTTTGAACTAGAAAGAAAGTAAATGTTATTTAAGCAAAAGCCATGGAGTCTGCAGTTTAATGTGACATTTTGGGATGCCACCAAAAAGAAAACCTGAGCAAAGGACAGCTCTATTTAGAGAGTGAGTGGCCAATATATAAAGGGTTTTCACATAAAGGCTTTTGCATGCCAACTGCTATTCAAATGGTATTCCAATTGTCATCCCAAACTACTATTTGTGAGCACAGATGGTACCAGTTCCTTTTGAAGTACTGCCTGGTGCCACTGTTTTTGTTCACGGGGGCTCCTTAAGCAGGTCTCTTTTCTGTAAAACATGAAGGTAGCATCTATTTTGTTCTGTAAAAACCATGGTCAATTTTCATCTAAATGTAAGTAGCATCCTCTGTAAAGGCAGATAAGTTGCTTTTTCTTGAACAAGACAGAATAACTGTTCAAGTTGAATAGAATAATTCTGTATATTCCTGATTGTCCTTTATTCCCCAAAAGTATAATGTCAATAAAAATACTCTGATTACAATTCTTTCTTTCTTCTTTTTTTAAATGATTTTTCAGTTCCTTGTGCACCAGTAAATGTATCAATTGAAGAGGATGAACTGGACCACTTGTTGGTATCATGGTCCAGCGTCAGTTTTGGTCATTATTACGTGGTTTTTGTGAAGAATGATGATGGCTTGGAAGTACACTGCAACACATCACATACTCAATGCCATTTCCAGTCGGACTGTGGCTTCACTTATTTCATCAGTGTCTTTGCATATAACAAGGCAGGGCAGAGTCCTTTAGGTGATGTATTCAACTACACTACTGGTAAGGAGCAATGTATTCTTGCTAATTCATTTTGGATTCTTTAACTGTGTTTGTGGTAGAACTGACTGGGCATTCTTATTGGAAGATAATGCCTTAAGCTTCTATTTTTATTCAGTTTTTGGGCAAAACATGCACAAGTTGGCAGAGATAAAGAATCACTTCATATTACAGTTGAATATGGCTTGCATAGTCAAGTGCAACAACATACTTACAAACTTGAAAATAGTTTAATGATTCACAATCATCAGACAAGGACATGTGAATAACATACAGTCCTGGCATAACATTTGAATTCTAGTCCTGTATTTTTTATATTGCCTTAGGAAGGGTGTACCAAAATCTTAAACTTCCTCATAGAGAGTTTTCATATTTGGAAAACGAAAAAATAATGAATTCAATGGGAAATTTTGAAGAGTGTTGCTGGAGTTATTTAACCTGTAGATGCTTTGAAATTTTGAATCAAGGATATACATAATTCTTATGTCTTACCTATAAATCAGTATGTGCTCTGTTGATTTGGAAGGAGGCGTACTGAATTAATTCAAGAAGTAAGTCTGGGGTTAATTAGTCTGTTTGCACAATGTCAGTCACCTTTGGAGATTTAAGACATGAAGCACATAGATAAGCAAAACAAGGCTCTTCGGTTTCATGCTGGTGTTCGGTTCACATTCAGGTTTCCCCCTCTGCCTTGTCTGTTCGCAGCACCTTGTTGCCCTAGCGACTTCAGGGCCGTGTTCGTGTCGAGCGACACTGTGCACGTCACCTGGACTCCTGTCCGTCCGAGGCGCTGAACTGTATGGAACAAGAGCTGTGGGCTGGAACGGCGTGGTGCTCTGCAACGACACGGCCACGGCCTGCACCTTGTCGGCTCTGCAGTGCGGCACCCAGTATAGTATCACGGTTTATTCTTTCAGTGAGGCCAGGGGCAGCAACACATCGTGTGCATCGAAGTATGTGGCAACAGGTATTACGGTCATTTGCATTTTCCTTTAGCAGAAGAAATAATTAGTTAGACACTGCAGTGATTCACGGATGGGAAGGATTACTGCAGTGCTAAGTTATTGTAACTGATAGATTAAAAAAAGAACCCAACTGGAATTCTTTAAAAATATACTGTAAGCAGGTACCTGAAAACAGATTTGGATTGAAATATTCCAATAGCTCCAAGTGTTTGAAAATCAGATTTACAATTTATTGATGGTTTTGTACACAAAATCCTCAGTTCTACCACAAGTTCTAAATCATCACCAGGAGTGAACAATGAAGAATCATATACTTTTCCAAAGTAGTTTGTCAATTCTAACTGGAATTTAATTTTCATGTGTAATGTATATAGTATGCATAAATAATCTGTTGAAATACTGTTAATATGAAATGTTTCAGCTCCCTGCAGTCCTGAAATTAAAAATATCTCAAAGGAGGCTCTTTCTGTAATCAGTGTGCACTGGCAATCTAACAATGAAGAAGCTACATATATTGTCACTGCCAGAGGAGAGGCTGGACTTTGGCACTGCACAAGCTCTGGAAATTCCTGTGCCCTAATTAATCTTCCCTGTGGATCTGCTTTCTCTGTCAGTGCTATAGCAAGATCACCAGCAGGACAGAGCTTACCAAGCTACAGTGTCCCTTTGGAGACAGGTATGTGGGAATTGTATATAATGGAAAATATTTAGCAGCATAATATTAAAATATTTCTATGTCTCTTTATCTGTTTTGGGCTTTTTTTTTAAATTAAAATGCATGCATATTGTACTATCTATTGCTGGATGTTCTCTTCTTAAACATGCATGTGTCTTTGTGTGTGTGAGAAGGAAGGATCACTTGGTACCTGCCTCATACTGAGAAGCCTTAATGCAACCAATTATCGCCTGGCACAGCTAACTAAAATATATAACAAAATCCACTAATGTAATGCATAACTTCCTTGTCAGTATTTTGACTTTTAATATTACTAGGAGAGGCAATGAGGTGATGTCGATGTTACAGTGTGAAGACCAGATTAAAGCACATCCTACCCACCATTCCTGCCATTAATTTGCTAGCAGTTTTGTCCTGTACCACTTACCCAGACAATCCCCAGGCATAGTTCAGAGATTAACGTACACCAGGATCTATTTTTAACAAGCAGGTTGGCTGCAGTCATTTTATGTTGTAGAGGAAGAGCCTTTTAACATAGACAAATCTGGACCGAGATATATGACTTAAGGGGTAGAGATGGACTACGTTAAATTAAACTACAGATGTACCCTGATATTCTGATGACAAATTTTAGTAATTTTTAGTATCTTGGTGAACAGTCATCATAATTCCAGGGTTATAACTCATGTTTACAGACAAATTGATCTTAAACTGATGTTCTGTTTATTAGAAGGGTGCCAGAATAGTCAAGTATTTTTGAGCAAAATAAAGTTTGCCTGAAAACTATGCACATTTTCATTCCTTTGTTCTTGATCATGTACTATTTTAGTTGCAAGTCCCCAAAATACTTTCCATTTTCCAAGTAAAAAACAGAATTGAATTCTCTATTTTTTCTTCATTTTAAGCTCCTTGTTGCCCTAATGACCTGATACTAACTCAAGTGACACAGTCTGTAACAAATATCAGCTGGTCTGTTGGGATGGGTGCACAGACATATGTAACAACACTGGAGTCTCCAAGAGGACATGCAAAATGTCACACACTTCGAAACTACTGTCTCCTGGGATGCATCACATGCAGCACCAACTATACAGTATCTCTGAAAGCAATCAGTGAAACGGGTTTGACATCCAGTTGCACGTATCAAGGATATTCTTCCAGTATGTAAATTGTAAATGCAATTAGTACGAAAAAGACTCATTATACAATTTACTTTGTGTAGTGTTCCTCTCATACAAATAGAGCAGCTGAAATTCGATATATAATTAATACACTTGCAGTTCTCTCTTTTAAAGGAATGCACTTTGGATTATTTTCACATATCATTTAAACCCTGTTCTTGTAACTGCCATCAGGTGGCCATATAAAGAAATTTTGATAACATTGCTCCAGAACCAATTATTTAGTTTTAATTATGCTATTGCATAATTAAATTTGAGAGACCACAAAAGTATTCTGGGTGCTCTGGGGTGGCCCTAGTGCCTCCATAGTCAGGAGAGAGCAACAGTATTCCAATGTGTAAAACAGTGGCTTAGTTCCAGCTCCATGATATGACGGATAGAACATTTTCTTCCCTAGTTCAGTTCAAGAATTATTTTGCCTTTCTGTGAAATAATAATTTCTCATTGAAATGCTGGTATCTAGTGTGATGGTAACCATGTCATCTGCTTTAAAATGCACTCTAGGAATTCATAATGTATTGTGGGTTCACAAAATTTGCTTATTAATGTTTCTTATTTTATTAGGTGCTTGCTGCCCTTCTGGGGTGAAGCTGTATAGGCTCGGCAATAACGGTATCAGGGTCTACTGGCGAGCTGCTGAAGAAACGATCAACTACAATACTGATTTACATGGCTCAAAAGGCAATTTCACCTGTACCCCTAGCACAGGTCTAAGCCACTGTGATATCACGGAGATACCTTGTGGGGATGTCTACACAGTGGTAGTATCTCCAGTTACTGATAACGGGCCGAAGCTTACGTTTTGTCCTAAAAAAATATATTCAGGTAAAACTTCAATTTCTTTGAACGACATGTTTTTGTCCATGCATGCTAGATGGTTAAAATATAATCCCAAGTTATGCAAGTAAAGGTGGCATGGAATAGGACTTTTCTATTCTAGTTTTCACTCCAGAGTAAACTTTATGGGTGCTGTCTTGCAACATCTGTGACAGGAACTGCACAGGAGCATTTTGGAACAGGGCATACTTATCTATACAGGTGCCTCTTAACTGGATCACCCATAACCTAGTGAATACAGAGAAGTTAATTTTCAGTTGAGAGGTTAGTAGTGGTTAGATTACAAAAGCAAATAAATAAGGATTTTTAATTGGTTTGTTTTCTATTTTGTTGTGTACAATTTTTTTAATAAAGAAACAAATAAACAAGCCACTCTTAAGCTCACATTTTATGTACAAATTGTTTAAAGTGGTAGTAATTTTCTTGGAATTCCTTTCCCAGGGCATAAATTTAATCCATTATAAAACTTCCACTATCTGATGAGGTTGCACTGTTGTATAGCATGGACTACATTCTACACACTACAAATGTTTTCTGGCTTGCAACCTGACACCTAACATACTACTGTTTTATGTCATTTCAGTAACCTGTTCTGGAAGCTCTGTTGGAATGGGTAAGAGCACACAGTACTTTCATTCCAAATCCATGATGTTTGAAAAACATGTTAGTATCATGTAACTCCAAATAAGATGCAAATAATATATATATTCGATAGCCAAGGCTTGTGTTAGTGTTATGCAGGTTTGTCTCACCCCTCCATCTTGTAATGTATAATTAAAAAAAAATCTTGCCTGTATACCATCATTCATTCTACACTGTCACAACATTTACTGTTTATCTGATAGCACATAATAAAAGGCAGGCTTATCTTCTATAGCCTCGCCATATCTCATTACAAATTAAACTAGGTTGCACTTCTGATTTTATTTAAAAAAAAAAGTGTGGCTTACCTCAGCCCATTCTACCTTATTTCTTCTGGGGTTTCAACAGGATAGTCTTGTGCTTTATTTGCTTATGTAAACTGCTAGAAACAACTTCAAAAGCAGCCACTGAAACAAGCATTTCTCAAGACAGTTGCTTTTCTGTAACTGAAATTGTCTTAATTTCTGCATTCTGTTATAGTGATTTATAGAGGAAAGAGCAATGCAGAACAACATATCTAGATGAAAATTCTGGTTCAGATAAGGAGGTAAGTTGTAAGAGTCGTAATTCAGATTAGGATGTATTAATCAAACCTTTCCTGCTGCTTAAATCTTTGGTGTTGGAGAGATGAGCTTCACCAGTCCTGTATATCCTAAATATAACTGGTCTGTTAAAATCCATCATATTTACCTCAGAAACCTCATGTTGTCTACTCCTGCTATCAATAAGGATTTATACTCTTGTCCATTTACAATAAAATCCTCTTTCACTTCATTGAGTGTTTTCTAATAGTATCCTATGGTTCCCCAGAAAAGCCCTCAAAATCCAAACAGATCAAGATACTCTTCAGCTCTCATTTACTTTCTCTCTCTGCTAGCTAAAATTGCTCGTTCTCTGACAAGAGTAATGTGTTCTGGACTATTTACTGCCCTTGTCTCAAAAGGATGGCAAGAAGTCACTGCTGACTTTTTTTCCCTGCAGGGTTGGTCATCTCCTCTTTGCTGCTGTTCTCCTACAGCTATCTTGGATGTTAAGGTTGTTGATAACACCATTCTCCCTAAATGTTCTTCTCGGTCTTTCTTTCGCTGAAGCTGGAAAGACGACATCTGTGCTTAGCTGCAACAATCACAGCTGCTTGAGGACCGGGAGGACGGAAGCCAAACAGCTACCCCTATCTGAGATCTAATCCGGGACATCAAATCTGAGCCCCAACTGATGAGCTAATTTTTAAAATGTAGATTATCCAGCAATTGCTCCCACAGAAAAGGTACCAGCATTGAAAGCTGTTGCTGGCCCTCATCTTCCCCTGGCAGCCCTTTCACAGGCGCACAAACACTGGGGGTCCATGCTTGCCTTGCTGTCTAAACGTCAAACACACTATCCCTCTCTCTCTGACACGCTTGCCAGAGCCCAGCTCCAAAATTGCAAACGTCCAGCACTAGCTCCCACACAGAAGGTGCCAGCACTGAAAGCTGTTGCTGGCCCTTCTCTTCCCCTGGCAGCCTTTTCACAAGGCCACCAACACTGGGGCTTCACACTTGCTGTGCCACTGAAATGTTCAAACACACCATCTCTCTTTCTCTCACTCTCGCCAGTGCCCAGCTCCAAAATTGCAGATGTCCAGCAATTGCTCCCACACAGAAGGTGCCAGCGCTGAAAGCTGTTGCTGGCCCTTCTCTTCTTCTGGCAGCCCTTTCACATGCCCACAAGTTATCATAGAGACAAGGGCCAGCAATGCTAGCACTTCAAGAAGGCTTCGGGGGTGGGGGGAACATGGATGTAGAGACAAACAAAGGATTTCTGGCACAATTAGGTACTCGGGAAGGGATCTGAACAGAGGACAGATGTCCTTGGGGGACTGGGGACCGAACGGAGGCATCCGACATGGCAGAAGGGAAGGTAACAGTGCTCTGAGGGAAGATGAAACCCTGAGGAAGAGTTGTCTCTGAATAAGGAAGGTACAAAGCCTGTCGGAGAACTAAAGGATGGCCATGGAACACAAGGACGCTCACAGGAAGCGCTGTGATGGAAATAGAGGGGTGCTGGAGAGGCAGATGGTGGCTCGACAGCACAAAGGACTCGGGAGGGGATTTGAACAGATTACAGATGTTCTGAGGGAGATGCTGACCCACTGGAGGCAAGTGAGGTGGAGGAGAGGATAAAAAGACTGCTCTGAGGAAGAGGAGATGTTCTGACAAACTGAGAGTGGTACAGATTATGCTGCAGAGACGGAAGTGTGCCAAGGAAACCATCTAAAGCCTCGGGATGAAGCAAGAGAACAGAAGTAGGACAAAGAAAACTTAAAAAGCAACAGGGTATCTGACAAACAAGACAGAATAAAAAATTAGGGATAGACAGCTTGATAGAAGGAGACATAGAAAGAAAATTTTTAAAGCAAGTGTATATAAGGCAGAGGAGAAAAAGCCTAAAAGATAGGGACAGAAAATTAGATGAAAGTAGATATAGAAAAAAAAATGAAAAAGGAAGGCATTAAAGGAGAAAAAAACCCCTAAAAATAGGGACAACAAACTAAATAAATGGAGACATAGAAAGGGAATTGATAATGGAGAGAGTGCACAACAGACAAGGAGTTGAAAAGTAGGGACAAGAACTAGATGAAAGCAGACATAGGAAAAAAATGTAAAAAGCAACAAGACTAAGGAAATAAAAAGAATGGGAATGGCAAACTAAATGAACAAAGACATACAAACAAATTTAAAAAGCGACGGGATACAACACAGACAAGAATGAAATAAAAAATAAAGACAGTGAACTGGATAAAAGTAGATATATGTCCTGGTTTTGGCTGGGATAGAGTTAATTTCCCTCACAGTAGCTGCTGTGTTTTGGATTTAGTACGAGAAAAATGTTGATAACCCTGACGGCTTTAGTTGTTGCTATGAAATTAAGGGCTTTTTCCAGTTTCTGATACTCAGGTAACGGTCAGGCGGGCAGGAGCCCAGAGGGAGCATAGCCAGACAGATAGCCGAGCCTCCCTATGGAAATAATCCATATGATAGAGGTCGTTCTCCATTTATGAATGGGAGTTGGCTGCGAGTCGGGA
>Ga0181612_116847_pt1 | contig 15812 bp, 10 predicted proteins | sample HoacroProtozoa21_FD_119630 | JGI IMG/M metagenome (GOLD analysis project Ga0181612, IMG submission 119630) | Hoatzin crop microbial communities from Cojedes, Venezuel. Combined Assembly of Gp0051906, Gp0051904, Gp0051908
AATTAAGTATTTGTGAACTTACCAAATCTGTTAGCATCCAAGTTCAGTTCAGAATTCTTCTACATTTAAGAGCTTGTGCTGCATGATAGGAACGTAACCTTGTAGGTCAGAGCTTTTGGACTTGGTGTTTTTTTTCTTCCAACCCAAGGTCTCTTCTTCACTCAGTGCTGTGTAAATATTGCCCTCTGTCCTCCCTACTTCTGTGAAAGTGACTTTTGCAAGGATGGACAAGCATGCTCTGTTTGCGGTCTGAGATGTGTGAAGGTGATAGAAACGTATTTATGCTGGTTGCAGGCATGAGCTAAAGTGGCCTACTGCTTCAGAAGGACTGCTTAGGCCAGGCTTGGTCTGTGCTTACATATTTCAGAGCACTCAGTTCAGCTTTCTAGCCTGGAGCTTCTTGCTCTAAGGATTGGCACAGATTGTCTGGAAGTTGGCGTTGTGGCAACATGGGGTTTTGTGGAGCACTTTGTAGTTAAGGTCCAAAGTTTAAACTTGTAGTTTCATAGTAGGTCAGTAACAAGGAAGCTTAATGTCTGTCTTTTAAAACAGATTAGATTGAGAATCCATCGATCACATGCTTTCCTTTCTTAGGCTAGTGCTGTTCAGAGCTGTGTTAAGCATATTCCACTTTCTCAGTTGGTACGTAGTCTTGAGCATACCAGAACTGGATTTCACAGAAAATTCTTAGTACTTTGTTCACCTTCTGATGTCAAATCCAGCCATCTGCGTGCTATACTGTGAAGTAAAATGATAGAAAGCTAAGAAGATAATAGGTAAAAATCTGTAGATCCCAAGGGAGTTATCCCCCATCCTTGCTCTGCAGTTCCAACCAGCACTGTCAGGTTTTTTAGCTGCTGACGTTTTTCTAAATGCTGCCAAACTTGCATCTTTTGGACTGAGTTTTTCCTGTGTTGGGTTTATCTTTAAGACAAGGGCTGTGTAGGGTTTTCATCTGAGGGAGATGGGAAAGAATTAGTAGAATAAAAATATTCAAGAGAAAAAAAAAATAAACTGAAAAACAACTTCTAAAAAAACCAGTAAAACCAAAAATGGGGAAAAAGCCTATAGATCTTAAGGAGCTTGGCCTGAAGAATACTGGCCCGGCTTGTCATCCAAAGAATTGATTTTTATTTCACAAATACAGAAGTTTTTTTGTTTGGTTGGTTTTTAAGAACTCTGCTTCAGCTTGGAAAGGACAAAGATCTTTATATACTTGATTATTTTAGGGCCCAGTCCTGCAATGCCTCTGTCATAGCGGTCTCCCTGAGCTGTTGCAGTTGCAGGATTGAAGCCCTGCATGCAGCTAATCTTACAGGGACCTGATTCTGCTTTGAGACATTTTGGCACAGATCCTTGGGCATGTGCACAGTTCTGGGTAAGCTGTTCTGGCTTGGCATCAGCGAAACAATTGGTGAAGATGGAGCTGGTTGTGGATTCCAGTTTATGAAGCAGTGAGGTTCCTCTTGGAAATCTGATAAGATTTGTTACATACTGAAGTTTGTAAAATCTGTCACCTGAGTGATTTTTAGAGGTGTTTTTCAAGAAATAGAGGCAATTACATTCAGACCTTTCGTCTTTTCTTCTTAGAGTGTAAGGGTAAACAGTTGACAGCAAAAGGAGATCAAGTAGGGTATAGATAAAATAAAAATGGAAGGTGTAAGTGGCCCAGTAGTGCTTTTTTTAAAAAAAAATACTTCTTCCCTCAGTTAATACATGAATAAAGTGATGAATTTCTGTAACTGCTTGGAAAGAAAAAGTAAAAAAAAAAAAAATCTTACCTGACAGCTAAGGAGTAGTGTTTCAGATGGTAACCAGGCTGAAGCCATGCCGTGATGCTTCCTTGGCCTGGGCCAGGTGCTTCTGGCTCCTTAGAGAACTCACAATTCTAAGCAAAGTTAATGCTGGTCGTTTTTCACTGCTGGTATTCAGAATGCTGTGGACAACAGTGACAACTTAAAATCATCAGATACTTTTCAGTCTGCTGTTGCTTGGGAGTGCTGTTATCGGGTCCAGCAAAGTTACACTCATCAGGAAGAGGACTTCTGGTCAGGGTATGAGAAGTGTGTCTGTGCTGCGCCAGGTTTCAAACCATCTTGAAGAGTAAAGTGGTTGCTCAGCTCCCTGATACTGCAGTTAGTCTGCTGTGGGCACGTAGGCAAGCAGAAGGTTAGCTCAGAGATCCTCCTGGTGCGTTGGTAACACTGCAGAATATAGGACGAGTAGAGAAATAAAATGGGAATAAGAGGATATGGCAGGAGATGATTTACTTGCATCAAAGTGGAATTTCTTGTAGGGTCCTAGTATTTTCTCCTCATGCTTTATTGTGTTATTGAGACCTGCAACAGGTGTTGGATCTGATCCGTTCTGGTGCTAGAGCATGCTATTTCTTTTTCTCTCTAGCCAGTGACTGAAGGCGGCGCTTAGGTACGTGTCTGCAGTTACAGTGAGACTGACTTACCATCATGCTGCTTCAGAGCAGGGAAAAGGTCGAACCAAATAGCTCATGATGAGGAGATGTCTGTATTCCTAATACCCAGAGTACCTGGGCTGTCCTTGCAAGGTGTTGGCTGTGTCCAAGGCAGGTATGGTATGCACTGCAGTTCTGATTTCCTGATCATCCAGGTTAAGTACTCTCTTCTAGAGCTCTTTGCCTGTTTGTCTGTTTAGGTTTCTGGTAGTGGAGATGGAGGTGGGTAAGGACAACGGTGAGGAACAGTTGTGTCTTCCAGTCAGGACACAGACACAGCTCATTCTGGGAGGGATTCTCAGTACTGGAGCTGAGGTGTGATCAGAGGTTGTCACAGACACCTCTGAACTCTGTCTTTTAAGTTAATTGTATAGCTACTAAGACTTTAAGAGTAGATAGGAGGAGATAAGCGGGGGGAGGAATATCATGCTATCAGAGACAACCCCACTTGTGAAGTTACCAGGGAAGCTGGTGAGATCGTAAAGCTTTTTATTCAAGAACACAAAATTTCTGTCCCTCAGGTATACTGTGCCAGCTCGATTAGTTGCCTGACATTTTGTCATTGTTTCACTCTGTAGCAAAAATACATTCTGCTTACATATGAAAGGGGTCATTTCTGCTCTATTTCCTTTAGCTGTGGATCTGTAATTATTGTTCTTGAGTTTATTTATGAGCTACTAGGGCCTTTACTAGAGATGATTTGCTAGTGACATTGGGAAGAGCTGTTCCTGTTTTGAATCAGTTGACAGTTTTTCCTTTACCAGAAGGAAGTTCCACGGAGTTAAGTTTGCTACAGCTGGCATCAAGTACACAGCGCAGTAGATCTCCACCAGGTTCAGTGAAGCAGTCGCAGAATGATGCGGGGGGTGGAAGTACTCACTAACTGTTCTTGCATTTCTGTGCATCTGTAGCAAATCACTTGGGTCCAAGAGTAGGAAGGAGCAGGTTCATGGAGTCACAGCATCTGCACTGCTCTGTGCTTTTTCATTTTTGAGATCTGGAGTAGCAGAGGTTTTGCTTCAATAAAAAGAGAACCTCATCTCATCTGTATTGTTTGCAGCTGCTGTTCTCTTTTGCACCTCCACAAAGTCGATGTGAGGAGTTACCCATCTGAGTGGAAGTAGACAATGTGTAAAACATGGGGTCTGTGATCCGTGGATCTTCACCTGTTTGTTACTGTGCTGAAAAAGTTCTGCCATTCCAAATGTCTTACTCTTCTTTGGAGAACTTCACTCAGTCGTAAAGTTGGCCATGTATGATAGGGGTGGAGGGGGGTGAGGAAATGAAAAGCGTAAAATAGAAAAGTCAAATTGCAATTAAAAAGTAATCACATGGAATCAGATCTTTTTGGGAGAACTGGACATGTGTTATCGCTGTATTAAAAGTTAAGCACATGCACAATTCCTTACAAGACTCAGATTGTTGGGTTTCAAAATTGCACCTGACTGCAAGGACTTTCAGCCTAAATTCATATTATTTCTATGTGGAATCTATTTCAAATATGTGAAATTTACTGCTGGTGACAAGTGTTTGATCATAGTGTTGTTTTAAACTTAGATGCATCAGCTTCCAAAACTTAGGTTTCTTGACAGATATTTAAATATTTAAAACATCCTCCATGAGATTACAAAATCCAGCAGTTCAACTATGTAAACAATGCTAGGAATAATGAACCAGAAAATATTCAAAATGGCATACCCTCTCCATAAATACTTGTCTCTTGTTTTAACATTCACCATGATGAAACAGCAAGGAAAGTAACCCCTGAATGTTTATTTGTTTTAACTTACTAGCTTGCTGCTGAAACAAGCTTTCAGGGAGATCCATGGAGTCCCACAAGGTGGCAGGAGCTAACTGTTGTATACTAGAGCCATGGTCTGAAAGAAAGTAAAGGTAATAAACTGATTTTGCTAGTTGCGTGCATTGGAATTATGAGCAAGTTAGACCAAAATTTCAAAAGCTCACCTTGTGTAGGTGGTTCTTGGACTTCTGGATAATTTGGGCAAATGAATGAGATTCTATCCTCAAGAATCTTACTTCAAAAGAGAAAGTTCAAGCATTCTTACTTTGTCAACAAACAGGACCTTTATTTTTATTCAGTGGTGGTAATTTGCTTGTAGTGTGTGTGATCGCTGTGAATGGAGAGCAGGGATGAAGCTGTGCAGGAACTTGCTGGTGTATGAGGTTCACAGTTTAACAAGTCAGCAGTGAGCACCTCTTAACTTGCAAACTCACCTTGACAGTGTGGGAATGCTGACCACAAGGTGGGACACAGCCGCCAGGGCTGAGGGACTGCGGAAATAAAGGACTTTTCTGCTGTTTCAGTGAGGCCGTAGAGGTGTTCCTCTTTGGAAGCTCTGAACAATCAAAACGACATTGAAAGGATCCAAGTTTGGAGATTATTGGGAGTATTCAAAATAGCTCATCCTAACTAGTGAGACTGTCTTGGCTGGTATATAGAGCATAAGGCTGAAATGTATTCGTTTCTCTACCCAGTGCCCAGATCTTTCTTTAGACTGCTGGAGTTCTTATTTCTTCCTTTTCTTTCCACTTACCCACTGATGGTCAGCGCTCTGCTGAAACGTTCTATGATCAGAACAGATTACAGAACAAGGGGGTTAATCAAGTATGTCTCACTGAAGGCATGATTCAAAACCTGTGATTATAAGCTCCTGCTTGCCTAACCTAGGACTTTGAGTTCTGTGTCTCATTTTTGTAAAATCTTGCTGGCCTGGCTTAAAAGGAATTTGTGGACTTTAGGGTTTTAGGTGGCAGAAGTAACACTGAACAAAACAGTAGTAAGGTGAAATGATTGGCCCTGATTCAGTGGACCACAAAGTGTTGGTTTTGAGATTTGTGAATCTTTTGGTTTGTGTTAAGAGATTTTATTTTAAATGAGTAGACGTCCCTTTTTATTTTTTTGAATGAGAGGACAGATCTGTATATTAGCCAGATATCTTGGGAATTTGGGCAGCCCTGTTTGTGTGGACAAGACAATGCAGTTCAGTAGGGCTAAGGTGAAATTGAGAATAGGTAGTTTTCTTAACCAGTAGACAGATACTAGGAGTAAAAATAATTCAACTTTTATATGAAACTTCGGTTTTTCTCATCTCAGTGTCAATTGCTTGTCATTATGCTGTAGAAAAAGAATCTAAGCATTTGTGGTGGGGATATCTGAATAGCTGTATGAGGTGATTTGGGTGAGAATTTGTCCATGCCCGTATATGAAATAGTGTTGCTTCCATCATTGCTAGAAAAAGAAACAAGAACATTTAAAATCAATTCTGGAGTGACTTACAGACCTGTTGCACTAGCATGCATTGTCCAATAAAATATCTACACCTCGTTTTACTGACAGGGGTGACGGGACAAGATGTGGAGAGGAGCATTTTCAGCAGCTACTGTAAAGGAGTAGCGTATACCACTGTCTTGCCAAAATATGGGATCTTCAGAAGCATTTCTTTTTATACCTGTATTTGGAGGAATGTATGAAATTTAGGAAAATCTGTTAGGGCTGACCTGAATAATTTTAGTGGATGTAGTCAGATGATACTTACAATTTTGAAGTAAAATTTTGTGATTTCCAGTGGTTACACCTTTCACTTGCCTCCAGTTTGAAAACGATTTTAGTTCTTACAGAAACATCCTCAAATAATGATTAGGAAGGTAAATAATTAAGCAAGGATTCAGCATGTGATGAGCCCACTGGTGACATCTGTGCAGTTGAAAAGGTGCGTGTTATACAGTTATGTACCGATAGGATTGGACTGGTGATCATTTAGTATTTAAATTGAATGACTATCAGGTGTGAATTATTACGCAGTTGGTGCTTATTGAAACAAACTTAGCTGTACCTGACATTACTTCTGTTTGCAATTTTCAGTCACGCAAGTGTGATTAGATGCCTCATTGCCATTGCAACTCAGAAGCAATGGATCACTTATGTTGACTTGAAATACTCAAAAAACCCTGCATACCTGTATCTAAATATGATGAGAGAAATCGGTTTTTAACTTCAGAATGGGAGATGACATATTAACAAGGTGTCTGTGTTCAGCAGTGTTCTTTAAGTGTAGTTCATTTATGCTACAAACATGTGGACCTTAATGTAGCTTGCAGAGAGCTTGCTACCGCTGCGTGTTCAGAATACTATAGCAAGGTAAGGGTTGATTCTTAAGTTGCTTTATGCGCAAAGGGTCAGTGATCATGATAATACCAGGAGTAGAAGGAGTAGTGCAAGCAACTTGCTTCAATTTGACCACAGAGTCAATACAGAAAAAGGCTCCAGAGTGTATGGCGACGTATGTCTTACTGGGTAGAGTGGTAGCTTTCCAGAAAACAGTGGACACTGGGGGGTATTTCTCAGCAGTGATAACTAAATGATTGTGAGAGATTTCTGCTTTGTGGTGTACTTAAAATTATTACGGACAGCTGAGAGGCCTGTTAGAGATTACTGAATAGTTTGGCAATTGATGGCAGTTGGTGCGTAACTCCAAATTAATCACAATGTTACTAGAGGAGGTAGAGGTGGGAGGTGAAGAGGACTACACAGGACATGTGCCTCTCCAGTGTAAGTATCTTCCAGGAAACCCATGGTCTTCCCTCCCTGTCTTGCCAAACCGTGTCTTAAATGTTTCAACTGTTCTGCTGATGTTAGTTAATTCAGGGACAATTGGAGTTGTCCCATCCGCCAGATCCCCTACCGAGGTGCTGAGTGCTTTCTCTTCTCCATGACCTCCTTGGGAATGCAGGGCATCGCTGGCCTCTAGTAAACGCCTGACTCAACTGAAGAGTCCAGCCAGACAAACAGACAAATATATACTGCCTGTTTACTACAAAGCTAAGAGTTTTCTGCATCCCTCCCAAGTCTGAGTTGCAGTTGGATTTGAAGGATTTTGAGGTCTAGGGAGTTGGCTACGCAGAGTCTTTTAAAGAAAAAAAAGATTCTTTACTACCAACTCTTCAGAAGCACCTTGTTAAAATGTAGCATTTCAGAATATAACCTATCCGTAGAACCTGGCATAATCTCAAACCTTAAGGGTATGTCTACATTGTAGACCGCTGTTTTGCAGTTACTTGAGTGTGTCTTCAATAAGGTAGAACAAGTATCGGAAGTGGTTTGGCAGTGGTAGCATGGAGCTCTGCACACTAATTTAACTTGCACTGAGTAAGGGTAAATTAGCTCATGCAGAGCTGGGCTGGGCTTCTATAGTTAGAGTTCATTGTACTCGATTAGTTGGTTTAAATCAGGTTTCTGTGTCTAGGAGCATAGGGCTGCTGAAACCATCTGGAGTCTCTGGGGCCAGTCACTGACACTTGTTGCCATATGCAACGAGGGCATGTCTTGGACATTCCTTCAAGATGCAAAATCTGGTTAGGCTGCAGTAACTAACAACTCTTCCTACACTAGCAGGTTGCAAATCCTGTTTATGGGTTTCTTTTATAGCACTGGATGTTGAAAACAGTACTTTCTCTTGGGAGATTATTTAATTAATTTGGCATTTATTTTGATACAAAGTTTTGCTGTTGTTGAAAGTGAAAACTAGTTGGGGATAAGATCTGCTTATTAGAGGGCTTGTTCTTGGGTTTTATAGGAGTGGGGGTGGCAGGGGAGGATGGGCGTATTGGCTTTTATGCACAGGGTAGAATTTTTGCCCTGCTCTTCTGCCTTTGCTTAAAGAAGCTGTAATTGAAGACTAGAGTCCCTGGGAGTATATGTGAAATATAGACATCAGTCAACACTGAGGCCAAGTTACCTGTGTTTATCTAAAGTATCTGATGTGTGCCAGTTCATTTAGTATCTGTTTAGTACCCATTGCTTAAATAGATGAAACTGGTCTTTTATTGACTTCAAGAAAGTCAGGTATGTCCAAATTAAAATAAACTGTAAATGTGGTGACTGACTAGTTAGTGCTCCAATTGTTGGGCGAAGCCTTGTGCTCTTAGACCAGCATAATCCTTCAGGGCCATGTTTAACATTCTCCCTTGTCCTCTCTGCACTCTTACAGAAAAAGTAAAATAAGAATGAAGAATAATAATCAGTGCAACATTTAGTGTGCTGAAGTTTTAAACAAGTGTCCATTGACAAGGAATTATTATGTCTGTGTGGTTCATGTCTACAAGTGATGCAGTTAAGTTCACAACACACATCTACACCCAGATCAGAAGATCAAATTGTAAAAGTGGAATTTCTTTGACAGAAAGGTAAATGTTGGAGGAGGTGTTCACCTTGTCCAGGTTGCTTGTTACAGCAGCCTCTTGCTCTTGGAGGACTGCACTTGCTATGTCTTGGATCTTTTCAGCACTGAAGCTAGCAGCTGCTTTCGCTCTCCTACCTTCTGGGCCGTACAGGGCAGGGTCCGAGAGAGAAGCAGTGGTGGTCGGCTAGGTGGGAGACACAGGGATGCAACCGATGAACCCTCTGAAGTTTAACAGGAGCAGCTTAAAGTTTTACTGTCTCCCATGGGCTGTCGTACCTTTCTGTGGCAGTTTAGAATGCATCAGTAGCAAAAGTAGCAGTGGGTCAGCAGTGCAGCCACCGCGTTTCACAGCGTGAGGTTTGTGGGTCAGTAGCTGTTATTGTTAACCTGTGTTTAGCTGAAGGAGTGCAGGACAGATGCAGGAATAGGAGAATTTGTGTTACTGGCAAACCAGTGTTGTACCCTAACAACTAGAGTATTTGTTGCTCTTCTGAATAGACCAAGGATGTAGTTCGAATCTATGAAGTATTGCATCCTTTGGTAACGAGTGGCCTATCTTAAACTTTTTCTTCCTATCAATTAAACACAAGAAAGCTGCTTGTATATTACAGGAGGGCGGATATATTAATGCTGTTACTGCGTTTATATTTATACAGGCAGGTAGCTAATGTGTAGATTGGTGCCTGTTTCTTGTGTTCGTGCTGGAGTGGCAGGAAGAGACCCACCCTCTTCTATGGTGTCCCACAGATGTGTTTTAGAGTTGAATGCAAGAAACCTGTATGATTTTTCCTTGATGGAGAGGTTTGCTGTATTTATATGTGCTTCAATCGGTACTTTACATACTTCATTGGCTTTTGGTGGCTGAACCTAGAATGTAAAAAAAGTTTGATTTGGGGTTGTTTGTTTTTTTCTTTTTTGAGAGGTTGCATGTTTGAAGTAAATTGTGAATTTTGAATGTTGGTAATCTGTTTTGTGTTCTTTTATAGTAAAGTGAAGTGTTGCATAACAGAAACTTTTTTTAGCTTTAGAGTCCCACACAAACACTGGGGAGAAAACCACAGACCAGAGAAGAAAAAGCATCTTTTTTTTTTTTTTTTCTTTTTATGATTGAATGAGGAAAAATGACTCATTTAGTTTTAGATGGTACTCTGACAAAACATCGAGAAACTCTTAGTTAGAGAAGACCATGTGATAGCCACTGATTCACACGTCCGGCTTTGGTGTCAGGTCTCTGGATAAAAGTGGACATCGTCACGAGAGATGTTACAGCAAATGTTTTGCTCTGATGTATGAAACCCTAAGCAACACTTATTGCTGGAGATGAAATGAGACAGGTTTGGGTTTTTTTTTTTAAAGTGATTTTGGAATTAGACAAGGCTAATGGATGGTTTTGCAGAAGCACCTTGAGTTCAATTTGTTTGCAGTCATTCAGAGGAATTAGTTGTTGATAAAACAAAAGATCAGCTAAAAATGGGTGACATCTCATAAATCTGCCATGATGGTTGAAAATTTTACTTTATTTGCTGAATTTTCATGTTGGGTGCTGTATTTACATGGTGCTTTCTTTCTGGCTTAATCCTTCCCCGCCCCCCTTGTTTCCAGGGAGGAGTCCTCTGTCCTTGCTCGCAGCTGTGATGGCCTTGGCTGGGGCCAGCCGTCCTCCTAGCAGCTCTGCTTCCCAGGGATGGCTGTGCCAGGCCCGGCTGTTGCCAGCACTGTAGGGTGCGGTGGTGTACCCCTGCAGTGGGGCGGAGTGGGGTACCTGGGCCCCCTCCAACGCAGGGCAAGGGCAGGAGGGGAGGCTGCAGAGGTGGGAGAGCAGCCAGAGGTTAAAATGCTGTAAGGACAGTTAAAGGTCAGGCTGGGTTTCCTCTTAAGTAAAAATGAACAAAAATTACTTCCACACTGCTTCTGCTGCCCTGCTAGCTTTTCCAGAAAGCGTGTTTATGGAGGAGAGTATGACCTGGGTATGCTGAGAACAGGATGGCAGCCCACCTGCAGGGACCTGACCTCTCCTCTGTGCCTGCTGCCTTGCTCACTCGATGCTGCTACAGAGACTGATCTCATCTCCTGCCGTGGCTGGCACAGCTGCCAGCAGTCCACAGATGTGGCCAAAACACATTTGTTTAGGGCACTTGCCTGTCTTCTACATCTTTCCCACTTTATTCCCCAACTGCTTACAGTGCCTACAGAAGTCTGGCAGATTTTTTGCCCTTAAATGTAAAAGGAACAGGTCATAGATTACAGCCCAAAATAAAGCTAAACTTCAGGATTGTGGCAAATGGGATACCAGTGGGACCAAGCTCCAAAAATCTGAGCTCTAGTTCTGGTCTTACATCGCACTTGATCACTATCTTAATAATTAGTATTCAAATAAATGCTAAACTTGGGCTTTCTAATGTGCAAGCTAATACTCTAACGTGAAGAAAATCACGAGTGTATTTTGAATGCAGAACTCGGGCTTCCATAGTGGTTTTCCAGCATTTCATTAAAATAAATTAGATTTGAAAGTTTGATTTTTATATGTATTGAGGCCTGAATTCAGTGAAGTACTTGGTGAATGAGATGTGGAGCTGAAAGAGGGTTGGGTTTTTTTTTTTTTGAAGAAAAGATGACAATATTTGGCCCAAACACTAAAAGATTCTGTAAAAACAATTACACATACTCTAAAGGAAATCATTCAAATAAATAGTTGTGTGTAGTGGCTGTTTGTAATTTGGCTTGATATTTTATCGCAGTTAGTTTTCCATTTAGGAGGGAGGATAGGAACCATAAAACTTGATGCAAATTAGCGGAGTGAAATAGCTTTCTTTGCAACTGCTCTTTGAACCTTTGTGTCTCTTTTAAGAATATGCTTACAGAATATTGCAGCAGTACATCTAGGAAGAAAACTGTGTTGTTTTAAGAACCAGAAGTATATTTCTTCCTAATAAATCATTTCTGATAGAACTAGAAAATAGAGAAGATCATACTAATGCAGTTTTCTTTTTAAAAGTCTGCTTTGCATTTTAATCTCATGGAGAACAGCTCTCATTGTTCTCAAAGCAAAAACTAGACAAAACACTCGTGAGTTTAAGAAATTTTCATACTGGAAATGCGGTGGGGTTTTTGTGCTAACAGGTAATGCATGATCTTGCATTGTGAGAAGTAAAACTTCTGCATCTCTGAACTTGCCAGTATCTTGTTCTAGTAATTAAGCCAAAAAGGGGACAACAGGATTTTATTCTGCCACATTGTATGTAGTATCCGAGCGCCTTCCATCTGTAGTGGAGAAGAACTGGGATTTAACTTCTCAGAATAACGGCATGGGGGAGGGATAAGATGAGACAGTGTGCTGCTTGTGGTACGAATTTTGGCTTGGGTATTTTATGTGTTATGACGTTTGTACCTGTAGTTGTTCTGACGCTTGTGATGTGTAGGGGTGTGTGGTAGGTAATGGGGCAGTGGCTTTCTGGTGGTGGAAATTTGCTGGTGCATGTATGCTGTTGCTGTACTGCATAGCTCAGAAATCCTGTGTGTGTACATGTGCATATATGAAAATATTTGATACAACTTCTAAGAAGTGCTGAGATCTAGGAATCATTAAAATGATGATTCTGCTATTTCTGAATACACAGATTGTTGGTGATGTTTTCTGGAATGCTTTATGAATTTATCCGTTTACTGTTACATTAACTGTGTGGTATTGCAGTGTTATATAAATGTTGGATTGGGAGATTGTATCCATTTTGAGCTGAGTAGTGACTTTGTTTAGATTTAGTGATTAATATTGTATTTCTTCATGGGATTGGAGTTAAATGCAGAGCTTCAGTGGAGATGATAACTTACTGATATTGCTGCAATGTGTATGTGAGCACAATTCTTTTGTGAATTTTACAGGAGGCAAGATTACAATAATAGACTGATGTTGCAAATTTGATTGATTGGGAAATAGTTTGGATGTCTTAACTGACAGTCACTTCCAGGTGAAATTTTGGGGTGTTTTAAATACGCTCTCAAAATGTTTGGTTTTTTCCTTGATTGTTTGCTGTTACATTTCCTTGCTGGTTAGGAGGAGAAAACTTTCAGCCATGCAGGATTCATCAGTGTTACTTTTTTCCCTTTGTATCTTCTTTCACCAGGTCTTCCCCATCTTGGTCCTTTTCTAAGTAATTTTAATGCTCGTAAAGTACCAGAGTAACAAGCCAGGAGAAGTCGTCCTGTCATGTCAGCTCAGGAGAAGATAGATGTACTGATGGAGTGAGTAAATTTGTGATCAAACTATCTCTGGGTTGGCTTGTTTTAAATAAGCAGAGAGATTATTTGGTGCCTAATCCCCACCTGCCTTTAATGTGGGAGATGAGAGGTCAGAAATCGTCACATGTAAATGAATTTTGACAACTGTAGCTTAAGCAGTACAAAAAATTCAAATTAATGTTAAAACAGTACAGAATAATTACTTGATTGGAAATGCCTGGACTTCTAAGTGTATGTGAATGAGTTTAAAAAAGCGCAGGAGTGCATACGCTTGTAGGTGCAGGCTACTTAGTACTTCATGCTGCCTTTCCAAGGTAGGTTTTTATCTTGTCTAGAAGCTAAAGGATGATTATGTGTTAGAAGATCCCTTTCCATGACTATTTTCGGGCTTTCAAAAAATTCATGTTCTCCCTGCAAGAGAAAAGCTGGCACAGTTTGAAGTAGTGGGTTTTCAACTTTTTTTTTTTTTGCATTACTTTAAAAACTCTAAAATATGGATGCCTGAAAAAGTGAATGTAAGCCTACCAACAATGGACTAATCTTAGTTACTTTCACAGACCCATAGGACGTAACGACTGCAGTGTAAAAACTGCTGATCTAATGCTGTATCTATACTGAAGTCAGAGACCTCTGGACAGGGTAGTAACACTAGCCAGCAAAGATAATGACAGAAGTCTGAACCGTTTGGAAGTGTTAAGCACAAACTGTTTCACTTCGAGAAGAATGGTTGCCTAATAATGACTTTCACAGTCCTGCCCCTGAAATCCTACAAACGGTAAACTCTGATTTTTAAAATGTACTTGTTATTTTGATGACCTCAGTCAAGGAAACTTGGGAGAGGCAAAGAAGGAGAGAATAATTATTTGAAGTACAAGCAGATGCTACTCTGATTTCTCAAGGAATTTTCTTGCGTAGAAAGGCAGGGTTAAAGAAATGGAGCTTTTTGTACTGAAAACAATGCAACATTTTAGCCTGTGTCTCTCCAACTTTTTCTTTGTATGACCTGTATTAAGGATGAAGTGCTTTCAATAGTAAAAAACTGAAATGGGATGGTAAAGGAGGGTCTTTCAGAACACTTACAAAAATTGTTTGCAAAATAAATAATGGCAAGTTACTCAAAAACATGTATGAGAGTGTTTTAGTTTGTTACTAAGTCAAGGTAAACTCAAGTTAAAGATGTGCCGTAAGTCATTTGTTAGTCAACCTCATAAATTGGTTAATGAATTTATTTTCTAAATAAGAATACTTTTTTTTTAAGTGCTTCTGGTGTTTTCTAGGTTGCTGGAATAAATTGTCTTTGGCTGTCATGTCAGGAGTGACAGAGATTGCTCTTGTCTATCTAATGAAATACTCTCGCTGGTGTACATGTGTACTTGAACTGAAGAAGTAGAGAGGACGAAGGAGGCTAGGGTACCCTGTAGCAACAGCATACCTGGCCGGTATTTGTGAGAACTGAGAAGTGCCCTGTCAAAACTGAGTATCAGTTTGAATAGCAGGGGAAAACCAATGCTCCGTGCTGTAGAATCTCTCTGCCATAAAGCAGGTAGGAAACAGCTTCTCTGAAATAGATGGAATAGTCCTGGGATTGGAGGTGGGCTTGTGAGCTCATTTATCTCTGTGGTGGTGGATTCCCAGAGCTGTGGGTGATGCTGTACAGGTGTTGGTTTTGGTTTGAAGAGAAGCCCAGGCATTTATGTTAACAGTATTTGTATCAGAAAAAGTTTGGGAAGATCTTTGCTGTTTCTCTGAAGTTGAGCTCTTAGCTGTAGTTTAACCTTGCCTGCTGTTGGTCCTCACACTGCCATCGGCACAATATCCCGTGCAGCTTTTGTGGATTCTTGGTTTTAATACTCACTAAATCTGTTTGGGTGGGTGTGTAAATTACATTCCCAGTTCCAATATAGTTCTGGCTTTAAACTATATGTTTTCTTAGTAACAAAGCAGCTGTATGTCGCTTCGGTACTAACAGTTTCCCTGAAAAGAACGTGTAAGTTCTGAGAGTGAAACTAGTCTCAGTATGTGCATGAAAAGGGATAAAGCTGCCAGACTACATGGACACTAGTGCAGAAATGGCATTGAGATTAAGGTGGATGGGATCTGGCGTGTTGCTGCGTGTACACTGGCTGGCATACTTTGAAACACTGTCAAAAATTCAACAAGGCACAGTGAATTTCAAAGGAGTCATTAAGTGCTTTGTTAAAGTTGCTGGGTTTCATAAGCTTCTGGAGTGGGATCTTCCAGATGTGAGTTAAAGATGTGTTACAGGTTCCTATACTGAGCAGATGAGAAAATACATGAAAGAAGTGGTAAAGGTCAGATTGGTTGGCCACGTTGCTTCTTTTTTTTGCCTTCTCCCGTCAGTACTAGTGTAGAGGACATCAGACAGGATTTTCAGAAGTGTAAGGACTTGACTTGAACTGATTCAGTGTTTTTGTTTTGGTCCTGTGTCCCCTCTGTACCCCTGGTGCCAAACGCCTGCAGATCTCGCCGTGCCATTGGACCCGAAGGAGAGGAAGACAAGTGTCCAAGCAGGACATACTCTCCGTGGTTGTCTCCACGGTCTCATTTAGAAAAAAACATAAACTAACAGGGCTGCCTGCTTTCAGCTGAGAGGTGGGGATCGGATACTGGCCGTGTGAGTGTTAGGAAGAGCCACTGACGTGCCGTTTTCCGTTACGGGTTTTAATTCTTCTTTTGAAACAACGGCTGGCGGCTCCCGTGGTGTTCAGTCCGCCTCGCCTGCTGTCTTCCTGGCTTCGCTCCCCAGGCTCACCTTCGCTGAAGGGTTACGCGTCGCTCTGCCCTGGCCGGGTTTCGGTGGAGCCGCCCTGACGACAGGGGCAGGCCCCGCTCCCGGGGCACGGCGTGGCGAGCGGCGGGTGCCGCCGGGCTCTTGCCGGCGGCGG
>Ga0181612_151462_pt1 | contig 15812 bp, 7 predicted proteins | sample HoacroProtozoa21_FD_119630 | JGI IMG/M metagenome (GOLD analysis project Ga0181612, IMG submission 119630) | Hoatzin crop microbial communities from Cojedes, Venezuel. Combined Assembly of Gp0051906, Gp0051904, Gp0051908
AAAAAAGGAAGGAAGAAAACAATTCAAGGAAGATAGAGAAAAGAAGTTGTAGGGAGGGGGGGGGTGGGGGGGGGGGGGGGGGAGGTTGCAGCAGGGGGGATAGAAGGAATTGTATTTTATTTATGTTGTATAGATTGTATTTTATTTATATTTTAATTTTTTTACAAGTACCTTCATTCTTTTAATAATCTCCTTTTATCCTGCTGTTTCACCATGGTGGCTTCTTTTTAGCCCTTTCTACTGTCAGTTGTTTGTGATGGGGTATATACATTTGCTTTGGACCTTCCATACAGTGCATTTAAGTAGTTTCAATGTGTCTTCAAAACACTTCTTTAGTATTTTTTGCATCTTCCTTGAGTTTTTTTTTGTTGTTTTTGCTTTTAAGCCTAGCTGCAAAAGGAGTGTGTTTTTGCTTCGTTTTCATTATGTCTGCAAAGATATTGAGTGCGTATGATCATTGCTTCAGAGTGTTTTTCAGAACCTTTTGATACAGGTCCTGTGCATCACTCAGGATCCAGTTAAGAACTGTACTCTTGTAAGCACTTTGACTAGCTAATCCACAAAGCAGTCATTGGAAAATGTATTTAAAGATTCAATTTCAGGATCGCATTTGCAAAGGGGACACTTTGTCTTTCTCTTACTGTGAGCTTTATATTAAAAAAATTGTCAAAACTCATGTACAATTTAGAAGTCTAGTTTCTGGTGACAAAGATGTGCAAAGGAGTAATTTTAACTACTTGAGCAAATGAAGATAAAGTCTAAGTAATTGTTAATAAATAGAAATCTTAACATTTGCTAAAGTGCATGAAAGTAGTAAACACTTGGTGAAAATTAAAGGTAATTAAAGATTATGGACCAACCAAAAAGAAGATAAACTGTTTCAAATTAAATCTGAACTATAGTAAAGAAAGCCAAAAAAATTGAGAGATTGAGGAAATACTTGTTAGTAGCATGCAACTGAGTTTTTTCATCTTTTCATGACACAAAAAATAGAGGCACTAAAATAAAGCTTTAGGCTGAAGATTTAAACATGTGTTTTTGGGTTTGTTTTTTTTTTTATGTGGAACACTTGAATGGAGACAGTCACTACCGTTGTACTGGCAGGAGGTAGATGTGAAAATGAGGTCCAAAGACCTTCTGAAAAATAATGAGATAGTTATCTGTGATTCTGTACTTTGGACTGTAATCTGGGAAATATGTTTGTCCTGTTCTTTGTTTGTTTTTCTTATGAGTATCTTCTGTGGGCTACAATGACCATGTACAGTATGCTGTGCTTCTCATCTGATTCAGTACAGTGGCTGCTACATGCTTACAAGCCTGTGCTCATTAAACTGTAATCTATCTCAGTGATCTGTACATTACAAGGGTCATAAATATTTCTGGGATATTATGATCTGAATATACAGAATTTGCTTACTAAGTGAGTCTTCAAGTTGTATGTTACGTTACAGTGGAATTCTGTATGGCATCAGCTGTTAATGGACCCAGGCAAATATCTTTGGGGATAAAACTGTGCTTAACTTTATTAGAAGGTTAAAAGTTGTTGACTTATTACCCTCAAATGCAGTTTGTTACTATATTTACTTCAATTTGTCATCATGTTATTATGGATTTTCAAATGAGCATATTGCTTCCCAGTCTTCATTACAAACATAGTTCTGATGCTACAAAGTGCCAAGATTGCGGTTTCAGTTGCAGGTTTTAGTTGACCTTGCTTCTCTGTGTCATGTTGTTATGCAATTCTACATATGTGTGTGTGTGCATTTATTTATATATATCTGCTATCTCTATATATAGTTAGATAGGTAAAAATAGAAATTACATCATTTTAGATTGTGTATTAAAAATTATATACCTATTTTTAAACTGTACACTCACACTACATTCTTTCCAGGGAGAGCAATGGTCACCTTCCTTTCACATTTACCCCTGTCATGTTGTTGTCTTCCAGTTCCCCAAACTGGTCATTGTAGCAAAATGATTCTGCATAGTGTTGTTTTTGGAATAGTCCAAAATAAATTCCAGTGCTGGATGTTTACGAGAATATCTCAGTGCTATTGTTTATTTCTGTTTAAGGGATTGATAAGGTTTGCATTTGCTTGAAATCCTATAGATAACACCATACCACACAGACTGCAGGAGGCTGCAGATGATTTGAATAGTGGATATCCTGAATGCAGCAGCTCATCTTCTTTTTCTTTTGATAGTACCTTTTGGCCATCACTTGTCAGGTGGGAGGGGGCAGGGGTCCTGCTGTTCTACTCTTAGTGTGAAAGTAATGTATTTTATCGTGACTTGATGCTAAAGTGGCCCCATGAGGAGAGCTACTCTGATTTTCTTCATAATTTCCCAGATGTTTCTGTAATAAGATTCCATCAGACTCCTAAACATGGCTGATCAGTTTTTCATGCTGCAGGCTAGGTCTGAGGAGCCTAAGGTGAGGAAGCCTGGGCTCTACTGCAGAATCTGGAACAGGATGCCCTGTAGAGGACACATATTTTCCCCCCCTTCCCAGCAGTGTCTGGTTTTAAGTTGCCTTATCTCCTCCTCACTTAGTTGCTTCTTCCATTTTCTTTAACTGGGCAGGCTGTTCAGAAAGCTCTTCAGATTTCATTTGTCTGTTCATTATAACGCATATCTTCTTAGCCAGTCGTCTTGTCCAGCCAATCTCTCCCTAGCTGTAACTTGGTATTCAGTCTTTTGGGTTTTGATTTTTCCTCTCATGCTGTAGAATCATTGACCAATTCCGTTACTAAATCAGAGTCTTAAGCTTTCTTCCTAAATTCCTTGTGGAGTCTCACACTTAGTTTGTTTTCAAACCCAGCGTGGCTCACAGCAGCAGCAGTTCTTGGACAAGATCTGCTCAACTTTGCTGGTACATGCTTGACCTGCATGGAGCTTCAGGAAAGTCTGAGTTTGAGTTGTGTGCCAATAATCTTTTAACCTTGTAGCATGGGCAGAATAGACGGGGCTTTTTTTACCATCTTCTACAAATCTATCTCTGAGATAGCATCTGCAAAATTTCAAGCCCTTTGACCTTGCATCGCCAAAAATGGCATGTAGGAATTGTTCAGGGAAAAAATTGCATCATTTTTAATATATTGTTTACTAATTTGCTTCCTGCCTCCTCTCTTCCTTTCAGAAAGCACTCAGCTGGTCTTGGCTTAAACCTTGTTTAGTGATCATCTAGCTCAGCATGCCCAGCTTACTGAATTTCTAAATATGACTGGTTTTGCAAGTCTCTGAATATTACAGGCAACTTCGATTTTCAGCAAAATAACCATCTCTGCATCTCTGTCCAGTGCTTCTCATGATTATGTTAGATGAGAATGGGTTTGGGAACGTGTGCTATCAATGAAACCTGTGTAACAGCTTTCCTGAAATGGAGGATGAATTCTGCGTCTGTTACAATTTGCCAAAAGTAAGGCTACCTCTGTGTTTTCTCTCGTGTATGTTTCTGGAGATGATAACATACCTCTTTGTGTTACTTTCTGAGTGGTTTTGATGACAGTGGTGATGTTTTGAGGGGTATATAATTTTTTAACAATCTTGACTTTGTTATATGTTGTAATGTTTTAATGTGCATTTTTTGTGTATAGACTGAGACAAGAAATTGTCATCACAGTGCAAAACAGAACCAACACTGTATTGCAGTTTAGTCTATAAAAATGAAACGTATACTTTCTTTTTTGTTTTAGTTTTGTTGGAAACTGTGAAATTGATTTGGAGATCAAGAGATACTTCTGCAGGGCTGGTGTGAAAAGTATACAGGTGAAATTCAAATTTTTTCTTTTGATTTTGACATCAAGCCATCACTGAAGCATTAGTTTCTGATGAAATAGTTTATAAGAAAGAACCAGTAATTGTGAAGTTTTGTTGCTTACTATTTTTTTCTCATTTGCATAATACTGATATTGCATAATAATTTCAGTAACATGATTTAGCAGAAAGGGTAGATTCCTGAATCGTTTTAAATCTAGTACATTTATATATTCATATTATATAATGTATATAACATTTTCTACTCGAAAAGATGGGAGATAATTTCACATGAAGCCAATGTTCGTGTGATGTGTAGGTTCGTAAAGGGAATACGGAGTTTAAAATTTTATTTTATAATATGTTTCAGTTTTAGATGCAATTATAGTAGTAGCAATAGTAAAATAATAGTAGCAGGAGTAATGCGATTATGCATAGTAGCTTTGCCTTCTGATATTGTTTCTCAATTTTTCTTAATTTTCTGATAACAGATTTCCCTCTCTAATGAGGAAAAATAGTGTAATTTATTTGTGTCTTGACATACCTATAAGCATTTACTTACTTTTGTTCTAATATCTCTGGATGCCATTGTATCTGTTTGTGCCACATTTGCTTACATTGAGCTATATAAATAGTCTACTTCATACTTTTAGCAAAATTACCACTGATGTGAAACAGCATCTTGTAGATGAATGTAATGAATTTGTAAGCCCAACTATTATTTTTTTCATCTGAATGATGTTTAAAGCTATATATGAAGCTTTAAGAAGAAAGTGATTCTCCATAATGGAGAATTTAATGAATTAGAAGTGTGAGCATTGCCAGAATAAATTTTATTTAAAACTTCAACTAAAGTCAATTCCATTGCCTATTTTCCCTCTCCTTCCACAGATCCATGGCACTATGAGGGTTATCCTGGAACCACTAATTGGAGACATGCCCCTAATTGGAGCACTATCCCTTTTTTTCCTGAGGAAGCCTGTAAGTATTTTATCTCTGTTTCTACTCTTTTTAGACTGCTGATGACAGTAGTCAGAAAATGATCTATCAAGAATTAAGCGGCAAAAGGAAAAAAATTTGAGAAATTGCTACCATTTGATTGAACTTTCCTGGAAAAATAGTGGACAAAATTTATGAATACGAGATGAAACAAAGATGAATAATAATTACTATGGAATTACAAAGTCTGTTGCGTCAAAGCTATCAGATTTTTCTTACATGTCTTCTGGATAAGGGAAGATCAGTGGATCCATTCTAGGTTCTATGTAAAAAAGCTTCTGTTGCCGTTTCTCATGACAGTCTGCAGGAGAACATGGTCGAAGTTAAAATTCCAGAAGATCTGTGCAGAGCTGTTTTGAGAACCATGGTGGTGTTACCACAAATTAAAAACAGAATGGGTGTGTTAAGACTACCTGTTATCATGATTAAAGTTTTTATCCTAAGTAGCAGGTGGACAATTGCCATTACATTTACCAGTGACCAAAGTATGAGAGCGGATGAAGCATAGAGTGAGATGGAACTGGAGTTCAAAGGGATCATGACAGTAGCAGAAGTTGGAGCGAGAGAGGGTGTCACATAGGTTCAATTGGAATATGTGCTAGGCCAAAGTGGCCGTTTGGGCAGGATTAATAGCGAAACAAAGGTAAACCAACAATGTGTTCGTGGTATGAAAATGGTATAGCTAGACTGGCACGTGTAAACGAGTATAACCTGCAAAATGCTTTCAGTTTTAGGCAGAGCACGTAACAGGGATGCTGATTGTTTGGAGAGTATCCAAAGTAGGGAGTTGAGAATTGGCTTGACCCTTGAGGACAGAGCAAAAGAACAGGATTTGTTTAGTTTAGAGAAGACTGAGGAGAACATGTTCTTCAAAAACATGGAGGGCTCTTACAGAAAAGACGCATACCATCTATTCCGCATATCCATGGCAGATAGGATATCTTCAGCAAGGAAGATTCAGACTGTACAAGGGGGATGAGGGAAGCCCTGAATGGTAGTGATAGTGAGACACAGCAGTAGGCTGCCTGGAGACACTGTGAGTCTCCAACACTGATGTCTTTCATGAACAGACTGGACTTGCAACCATGAGGACTGACATAGCTCTTCCAGAACCATTTACGCAGGTGGGCTCTTGAGGTTGTATCTAAGCTAGTGAGCCTTGTAGAAGGTGAGATCCTGGGCATTCTCACAGGCTTTTTCTAGAAGGGTTGACTGTGCTTTAGTAAAAGTCAAAATACTTATTAGCAATGAAAAAAGGTTTTCCTTTTAAATAATATAATTATGTAAAAAATGAAATTAGTTTCAACGTATTATAGCATTTGTATAGGATTCTACTATGTTTTACCACCTTTTTTGTAGAAGTAACTGATTTATTTATCTAAAAGAAACTATGATATACTTTAAAAATCTTTCATAAGGTTCCCTTTTTTTTTACTACTGAAACAACAATGAACCTGGATGGGGATTTTTTGGCTCAGCCAATATCAATTTGTATCGCAGCGTCTGGCACCAAAATGATGTGCGTTCTTGTAGGATTCAGTAACGTTGTAGTCTTTCCAGACATATTTAAATTCCTTTGAATTAAGAGAATGAAAGAAAATGGTTCTTAGCCTGCTATCTTGATCTGAGTAATTTAAAGAAAATGAGTTGAGGAAAGTTTTGTGAGGCCACTAATGTTTGTGAATTCTGGCCTATCACTAATTACCTGATACAGTTAATTTTCATGAGAAGTTGTGTTTAGGTGGTCCTCTTGCCTTTCCCTGCTGAATTTAAATATGACCGTTTTAAAATACAGTAAGTGTGAAGTTTGGAACTAATATAGTTTTTGAAAGCTGGGAACGTGGCTGGTGTAGTCATAAAATCTCAGTTCAATACATTCCTCTACATTAAAATGATAGATGTACATCACTGAAGTTTGCTCTGTGATAAGGCACTACAGACGGCGGATTGTTGCACCTTGGAGTGATTGTTTCACCTCAAGAGCTGTAGTCTGAATCTCGCAGGTAAGAGTGGCTGACAGGCACCAGTATATCTGTTGGTATCTTGGTGCGGCATTGGTAGAAGAACAGAGAACAGATAGCAAAAGTAATTTTCAGTGCCCGAAAATGAGTAACAAATACTCTACATCTTTAATTGAATTAAATCTTATGAAACATGACAGTAATTCTAGTCTAGGTTTTATTACTTCCAGGAAATTTCTTTTTTAATCTACGAATGCATCAAGAAAAGTTCACAGATGTTACAAAGTCTGTACAACAATCTTGTTTTAGAAAAACTCAAGAAGAATGTAATATACATTGCAGATTTGCTGACAGAAAATTCTTGGATGTTGTGTGTGTGTAAGGCCGTTTTAGTGATTTGAAGTTTGATACTGCTTTTGATAAATACTAGTAATAAAGCTTAATAGAAGATGTGAACATTGTGGAATTTCTTAGGCTACACAGACTTCTTTGAAGAAATTAATTGTTTCCATCTCTTTGTTAGAACTATATTTTCCATTGGAAGCTTTTGTTTCTTGGATATGTTCTAATTAAACAGTCAAACATATGATGTCAAGATTTAACAGTTTCAGACTATACCAGGTCATAAATTACAAGTACATGGGTTTAGGCAACAGTCTCAGATTGATCATCTTGATTTCCTCAGCGTTATGCAACTCTCAAAATTTGATCTAGTTTTCAAAATTTGGGTGGTGGGAGTGTATTCTTTACTTGAACAGCTTTAGAAAGTATGTTATTATTTTCTTCAATGAAACCACATTCTTGTAACACAATTCTTTTGAACAAATGTCATATGATAAATTTTTGCGAACTTTTTGCAAAGATACTTACGTATGCTCTAGGCAAACCTGTAGTTGCCACCTGCATCATTCATGTGGCTGGTTTCGTCTGTCTAGAGAAACCATGTGTGCTTGGGTAGAGGGAAAGTAGACATAAATTTTAGTAAAACATGTAAAAATTTGGAAAAGTTTTGTGGATAATTTAGTGAGCATTTTTGTAAAAGTGAAATAGTTCATGCAAAACTGGTAAAAGATCATTGCCTTTATTTAGAAAGGGTTGGGGAAGTACATTGGGATGAACCAAATTTGGATTTCCACACATTTCTTTGAAGTGAGTCTAAACATTAGGAGATGTCTGTTGTAAGTTTTGTCAGATTTTTACCCTCTGGCTAGAGCATTATGAGTGTAGGGCATCTGTTAATGTTCCTGTTTATACTCACAAACTAAGGAGGGCCATGACAAGGCTTGAACACTGCCTTATGGTAGCCTGCAGTGTGTAATTGTTAGCGTACTCTCTGATATTATTTTGCTATGTACTGCTCTCCCAAACAATTTCCAAACTCAGTACAGTGCCCAGCTCATTACCATCCAATAAACAAGTTAAATGCAAACACTCTGTTTTCGGGGAACAGGGAGAAGAGTTTAGCTGTGTGGATGCAGACATTTTTTTTCTACAGGATTATGAATGAGCTTTCTTTGTGGTGTAGGTGTGGGTTGTGTTGTCTCTCTAAGTTCTGCTTTGCATTCACTGAGAAAGAAAGCAGCGTGCGGTCCTTCTGCGGAAGCCTTGCTGGCACGCTGGGTGCCTGAGCAGTGACCTGATGCGGTGTGTCTGGACTGCTTTACCCTGGTGCCTCCTGTATCTACTGCTTCTTTGTTGCTTTGTAGGGGAGTGGTAGGAAAGCTGGCAGGGGATGGGGTGGGAGAGATCAGCAGCAGGCGTGCTTGTAAGCAGTTGCTGACGTTTGTTCTGTTTCCGATTTCCAGCATCATGCTCTGGTAGCCTTTCTCTGAGCCGTTCACTTTTGGTAGTTCCAGATACTACTCCAGTCAGCTTTTAGCTCCAGTACCTGTGCCCAGTCCTTTCTGTCCCTAATCCACTTGAAGTGCCGCACATTTGCTAAGTGCTTAACTCAGACAACTGTCACCTGAGACAGTAAAGTGAAAATACATCAAATGAAACACCTCTTGTTTGTGGTCAGTAGCTTTCTGAACACGTCACTTTGGGAAGGACTTTGTCTAGAGTAATTTTGTCTTTGCTCCTACCACCATGGCACTTTATTAGGGGTCTGGTTGCCAAAAAGGGACGAGAAATAGACTGGAGTATGAAAATTAAAAAGTCAACCTCTCACCAAAACAGTTACAAAAATATTACAAGTATTTTTCACCCTCCTTTCATTCGAAAACTAAGCTGCTGGTCAAGGTCTGAGCAAACTTAGGGGTGAACTGTTAAAAAAATGCATCTTTGAATCAGCTTACTCCGTAATTTTATCAGATATACATGAATGTTTAGTTTTTTCCAAACAGACTTCTTTCCACACTGCAGTGTGTGTTCTTGATGTTTATTTTTGTAACTTCTGCAGAAAAATGTAAAATAATGCTTATTAGAGCAATAACCAAATTCTGTCCTCTTACTAGAGAGCAAGTGTCTGCAGCCAAGGAAAGCTTTTCTTCAATATTTTTGTTAGAAGAGAAGAGGAATTAGTTGGCAGCTAGCATTAGATTTTGTTCTCATATTTTCCAGTCTAAAGTAACTGGCAACAATTCCTCTTGCTCTGTATCATCTGTTTGCTGGCCTTAATGACTGTATAAGGCAACACTGCCTAAATTAATAGTTCCAAACATACTTGTTTAATGAGTTTACCAGTCTCATATTCTGAGTAATGCATGAAGTTTTTGATGCTGCAGGAGTTCTTACTTTATATGAAACTTCTAAAATAATGTATTTTGTTGTGTTTATTGTGAAAAAGGTACTGAAAGTTTTACCAGCTTATAAAATATGGCCAAATGCGTAAGAGATTTCAAGAGAGAGAAATATGTGCATTCTAATGTTTTGAAGTAGTCTTTTAAATCCCTTGAGCTGCAATGCTAGAGAGAAGTTAGCAATGTGTAAATAGTCAAGATTTGTAAGGTTTTTTGCATTACTTCTCATTATAGTAACATTATATATATTTACCATATATTCTGCTTTTCTAAATGTAGTTATCTTTTACTTTTAGAACAAAATATCACATAGCTAATTATTTTGGTTTTTGGTTCAGTTATAGAAGTCTATATGGCTTACAGCTCTACTGCAAATTGGTAGTTTTCAAAGCTTATTTAGTGGCATACTTAATATTGAAGGCATGTCCTAACCCAACCCTTTTCTCTTTTATAAACGAAGCCCAACAAAACAGACACATGAAAATACTAATACTATTGCTCTAAAAAAACAATGGCTGGAAAACAGGATGCCTTCCGGGAAAAGTGAGCAGCTCTTCCAGAGCTCTCATTTTTATATTCAGTTTTGCCCTCCCCTTGCTGACTTGAGCACTGCTCTCCCTCTACTCATTTGACAGATTGGTTCTGTTGTGTAGTTTTGATTAATAATGGTTTAGTTTCATTTAAGATTGACTGCCTTTGGAAAATTCAGTGCTGGCTGTGACTTTCAAAATTACCAGTACTGAGGAAAATCTGACTTGAAAGGAGCGCTTGCACCAAGAATGAGTCCTAGTGAAATGGTTGGAAAAAATCGTAAAGTGGTTATATAGAATGCTAAAGAATATTGTTTTGGGTTGCTTTTATTTGATGAAAAATGCCTTCAGAACATATGAGACTGTCGGTATCTTTGCTTCGGAACTTTTTTACCTCTTTTAAAGGGGTTTGTGGAACAGCTGGATGAATTCTGAAGCATATGTACTATTATAATAATACTTGTTAAGAATTAGTCATATTGTTTATAAAGTGAGTGATTTGCACTGTTACTTTGTATACGTGTAATTTGCTATAACTTACATTTTAATAATTTTTAATTTTGATAGCTTATGGGAGGTTTTAAGGGCCATCACAGTTGGTGCTTCCACAGTATCGTATTCTTCTCTCCCTGTGCCCTCTCATTCAGTGCTATTGTCTCTCTTATATCAGTGTTGAAACTTGTGCTCCTGAAGGAAGCTGGTTAGGGGACGTAAGCTGGCAGAATATTAAACACAACAAGCAGTGACTAGTTTCCTGTCCTTCAGATGTGTTTTAGCGTCTTGAGTTGGCCTGCTAGGGAGTCGGGAGAGTGTCAGTAGTAGTGTGAGGGTGTGAACCAAAATGCAGGACTGGAAGAAGGGTAGAAAGCAGTACAAGGTAGAGGGGATTGGCTTGAACTGTAGCGTTGTGTAGTTTACACTATGGAGAATAGCAAGGTGTACTGGATTTTTGTAAGACCAACTGCGGTCCTGCTTCTGGTCACCTTAACTTGAAAACTTGCCTGCTCTGTCTCTTACCTCCACAACTACACGTCTTACCTCTGTAGCAATTGTATCACTTAAATCTTTAGAGAGTCACAACTGAAAAGCTTACTAGTGTTGAACACAGTTCCTGTGCAGGATATGCTGTGTTCACAGAATCACAGAATGGTAGGGTTTGGAAGGGACCTCAGTGGGTCATCTAGTCCAATCCCCGTGTTTCCTGTAGCAATGGTGAAAACCAGTGTGATTTCTACTTTCGATGGTGTTGTATAGTCAAGCCTTGTTTGAGAGGCTGAGTTTATTATGTTTACTGGGGAAATACACTGGATAATGTTACTTATTAAATTACTGCAATAATGTTAGCACTTCAGCATTGTAGTGGTAATGGGCTGCACTCTACTAGTAGACAAACTGTACGTTGTTTCTGCATGACCATTCACAAGAAACAAAAAAGGGCGTGTTAGTCCCCTTCTTACAATAAAATTCTGAGAAGAAACACAACTTATCCCATGGAATCGTATCATCGTGCCCTGTAGCAGTCCTTAAATTTGTCCTGCAGAAATCTTATACTTCCATAACTTCATTAGCAGGAAATCATTCACCAGCATTTTAAAATACTTTGTGGCTTCTCTTCTGAGAAGCAGTAGTGCTTACGGCAGCCAAATCAAGCCACAAAGTTGGCAGTGTTTAGAGGCTGCCTTTTGTGCTGCTGTGAACTTCAGTTATGGCCCTGTATATTCTACATCCCAGAACCTTCTTTTCCCTTTGTAAAGGCATCTAGGGTGTTAAGAACACCAAATATGTAAAAATGCTCATCAGTTTTTAGCCTGTCTTTTCTTATAGGTTGCAGGGATATATATATATTTTTAAAACTCTTTCAATGTATGTATTGCATTAGTTCTCAGTACAGAGCCTTGACAAAACACAAATTTCTTGGTTTTCAGGGAGGAAACATAGTTTATTTTCACTACTCGGAGCAGAGGAAGAATTGAAAGAGCTTTGAGTAACATGACACACATACTGCTTCATCGGAAAGCGTAACTGGTGTCTGAAATCCCGCTGTAGGCCAGTGAGCTGGCTGGTAAGAGTCTCTGCAAGGCATATCACCTCTCTCAGTTTCAATATGTTGTGGAAAGGCACCACATCATCTCTGGCTTCTGGCAGAATTTCACTTGGTGACAAATCCTGAAGGCAGTCTTTCCAGTGCCCAGTTAGTTCTGCCGCAAAGAACCAGCTGGAATTCCCTGAATTTAGCTAAACTGAGAGAATTATGCGTTGCTCAAAGCAGTGACGGAGAAGGAAATGATATTGTTAAGCTATTTTGGAGATTTACATGCCAAAATTTTTTTTAAAGTATGGAACATTTCATAAAATGATTCATCAGCTGGCAGTCTTTTGCTTGTTCCCTCTCCATGGGGCTCTTCAGTTTGTTAGGGTAGTGATGTTGCTTTGACTTAGTGTCAGAACCACAAGTTAGGGGATCATCTCCTACTCCAGCAAGTCATGGCATGGTAATGCCCAAAATGTATAATGAAAATCCTTGTTATTTGACTGGACTGTGGCTGGAGGGGCTCCCTTTTGCGTACCAAGCAATACTGTAGATTTCACTATTTCCTTCTGTCTCTGCTCTGAGTTTGTCTGCTGTCAGTGCTATTTCCACACTACTGCAGGTATAAACTTCTATTGCCTGAACTTGGTGTTGATTTTTGGAAAACTCTTTACGTTACAGAAGACCTATGTTATGCTGAAGTCTGATTATGCTTTTAAGCCAAAAGTGCAAACTTGAAATAACCTTACTGAGAAGAATGTAGGGGTGATGGCAGGGGGGAGAACACCAAAACCTAAAAGAAGACATTAAAAGGAAAAAAAATCCAGTATCTGTAGCCTAAAATCAGAGAGTGTGTGTTACTGGAGTGATATCAAGTGCTTCATTACTGGTAGGCTCTTCTGGTAGAACTGGAAAGGAAGCACAGTGGTGGGCAAATGTAGCAAATCTTGTCTGCAAGGAGAACTTACCTTCAGAGCGCAAATAGTGAAAGTTTGATTTATGCCACAGGTTTGAAGGCTCGTAATCCTTCCAAAACATTTCATGGCTTAAGGTTTATTTGCAAAGATTTTCTAATAATCCTGTGAAGTGCTTAGCCTTAGTAATGTATTTTTAATTTCTTAGCTCCAACTTTGAACGGAAAAGGATTTGTCTTCAACATTTCTGAAATTGACCTCTGCCTTTGTAATCATTCCTGTACAATAAATGGATGGATAGAAGTTTCTGATAATATGTGTACTGATTGCATTTCATGTCTAATTGGCCAGTCTTAGTAGCACTATTTTTTCATTTTCTTTGTGTAATTATTTTTTACATGCTTCATGGTCTAAGGACTGATGACAGAATAATTTAGTAGCCTTGTTTTTGAGAAGAGGTGTGTAATAATCAAAGTATTGATAGTGAGGTTGTACCATAGGCACTGTGTGTGTTTCATATGCTGTGTTGCAACCTTTTGGAGTGTGTTTTGGTCACAGAAATTTAAAATCTTTCAGTTCTCGGTGGCATCTCTTAGGTTGTTTTTTGTTCTGTTTTGGGTTGTGGCAGTTAGTGCAGAAACCACTAGGATATACGTTTCAGTCTAGCATAGGAAATGTTTCTCAATGCAGAATTTCAACATGCATTATGTTGCTCAATTAATTCGGTTAAGTCTGTTTAGGAGACAGCACAGGACCTTGCTGTTTTAACTACTGTATGCAATATACTAAATAAAGCATGAAAAAATGAAAAGGAAATGCAAATATTTTCTAATTTTCTATTTATTCTGAAAACATTAGTATGTGAAGCAGTTAAATGTGGGATGCAGGTATGAACGTCTTAGGATAGGGACCACTTTTTTGAGGTATTTATGGTGTGTATTTGCTTTATAATTTGCCTATGAATAATGAAAAAGGGAATAAATCATGCAATAAGCTGGGTTCTTTGTCTTAAAACAGTATAAAATTACTTCTTCCAGAGGCTTGGTAGCATACATAGATTTTTAAAGTGTGACATAATGTAATGTCAGAGCTTGTAATTAGGACATGAGAACCAGACTGAAAACACAAGATGTGGTTGGTCTTGCCAGCTGCTATCAAGCTACTGGTATGTTACATGACTTAAACATTTGTGGGTTTGCAGGATTGAGGAAGTAGTACAAAACCAAAGTTATTCATGCTAAGTTGGACTTCTCATCCTGGTTCAATTATTTATTTATTGACTTTTTTTCAGAGTTAACATGAGCATGAGATTTGAGAACATACACTAATAATTTGCACCATGGATTTCAAAGAAGAATACACCGAAATTACCTTCAATTTACATAAATATAAATGTTCTGTGTGTTCTAGCTCATGGTTTGTTATTGTAGAACTCTCTAAGTAAAGCTTACATACCAATGTAAAATAACCCATTTTACAACAGATTATTTCTGACAGTTTTTCTTTGCATTTGGAAATTAAACTGATAGCTTTAAATTGATACTCATTAGAAAAGAAATCATAACACCTTCTGAAAAAAAAAAAAGAGGAAAAAGACTGTTCAGTGTACTGTATGAGTTTTAGGTAAGATCTTACTGCCACTGAGCCTTGCTAGAATTGCATAAATAGACGTGCCTCAGCAAACTGAACGTCCTGCCTTCCCGAAGTGATTTGAAGTAGTCAGGATGGATTTATGAATAGGAAATTGTGGTTAACCAAACCGACAGCCCTCTGTGATAAGATGGCTGGCTTGGTGGATGAAGGGAGAGCAATGGATGCTGCTTATTTTGACTTCCGTGAAGCTTTTGATGCTGTCTTCTGCAACAACCTCATAGGTAAACTGATGAAGTACAGACTGGATAAGTGGACAGTGAGCTTGACTGAAAAGTGGCTGAACTACTGGGGCTCAGTGGGTTGTGGTCAGTGACATGAAGTCTTGCTAGAGGATGGCCAGTAGTGGTGTATCCCAGTGGTAGATATGGGAGCCAACACATCTTCATGGCTGTCCTGGATGGTGGGACAGAGCGTGCCCTTAGGAAGTTTGCTTACTTAAAACTGGAAGGAATGGTCAATGCACCAGACAGTTGTGTTCCTATGCAGAGGGACCTTGACAAGCTGGAGAAATGTGCGAAGAGGAATGTCATGAAGTTCAACAAAGGAAAATGGAAAGTCCTGTGCCTGGGAAGGAATAACCCCATGGACCAGGACAGGCTGGGGGCTGACTGGCTGGAAAGCAACTTTGCAGAGAAAGATCTGGGTGTCGTGGTGGACAGGAAAGTGAACAGAAGTCAGCAAAGTTCACTTATGGCAAAGGCGGCCAACAGCAGCCTGGGCTGCATTAGGAAGAGCATTGCCAGCTGTTGGAGGGTGGTGATGTTGCATCTCTACATGGCACTGGTGGGGCACATCTGGGGCACTGAGTCCAGTGCAGGGTTCCCCAGTACAACAGAGCCATGGACATGCTGGAGTTGAGTCCAGCAAAGGGCCACAAAGGTGATTGAGGTACTGGATATCTTTCATAACAGGAGAGGCTGCAGGAGCTGGGCTTGTTTAGCCTGGAGAAGAGAAGGCTTGTGGGCGATCTTATCAATGTATATAAATACCTGACAGGGAAGTAAAGACCATGGAGACAGACTCTTCTCAGTGGTTTCCAGTGTCAGGGTAAGAGTCAATGGACACAAATTGAAGTAGAGTAAGTTCCTTTTAAACAGAAGGAATTGTTATTCTTTTTTATTTTTTTAACTATGGTGGTGATTGAACACTGGAGCAGGTTGCCCAGAGAGGTTGTGGAGTCTCCATCTTTGGAGATCTTCAAAACCCAACTGGACACGGCCCTGAGC
>Ga0181612_171899_pt1 | contig 15811 bp, 16 predicted proteins | sample HoacroProtozoa21_FD_119630 | JGI IMG/M metagenome (GOLD analysis project Ga0181612, IMG submission 119630) | Hoatzin crop microbial communities from Cojedes, Venezuel. Combined Assembly of Gp0051906, Gp0051904, Gp0051908
CTAAAGCATCTACACAGTCTCCATTAAAGCTTGCTGAAATTGCACACTACATGACACATATACAGCTAATTCAGTATTTATATGTTTGCTGATTAAAAAGAAAGCCCACTATCTAGTTGTTATACTGTTATCTAAACATGGCTTCTATTAGAAGTTTGCGGTTATAGCTCCATGCTGGGCTATGACAAGGTAAGAAAATGGTCAGCAATGGCTCCTACTATCTTAACATTCATAATGTTTTACTTATATTGAAATCTTCATTTATTATTTGAAATACCAGTTGATGTAAACGACTCTTGAATCCTTAGGGCAGCCTGGTATCACAGGTGTAAGGTGCATATCTGTTTTCTTGAATCTTAGAGTATATGAAAATTATTTTGTTGTGGAAACAAATGTCACTAGAATGCAAAAGAGCTGGTATTGTTAGATGCTGTAGGAGTGCAGACCCAGAAACCTGAGAACCCAGATGTTTTCCTACCAAATTATGAAGCCAAAGGCAGCAGATAAAAACAGATGAATCTGAAGAGTTGTAGCAGGAAATGGTGGTGATTTCTGTATTATCAGAGAAAAGAAGGCCAAGGATCACAAGCACTGGCCCACTGGTTGCCCTGTTGCTCAGCTGTTAGCATGCTCCCTCCTGTGGTTTTTACCCATGCCTGGGCATGGGCTAGGGGCTAGTGCAAACCAGGCACTGTTCCAAAAACATTATATGGGAAAGACTGTGGCATATTTGTCTTGTACCAGTTCCTTCTTGTACAGTTTGCTAGTATTATCCCAGCAGCATCTGTACTCCAACATGATCCTAATGCCCCTTCCTGGGGCATGCAACAAATACTCTCTTTCATGCAATAAAAACATTTTGAACTCAAAAAAAATGCACTGAATCCCCCAAAATTCTGTCTTAAGCTCACCAGCACACCACAAGAGAATGCTGGTGAGACCCAAGGCCCAACACTGTGCAGTGTGGAGGTGACTAGACTCTGCTAGATCCAGGCAGTAGTCCCTGGTCTTATTTTATCTAGCAGTTTAGACAATGAGAGAATAAAATCCAGTCCAGGATACATCTCCTGGTACTGTGTGTTAGATGGAGCCCCTTTTTAACATGGCTGGAGTGCCGGGGAGAGGTTCTGGGGATTCATGTTTCTTTGCAAGCTGTGCCTGGCTGAGTAGCACAGTGCAGGAGAAAGCTTTACATCTGCATAGTTTAAGCAGGAAAATGAGTGATATCACCTTAGTTTTTCCAGCATGAGGATTGCCAGCATCAGGCAGCCTATTGGCCTGTTGCCACCCATACCACGACAGTGGCCCATCCTGTCCCCAGGCCTGCAATGCTCTTTTTGGTCACTCTGGTACTAAATGAATGATGACAAAAGATTAGATTGACTTTTCTCATGCTGATGCTTTTATATCATGCTTAACAGGATCTTAGCATGTTCTAGTGATTGTCAGTCTTAATTCCTTTGCTCAGTGTCTGTGATGTCAAATCTGTTTGCCTTACTGAGGGCATAAATTTACCCAGTGAGACTTCTGGATTCTGATTAAATCTGCAACAGTGGGCTGAAGTTTGGGCTGAAATTATTATTTTGAAAACTCCTATGATTCACAACATTTCTAGATTTCATGTTATCTAATGCAAGCTGTCCAGCCTGCCAAGATAAATCCTCAGGATACAAAAATGCATGAGACTCGGGCAGACACTGAAGCCACTTTTGCAGTTAGCGTGTTTTGCATCTGTTTATACTGGCCGGAACAAGCTGGACCCAGCCTGTGGGAAAGATGAGCAATGATTCAGACTTGCAGCACTGAGGACCAGATGCTTGCATGTTAGTTCGCTTTTAGAAAATGCTGTTGAGGCATATGATATATTTGGGTTTTTTGAACATGGCTGACAAATTCATCCTAGGACTGCCTACAAAACGTTTGAAATCCTTTCAGCCAAAATGAGTTGCTAGAAACCTGCCTGGAAGACAACTTTGAAATAATGGTTCACACCAGTAATTAAATGTATAGACAAATAGACTTTTTGTAATGCGTGTGTTCTCATTTTTCATGTACTTGCTCTTAATTATAATAAGTAATGCTTTACAATATGGGTAGTTTAATGCAAATTACCTTGGTGACTGTCAAGGGAAAAATGAGAGTGAGAAATGAGGAGAATGGCTGGTGCATTGTGTGCTCAGTCCTGGACAGTGGGCAGGGCAAATCTGGAAATCTGTTTCTAGATGTTGGTAGTTCTCCATAGGCCAGGAGATATTGTTATTTGGAAGCAGACTGGAAGTGACAAATACTATCCCTGATGGGGGGTGAGAAAACATGAGTAGTTTCAGAATTTGATTTGTTGAATATATGAAGCATGGTTGGTGTGTTGTGTTTCCAGTTCTAATTTTTATAAACCTGATGGACAAATTGAGAAATCTGGATGGGACATGCAAAAATGCACATTCCTTTGAGAGAATGATTAGGGACACATGAGAAAAAAGCATTTTGTTGTTTTTTTTAACAAGCTGAGATACTCCAGAGGATTTTGCATGTACAATTACAGGATATACATGCATAATTTTAGGGTGCATGTACACAAATACATATATGTTTTTGCATGTGAAAATGAGTAATTTTGTACTGAATACATGGGGCAAAATAGCTCTACCAGTTAGACATCTAGAAGTTAGCAATAGGAGTTAGACAACAAGGATTCAAATAAGATGTTTCTGTTGTAATAATTTTTTGAATAAAAACCTTAGTGATCAAGCGGTTCATGTTTTTCATTAGTTTTCAAGACCTATGATTTGAGAAAATCTGTTTTTCATTTACTTTAAGCCAGTATCCTTTTCAAGCATTGTGTGTTCTCACTGAAGAAACTTACAGTAATTCTAAGAGGCAAGTAGTGACAGATTTGTACATGTGCATAATTTCCACCGATTTCATGGGGACAAGTAGCACGTCTTTGTTTGCAGTAGGCTGGCTCCGGGGTATTGCTGCCTCTTTGTGCCTGGGTAACTGGCTGAGTGTCACTGTGTCAGGGTTATTCTCACCTCTGGTTCAGTCCTGTAAAGCACCATTTACTCAAATGTGTCAACAAGCTGAATTCACCCAACCTTATTCGATACGTACTCCAATAAACATCTAGTTTGAAATAGTGGAATCAGATCCTTAGCTTGTGCCAACAGCCAGGACTTGTTCCAGTCTGAGTGAGTGAACTGACATACACCAGCTGAAGATCTAACTACAAAGATGACTTAATGCTGCAAACATAGAACACCCATTTTCTTTTTCTACTTACCTGTAATGTGAAAATATCCCCCGTAACTTATGTTCTTTGCTGTGAAGCTCTTCTGTAAACCATAGTATTTCCCCCATGTTCCAGCCCAGTCGTAATTCCCCAAGAGAAATTTTTTCCTGTGAATTTCTGAGCAGTGTCACCTACCGCTATATTTAATATGTGAAAAATATCCTTGTGCTTGATTTACAGACACAAAGAAATTTTTTTCATTTGTAATTATGTTTATTACATTCTCCATGAGATATTTTAAAGAAGGTTTTTATATATAGGCTTTGCCTACACACAAGGGCAAAGTTAAAATTCATTATTGAAAACTCGTCTGTGCTAAATCATATTGTTCACAAGCTATGACAGAGTCCTGTCTAGGCTAAGAGGAAGTGCAATAGTGGATTACTTCTTGCCTTACCTTAGGAAAATATTATATTGCTGCATGCCTACCTTTATATGAATTTTTACATTTTATGAAATGATTTATACTTGGCAAACTACATAAATTATGTCAAACTTTCCAGTCAGAATGAGTGCTGGGTGCATAGGGGATGCTATGTATCCTGTGATGGTATTTTTCTTACGTCCCTGGATGATGGACAGGACTGTAGGGATTCTTCTGGTCAGAGAGATCTTTCAGTCAAAATACAGATAATTACAATAAAAATCTGGATTGCAAGATGTGGGAAGAAGGCATTGCCTTTTATTCATACTACTGCAGAACAACAAGAAGACACTTGATGGCCACTTTGATAAGAAAAAGTGACAGAAATTTCCATGGATATGTGCAGTTATGAAGAGATAACTCATAGAGCTGAAGCTGTTTCTATTTCCATGATAAAATAAAGGGATTACAGCAAGTCCATTATAGTTCATTAAAATCATCTTCCCATTAACACTAAGTGATTTTGAATTGTAAACCCTTGATTGTACTTTTTATTAATTGTAGTGAATTAGTGCTCTTTGGAAGAGTTTCCACAACAGCTAAATTTTTTTATGCCTGTATATGGGGCCTGCACATATTTTTCCAGGTCACATTGTCACATTGTTCCTTAATCAGTCACACAACTTTACATTTGATTTGCTTGTGGTCTATACAGGCTCAGTTTGCTGCTACTGCAAATTTAGCATCTATGTATTTTAGGCTAAGCCTGAGATTAGGCAATATACCTCTTCTTCACTTTAATGTGAGAAGTTTGGCTCAAGTCTAGAGTAAAATTATTAAAAGGCTCAGCTGTAGCCCAGAATGCCTGTTGTCCTCCCTCGGCCTCGTTGTGTAGTGATGCACAGGTGACTGCTGCCTCACGTGATATCACCTTCACAGGAGGAAATCCAAGGGCAAAACTGGCACCTGTCCATCAAGTATAGCATAAAGATAATCGAATCAATCACACAGTGATGTAATGAAATAGAGTAGTTGACCTGTCTCATAGTGTGAAAGTCATATGCGCTTATGAACAGTTCTTCTTGGTGCACTCAGCTGACGTGTGGACTTTGACAGTTAATGAAATACAAGAACGAATGTACAGATCACTTACTCTGAACAACAGTTTTGGGGGTGAAAAGAAGTCACCTACCTGAGGCAGAATTAAAATTTTTTTCCTGATATATTCATAGAATCACAGAATCATAGAATGGTGTGGGTTGGAAAGGACCTTAAAGATCATCTGGGTCCAACCCCCCTGCCATGAGCAGGGACATCTATTCTATGAATATAAACAATAATAACAGTGTCTCTTTCTACATGCATGTGTGTATATGTACAGCTGATATTCTCAAATATCTCAAATGGGGTTCCTTTTGTCTTATTGTGCTCCACTAAATGTTAGTTGTTCTAACTACAGCCTCAAAATTGTCAGTGACAAAGACCCGAGAGCAAGCAGTCACATCTGTTTTAGACAGAGGTCTATGAGTGATATCTGTTGCTCTCAGGAGATATGTCTCCCTTTCCTTTGGCATGTAAAGAGCCTCCACTGGCATAGATTTAGCATATAATTTTTTTTGATAGCTCATGTTATGCAAGATCAATCCCCTCCTTGCTGTGAAAACTGTATTGATGCAGTTCGGAAAGTTGACTGAGAGCTCCTTGAAAATATGTGCCATTTCTTTTTTTCCACAGGAACAATGTAAAGCTTATTGCAATCTCAAAGATTAATTGCTACCATAAATAAATCATCTGGGAAATGCACCAATTGATTCTAATGTCCATTTCTTCTTAATGTGATTCTAAAGCACCAAGGCATGTTACTAGCCACAGAGACTGCTTTTAGTTTCAGTCTTGAATACAAGTCATGGACAGTTGAGAATTACAAAGCCCATGCATGTGGCACCAGCATATCCGTAGGCAGAGCCAGACCTTCAGCTGATGTAAAAAATAGAATGCTTTGGAAACAAAGAGAAAAATCGAATTCACCCTATCTCGTGGATTTGCCGCTTCATCATTTCTTAACTAGTGTCATTCTGTCGACATACCTTGTTTCTCAATTCTGTCAATTCTCTTTAACTTTGGACTTCATGGGAGCTCTAACAGGTTAGAAATTTCTCCTGTGCCACTATTACTACAGCCTGATGGCTTTCTAGAGATATACACAAATTCACAGACAGATTTTAACCTAATAGAAAAAAACAATTAAATGATACAGACACTCCTCAAAAAACTCATGGTATATATTTCTTGGCAATCCCCATGCATTTCTCCTTGCAAAAAAAAAAAATATGTGGGAGACTATTAAACTTCGGGAGAAAACAATAGCATTTGGAGGAGCTCTCTATGCCTTAGAAATGTATAATGTGTGTTCCTCTGGTGTTAGTGCTCAGGGCCTCTTTCCTTCTCACTCTGAATACAAAAAAGTAATCTCTCTTAATAAAAAAAACACATGATTTTTGCAACCTTGAATCTATATCCAGACCCCCACTGAGAGAAGTGGTGGATTTGCAGCTAACTGAGCTAGTTAGCAGCTCTGTAGTCCCACTTGCAGAGGGCAGCTCGGGCAGGTGGCACACACAGCAGCTGAAAACAGAAGTACTTTCCTTACCTATTTTATTCTGTTCCCTTGGATCCAGTACTGCTCTAAATTCAATGAATCCTCTACTGTCTTCCTTATTTGGAAACATACACTTTTGAAAAAACCAGACTTGTGAAGCTTCTTAGAGAGCCTGAATATTCTTGTTTCTGTCTTTATATATGCACTTCAGTTATGAGCAGTGCTTAGAGTGATGCCCAGCGGGTTAGTCTTCCTATACAAGCTGATGCATACAGTTTACTTCAGATTTCTCGAGGTTTATCTTTATTTCACACCTGATATTTATTCTTGTATTTCATGTATCTCTGTGATAATTTCTATATAAAAAACCCCCAACAGATTTTTTTTTTTAAATAAAGACCTTTCAAAGCTGTCTTGATAGACTTTATCAGGACAAGTAATTGTGCAGCAGGAGTTAACTTAAACTGATTCACCTTCAGGATTAATCTAGTTTTCTGCTGTCAGATGCCTGTGTGTTGTGCCAGTTGAGCACCAACAGTAAAATTCTGGAAGACATTCTTTAGCCAGGAAAATCAATATTGCTTATGAACTGGACTTTGCAATTCAGACTAGCATCTTTTTCTTAGGTCAGCTTCCTTTTAGGTCTAAAAAGAGTTTTCACAGAACTTTAGTGAAGGGGAGGAGAAATGTAGTAGCTGATACATTTTAACTCTAATATTTCAGGCAGAACCAAGTTTCAGACAGAATTAAGTTGCTAGACAAATACAAGTTTGGAGAGCAGTAGAGGTATGACCTTGGGGAGACTTTTAACAAGGAGGTTCAATCAGGTGGTGTTTTTATGCATATACTATTTTGGTGGCTACTTTTCTCATGCATGCCATTTTTTAACACGCTGTTTTCTCTTTTTCTCTGCAAGCTGAGCATTGCTGTCTGCATTGGATTTTTTGCTGCCTGGAGCCCTTATGCCATCATTGCCATGTGGGCAGCTTTTGGACCAATAAATAAGATTCCTCCACTAGCCTTTGCTGTGCCAGCTGTCTTTGCAAAGTCATCCACACTTTACAATCCAGCTATATACCTCCTCCTGAAGCCAAATTTCCGAAACACCGTCGCCAGAGATTTCACAGTTCTTCAACAGTTGTGCATCAGGAGTTGTTTTTGTGTCAAGGCACCGCAGAACTACAGATCAACTTTGAACACCAGCCTGAGAACATTTAAGGGCAAAAATGAATCCAGCTGTAATTCTCTGCCAGTTGTGGAAGAATGTTCTTATTTCCCCCATGCAAAGCGCAGTGATACCTTTGAATGCTTTCAAAGCTATCCAGAATGCTGCCAGGAGAGGCTGAGGGCTATGGAATGCCCTCCTCAAGAAACTGTGTCCTTGGAGAGCAACCTCCAAGCAGGAGCGAGACAGGGCAGTAAGAAGTCGGTAAAGGTGGTTGTGTGGGGAGAAAAAAGCACTGAATGTGATACCTTGGAAATCACTTTGGAAGCAGTACCTGTGCATCGTATGTTTACAGACCTCTAGAGCTGCTTGCATGAAGCCCTCTGACAGTAATGTTGTTATACAGAATTTATGAATGTAACTTTTTCTAACAAGTCCTTCTACTACCCCATTTTCTAGACTGTTTCCTGGTTTTTCTAATACTCTTTGATGGACATGCTATAAATGCTGTATGACTCTTGCCATGCCAACTTAAGTATGTTGTGCTAACTGTGTTCAGATCATGAACTATGTCAGACAAATCCTCTCTGCATCTCCTAACATCCTTTTACTCTGTTTTTAAGAGAATACACTAACTAACTAAATTAGGACGTTTTTCCATAAGCGTTATTACCCTTTCTAGCCTACGTACATTATATTCTGTCTGTTCAAAAGAAATAGCTCAATGTAGAGTTGTAAAAGGACAAGCTCATATTAGTTTAATTGATACAGCAACTGAAAAGGTAAGTGCTAACTGAAATGCCTGTTTTCCAAGAAATGATGCTGAATGACCTTGTATGTTACATTTGCAGAGAGGTACAGGTCACTTGGTTCCTTGCTTTGAGATGAACAGGTAGGTTCTGACATCATTCCACATGAACGAAATAAAAAAAAAATTTTCTGGTGAATGAAGATAATATGTAACTTTTGTTCACCTTCTGGTATAATTTGAGAACTTGCCCTCGGACTTTATTCATTATTCCCAGTTTCCTGTATAAGACCTTGGAATTAGGAGGGTGAAGACCTGGCCCAGAAATACCGTAAGGAGCAAGAATCTCTGCTGGTGCAAACCACTGAAACCTATGAAAACCACCCCTCGTGAAGATCCGAGTCCTCCAGGAATTCTTGAATTTGGCTTATAAGGACAATGCGGGAGAATAAGAATAGGCACAGCTCTTCTTTCTCTTGTTCTTGGGCTCCTTTTTTTTCCCTTGGAAGAAGAAGGAAAAGAAAATGAAGGGGTGTTGGAGAAAGAGCTTTTGAGATGGTTGCTTCTGCGGGTTAGGGAGGATTTGGTTGAACTTCTGCTCTGTTTCACAGCGTGCCAGCAAGAAACGCCATATCCTCTGCTGCTGCCGTAAGAGCAAGGACAGACTGGGAGTGACAGGATCTCATTTTGGCAAGGCTACAGCCAAAATTACCATAGCTTTGTTATTGAACATGGGTATAGCTTTATTTTCCATCTGGGATTACTTTGGGTGATAAGGCAGTCCTCCCCCCAAGGACTTTGCCTTCTGCAGGGCCAGTTCATCCTCTGCTCCCCAGGAGATGCTACCAAAGCCTCAAGGGAACACCTGTATCTTTAGAAAGATAATGATTCATCAGCAACACATTTTGCTGCTGTTTCTGTGGTGACTTGAAGAAAATATACTTGACTGTAAAAGGGACAGCCATGTTAAACCCTTTGAAAGTCTCTGATTAGCCACTTTAAGGGATTTTCATTTGCTATAGAGTGCATTTGGCATATTTATTTGGGACATAAAGTTTTCCATCCTGTTTTTAAACTGCCCTCACCCTCCCACCTCCCCAAGCCTCCTTTTATCCTCAGTGTTTCTGTGTATGGACAATCATCAAGACACTTTTTATTGGATTTCCATGATGCATATATGTTTAAAATACATGACCTAATGAAGAGTACAAAACATTTACAGGGCATTACGTAACAGAAACCCTCCCCAAGGTAAAAAATACTGTGTTTCTTCAGGAGCTCCAAAAAAGCAATCAGAAAAGGCAGCTGGACTTTGGATGCTGAAGAAGTCCTTTCTGTGCATGTTTTCTCCAAGACTTCCCGAGACACGTGGGTCAGCAGCGTGGCATGAGTGGGAATCTAGTTCTGCAACTGCTGTCTCTGACTTTGGATGAGGTGGGATCAGGCTTTTAGGAGTTTTAGGCAATGCTGACCTTTTCAGGTGGTGAATCAGTGAAAAATAGGAGTGGGAGCTATGTTCAAAGGTCATCTGGTCCTTCCTGCTCCAAGTCCCATTGACGTCAGTGCACAAAGCTGACTATGTGAATAAATCTCTGGAGGACTCACTGACAAAGGCGTATGCTTCAAGATTTTAACTGGTGTATCATTGCAAAGCCTCAAAACGTCACACTGTCAAAAGACAAAAATTCATAACGTGCGTTGTGCGGATGGGCTGCGTGCCCAGCCTCCATACAGATGTTTGAAATTCCAGCTGTAACATGCAGCTATTGAAAATGATCAGAAAAATGTTGAAGAGTTTTTTGCTGTGACTGCTCTTGGATCTGCGCTTCTTGTTATCTATGTGGTGAGACAGTATTATGAGCTACTAGTCTAAACCACAAATATCATTTTTCTAAGAAATCTACATAGGGATGTTAGGAAAGTAAGAAAGTTTGGAGTCTCCATGCCTGGATTTACAGTTGCTTTGAGTTTAGCATTCCCTATAGTAGGAGCCAAGGCTGACTTGCACTAGATTATACTTTTTTTTTAGTGGAAAATATAAGAACACATATTTACATAATGTCCTTTTGTTAATGTGAAGAAAAACCCCACTGTATCTTTTTAGGTTCCTTCAAATTGGCATTGAACTGTCTGAACCTGGCTGTCAGCTCTGAGTGTAGAGTAAAACATTTACGTAGAAGGTCACATTCAACTTTGAGTAGAAAATGTAATGTTTTAAAAATGACTGTAGAATCCATGCCAGCTCATTTTATAAGTTAATGGGAGGAAAATTGTGCCTTTGCAGAGGATTCCCCATGTATTAGACACTAAGCATGACAGTGTGCTCAGACTATGTTCCCATTGCGGGGGGGGGAGAAGTTTTCCCTCTTGTGCAGGTAGCATTTCCTGTGGCAATCACAATCTCCAAAAAACTTTTCAAAGCTACCAGTTTTTGGATTTTTCCCATCTGTTGTTCATCAGGGTTAGTCATAAATTACTGCTAGTAAGTGTATATGTAAAACAAATGCCATCGATTGCAGGGGGTCTATTATTATGCCTTAAGGTCTGATGAAAGAGGCAAAGGATTATTGGAATTAAAAAAAATATTTACAAAAATACTTGTTTTTAAAGATAAAACAATAAAACTTACTCTCACCTGACAAGTGGACTCATAGCATGGAAGACGTAGTGGGCACTGCCTGCCTGCTGTGTCTTTCTAGAACTCAGTTGCACAGAAAGGTCACTGATCTAAGCCTGCTCCTGACCAGAGGGGACCAAAAGTCGTTTCTGCCTGGTGTGAGGCTTGCTGGTGCGGGTAGGCACAGCTCACATGCTGGCACCTAACTTGACTTCATTGCACACACACAGCTTAGCAAAAGACCTAGTACTGAAAGTGTGCAAAAAAAATCCCTCTTTGCTTGGACTGGTGGGTTGATGGGGCGCAGTCGGCTGAGCTGAGGAGAGCAGGGCAGAGCTGGTGGCTCTGGCCTTGGGACAGTTAATCCTTGGGCCAGACCAACAGGAATTGGAGGCTTGTGTGCCTGCACTCCACAATCACAGCACCCTCGCTCCGACTCTGTATTTACCTCTTGCATTCATTTATGGCTTTGTCTTACAGAGGATGGTAAGTTTTGGGGTGGGAAATGCTTTCTCCTGTGCATGCAGAGGATTTAAAACCAGGCGGGAGACACCAAGTCTTTTCGCACTGCCACAGGAGGGCTGCAGACCTTGCCTGGAGGTGGTATGGAGAGGTTCGTGCTGCTCTCACCTTTGCTCTGGATCCATTATGGACAGGCATTGTGTGCTGTAGGCAGCTGGTACAACATATTTTGGGAGCATTATGCTTGCTGTTTGAGACATTTCATGTGCTGGGCAGTAATGTCCTTGCAGACAAAGGAGAGTCTGTCAGAGATTGTGGAACGCAAGTGAACTAGCTGGCTACATCCCATCTCAGCCAGAAGAGCTGGAAGTAGCTCTTCATAACTTTTCTGCCACCTTCTTCCTCCTCCTGTGGCACTTTTCCTCCCTTACACGGTGTCCTTTCCTGCTGTGCTCCCTCATTCTTCTCTGCTGTGCTCTCTGCCTTCACTCAGGTTTCTACTTCTTTTCCCAATCTTTCATTCTCTGCTCCCCACTCCCTGGCACTCAGAGTACCCCTGGGGAGCTCTGCAGTAGGCACCTGGCACTCTCATTCGACCCAACAGAGCAGGAAAAAGCTGTGAACAGTCAAGTTTCTGTATGCAATGCCAAACCTTTGTGATTGACGCCTTTTGGTTTTCCAGTCACTATTAGAACTGAACTGGACTGTGGAGGCCAGAAGTACATACTCTATGTTTCTTTTCTTTTTTTCTTGTTGACTCACTGGCTTCATTTTAGCAAGGTACCAAGAAAGTTTTTCCCTAGCACACCTGCCAAGATGACATGTTCTTGCAAAGGGGTCGGAAGGGAGACTGGGATATCCCCATTATTTTTTCCCCTTTAGACAAGAATATTATCTGTAGAGAGAAGCAGTAAAGACATTACTGCAGTACATGATTCTCTTGCTATGGTCGCTCTGTAAGAGAAATATGCCTTTTCCTAGTGATGGGCTTTTAACAAAGAGCTCAGTGATGTTCCTCCTGTCATGTCATGGGTAAAGGACATATGGAAAGAAAAGCCAAAAAGAGAGGCTCTTTGGGTAGGAAAGATATGATTGGCATGCTACAAGTTTAGTGCCCCTAGGAAGGCTAGAAATAGACTCCTTGAATGCAATCAACTGCATAAGCAAGCAGGATCTGTATCTCAGACCAGTTCTGTGTGCTCAGGCAATGCAAGCAGTGAACGGAAGAGACACAAAATCAAAGCATTACATCCCTGAAGGGGACCGTAGAAGGGCACTTTACCCATTGAAAAAGAAGACCATGATGTGTGGGATATGTTTTTCAGTGAACGGCAAAATGCAGTTGTGAGATAGGTGAGAACATTGAATGGTTTTGGGTGGGGGAAAAAGCACTACTGGAAATGTCGAAACTCTTCAGTATAGCAATTTCAAAGTGAACAGCTTTGATTTTCTTGGTCTGGTGTTTTGGTACTGTTCAGAAGGTGTCAGACCAGACAAACCCTTTGTTCTTGGGTGACGCCCGATGGCTGAGGGTTCCTAGGAGGGCGGCGGGGACATCCGCACAGGTTCCCTACCATCCAGCAACCTGCAGCCTGCACTGTACCTTGGGGGGCTGGCAGCAGAAGGGCTAAAACTGCACCGTCTTCTGCACACCCCCTCCTCTGCAGGATATCTCACAGGCCCAGAGACCACAGCTAGCTGTAACACTCTCTGGCGAGCTGAAGGATGCTTCAGTGCAGCCCCGCAGGGAGACCCATGGAGACCATTGGACTCCTGGAGATTTAGAGGCAATGCTCCTCCGCCGAGCGCCAGCTGCAGGAGAAGCGGGCAGCTGCCCAGACCAGCAGAGCTGAAGAGCCGGCTGGTGATCTGGGCTTCTCCCTGGTCTTAGTGCAATCAATGTATTTTGTTCCAGCTGTAAAATCTCTGGGACCAATCCTGTCCTTCCTGCGCTGTGGTGATTGCATCGTTATTGCCAATTACACTTCGCAGTTACCCATGTATTTTAGTCTTATTGTTTTATGAACTGCAACTAATTAATCCTCTCATTCCTCTCAGTTCAACAGACGCTATTGAAAATCATCTGCATTTTTGTTTCAGTTGGAAGACCACAGCAGAGATTTCAGGAGACTTGTCAGTGTAATTAGAAGAGTCAAGGTGCTGGAAATTGGTCTCCCATCATTTGGAATTCAGGCACAGCTCTGGTTATGCATCTGTTATTTGGAGGATTGACACCGTAAAATTAATAGCTGTGAGCTGAAATGAGGATGAGTCTTGTTGTCTTTTGTTTGATGTGTCTCAGTTTCTGAAGAGGGTCAGGGCCAACCTATTCTATTGACAGAGAGACACTGGCAGACACTGTCTGCCAGTCAGTTGTTGAGATTTAGTTCAGAGAGACTGGCAGAAGTCGTCCTGAGTGCTAAAACATTTTCCTTTTCAATTATCTTATATCTCTACTATGACATTCTGCTTCCTATCAGGCTTCATGCCGAGATAAGGCCGTTGCTGAATTCTGATTACCTGCTGTTTGGGGAAAACGATACTTTTTCTACAGGCGATTTTTCTAATTCTACATGCATGAACACAGACAGCTTCTCTATGGACAGTGGTCACAGCCAGCGTACTCTCTGATGTTCAGAAGTGTACAACAGAAATTACTATGCTGGTTTAAAATAGTAGCTAAGGCCGCAGCTTAAAAACACATTGCTTTTCATTCACTGTCCAATTCATGGCTCCCCCACTGCAGCTCACCACAGCTGGGGTTTAAATCTCTTGATACATCAGGCCAACCCCAAACAGCCTAATTATCTGAGGAGGGGGTTCTTCAATATACTGTGACTGCACCTCCAGTAAAGGGACAGAGCCAGAAAGCTGGAAGGCGAAAAAAACATTCAAATACTTTTGCAGGCGAAGTTTGGTCCAGACTCAAGGTATCAGGAAGCATTCTGCACAGCCTGATGTAGGTGATTTCTCCTCCCAAAACATTTTATTCTTTTCAGTTCTTACCTGTGTTGGATTAAGTTCCACTCCCGATTGCAAGTGGGTTATCTCCCTTGATTTTTGCCTACAAAATCCATGGTCCTGAATCAGGATACCTCTGGTAGAAAACCGTATGACAGTTTAGTCATTTTTTTTTTTTTTTTCAAATCTCTTGAAGAAGTGACACTGCAACATCTGCTCTGCATGTGGATTTTCTGGGTGAATTTCACCCGCCTTGCCAACTGGCTGCTTTGCAAGGCAGAGGGAATCCTACAGCAGCTTTATGCTTCTACAGTGCCTGTGCCAGCGTGCTGTCTGCTCAGCAGATCAAATTAAACAGTACTCCCAGCTAAACCCATTTTGACCAGGCCTAAGAAACCAAGGTCTTAGCCAAACCATAAGGCAAGGTGATTTCCCAGAAGGTACACTACCAGGTCCTATTGTTTTTTTCAGTCTGATCCCCACCCAGCCCAGTTGAACAGGAGCTGATTTTATTCTGCTTCTTTTAATTATCAGCTCCCTGCCTACATCTGTGGTCTTGCTCTTGCAACTCCCTCTGCACTGGCAGCTTGCAGTGTTGGCCCAAATGCATTCGTTGGTTCCAGCTTTCTGGTGTCACTATTCAATGGATTTAGATAAAAAAAGGAAAACAGAACTGAAATAAAGAAAAGCTGTTCTCACTGTACAGATTGTACTGTCTGACATAGGACAGACCCATTATGGCTTACGTTACGAAACTGTTATTTCCCTTTGTTGTAATGCTGCACTTTTTCTGAATGTTTCCAGTGAATGTTTTCACTGGGAACACAATTATCACCTAATTTTAAAAAACTGTGCAGGCTACCATATATGAGGGCAGTGACAGCTGGTTAGACAGGTGCAAAATGTAGAGCTGCTGAGTGAGCTATGTAATACGCTAAAACCTGCAGGAAGACTGAAAAAAGGAAAACCACTTTAGGTATGTATTCACTTCTTATCTAGTCTTAAAAATAAAAGGCAGAAGAAAACATTTTCCCCAGGGAATTCCTTTGGAAATACGACTCACTATTCAGTGTTTCTTAGAGAAGTGAAGACAATGTATTTTCTTTCAGCATGGATGGAGGATTTAAAACCTCCCTCTTGTTAGGTGGGCGGTCATGTATAAAGAAGGAATATGTGAGATCTGCCAGGAGATCAACAGGAATTTTGTCTTGGCATGGGGCATCTACAGGTATGTCAGCCAGAAAAGGAAGGTCAAAAAAAGCACATCTATCTCACCTGATGAGCAAGTCTGGCAAACTGGTAACAACAGGTGAGCAGAAGGCTGAAGAACTCAACAATGTTTTGCTTCAGTGTTCACTGTCAACCTCTCGTCCCATGTCTCGAGTGGATGGACCACAAAATGGGGATTGGGAGAGTAAAAAGTCCATTGCATTGTAAGAGAAGATCAGGTTCATAACCACCTGAGGAACATGAACATACATAAGTCTATGGGACCAGTAGAGGTGCATCCCAGAGTCCTGAGAGAACTGGCTGATGTAGTTGCTTAGCCACTCTCCATCATAGTTTAAAAGTCATGGCAGTCAGGTGAAGTCCCTGGTGACTGGAA
>Ga0181612_153394_pt1 | contig 15810 bp, 3 predicted proteins | sample HoacroProtozoa21_FD_119630 | JGI IMG/M metagenome (GOLD analysis project Ga0181612, IMG submission 119630) | Hoatzin crop microbial communities from Cojedes, Venezuel. Combined Assembly of Gp0051906, Gp0051904, Gp0051908
ATCCTCCTGACACCCACCCTTGAGATATTTATAAGCATTTACAAGGTCCTCTCTCAGCCTTCTCTTCTTCAGGCTGAACAAGCCCAGCTCCCTCAGCCTCTCCTTGTAGGAGAGATGCTCCAGTCCCCTCATCATCCTCATAGCCCTCCACTGGACTCTCTCCAGTAGCTCCTCATCTTTCTTGAACTGGGGAGCCCAGAACTGGACACAGCAGTGGAGTAGTCTTGCAGTGTTTACTCACTGCAAGCACAAGTATTTTAAATCTGTGGATGAACAATATTAATCTCATAACAGGTCATCTTGTTTATTGCAATACAAAATTACGAAAAAGTTAAAAGAAATTAGAAAGTGAGGTTGATGTTCATTCTGCAGTAATGAATTGCTTAGAGAGAAAAGTTTTCTTAGGAGCTATTTGCTGCAGGAAGCTTAGTATACCAGATCTAATCCTGCTTAAAGTGAATTACACACAGAATGATAGATATACCCAGTACATTTTAGGCACAAAGTGAGTATCGCTGAAATATGAAATCTATTGCTTCTTCCTTGCAATTTCAGTTTTGCATATATCAAATTACAAGATCCGTGTTTTTAATAGTAGTGTAGTTTTTCTCTCAGTCCCTGCCTCAGAGTGCTGGTATTATAAATGTTTTTTAACCAGAAAATCTTAATAGATGGCCTTGAATTTTGTGGAAAAATAAATTAATTATTACCTGATTTAAGTAAGCTCTAGGTGTGTTTTATTTCTTGTGAGCAGAATATACATATGTTTTTATTCTAGAAATCACATTATACAAGGTTGAAAAGTACATAACTATTATAATTAATTTTTAAAGGACAAGTTGATTTTCCATTTTTGCTTGCTGCCTTAGAATATTGCAGTCATTTCTATGAGGCAGATATTCAAACAGCTCTTCCTTAATAAGGGACAAGTTGTAGAAAACATGCATTTGAAATTTTGTAATTAAGTACTCAATCCGAGCACACTTACAAATGCCAGAGGTAATGATTCTTTGAAGTTTATCGTTCATAGTAATCTTTTCATACCACAAAAAAGGCAAGTAATACTGTGACCAAACAAAATTAGAGCCGTAAATCAGATTAGCCCTTTGCTTAGTTTTTCACCAAACAACCAGTTCAATAAATCACTCTGCGTGGCCTATACATTATGCTTACTGCTTTTCCTGTATCTGCATCAGCATAACAGTATACCATAAAATGTTATTTGATATATGCAAAGTGAGTCAATGGATATTTCAAAAAGAAAAAAGAGAGAATTTTTGCTATTTTAAGTGCAGTACTGTTTCCAGAGGATATTTGGTTGGAAAAATGTGGGCTGGCTGCAGCAGTGCAGTAGGAGCATACAGTAAATTTCTGCAATATCGTGCTCCTACAGATACAATCAGTTACTGTCTGCTGTTGTAAGTGAAAGGGCCATCTTCAGGTGTTGAAATGTGAAGGTTAGACTGTGTGATTTCTTTAGGAACACCCCAAATGACTCACCTACATTTTCATGTGAAGTTTTGTGTATGCGGTGTGGTTCCTGTCTAGCTCTGGTCTTGCTGGTGGAGCTGGTCTGCGACTGTACTCCCCCTCTGCTATTCTGCAGTCTTCCACAAATGGCCAGCAGGCTGCATTTCCCCCAGTCTTGCACCACAGCCCTGTACAAATTCCCACATTTTTCAGCTCACACCTTTTGCCAAAATGCAGTAAATCTATCCATGCATTTTCATGGTATGCTCTAGAGACAGCAGGAGTGTGAATCAGCCTGACTCACAACGTCCAGAGAAAGAGAGGGGTCAGGTGTGACTGGCAGTGTTATGGCAGTCAAAAGTAAAGAAAATCTGGTTTCTATTCCCCATGCTTCAAACAGTCAACAAACTGCAAAGACCTCAAATTTGACTAGCAATAAGGAGAGTTGATAAGTGAGTGTCTTTTAACCATCCCAAGGTGAAAATAAAGGATAAGCAAATGAATAAAGAAATAAGAATTGCTCCTCAATGCATCATTGATTAGGTCTCTTGTCTCCTTACTCTATTTCTCTGTTTTTCATGATATCTCATCGGTATCTCTAAACAGTCGGAAACAACAGTAGACACAACTTAAGTACACGCTGAAATGATGAGGACTTTGGTCTTTTAGATTAGCATTACTGCCTTTTGAAGCTGAGATATTAAAACTGCTTAACACAGAATTTTTTTTATTTGTAAGAACTGATTTGTATGTGAAAATACTTTTTTGCTGAAATCAAAACTATTCCTAGGAACAGTGGTTATATATATAGTATAATATGTTATTTTTTAACAGTATAATAGATACTATGGAGAATATTCTTCTATCTAATATGCCTTTTGACTTATTGATGATATTTATAACTGGAGATTAGAATATCAAACTACCTGAACACCCTCACTTTTACAAAATGTTTTTGTTAGCTGAACTACTTTTTTGGTAATTACCCTAATTTTATAACTAAGCAGCACAGCTTCTCTATGAGCCAGTCAGTAGTCTTCCCTTTCTTTTACAAATGAGGTAGCTGGGAAGCCATTCACTCTTGGCTTCATCCTGGCTTGGAATAGAAGCCACACCTGTGAAAGAGATGACCTGTGTGTCACATAGAGCCATGATGCCTTAAGTCGGGCATGCTAAATCTTGGTACTATTAATAACTATTTTTTTAACCATTTGACTTCAGACAGCCCAGAGTGAAGGCTGAATGCATTCTTCTTCTATCTCATAGTGGCTTCCAAGAAACTAACTGCTTAAAGGCTACATGAGCACAGAGGTCTGGTGGCCTCTGGTATTCTTTACTAAAGTGGAATAGCTGAAACTATTAGCAAGTCATTACATGTATTGCATTATTTTAACCTTTGTAATACAAGACAGAATATAACTGCACATTTATAAGACTCCTTGTTGGTGCTTACTTGGGGAACTTGCATTTCTTGATATATACTGATTCACCCAAACTAGTTTTTAGAGTCCTTCAGTTCCTTTGTGACCAGAAGGTGATTCAGCACTTATCTTGATTTTTTCCTGTGTTTGTATAAGGCAAAAGACAACCAGTTATACATTCCCAAGAAAAAAAAAATGTGAGTATTGTTAGTGAAATAACTTTAAAAACATGAGATTTTGTTGTCTAATATCACCTAGATTCTCAGGTACTTGACTTTTTATCTCTCAGTCAGCCAGCAAGAGCCAAAAAGTGGCCTAAAGGCTTAGATGTTCCAGTGGTTACTCCAGCACAATCTAATCTGTGACCTCTATCCCTTTAGTTTTTATAATATCCTTATAAAAACATGGTACATTTAAGCATCCTTAAAGTGCTACTGGCTATAATTAAAGTTCTGTCAGCCTTTCCATTATAAATCCCTCTTTTCAAGGTTTAATATCTCAGCGGTTTCAATTCCCACTGGGCTAAACTTGATACAGAAGCTGTCAGCATGAATGCAAATCCCTCCTACCTTCAAAAATATTTTCAGTTCATAAAGTTGCTGGTTTTTATTGAGTCCTACAGTCTGCAAAAGTATTTCTGATTAGCTCCCCTCCCTAAGTGTCTCACACTGTCTTGTCTCATCTTACATAAACCAAGAAATAAATGCGTCTTAACTTCGAGATGCAGGAACACACAGATGGTGTTTCCTTTTTTCTTGTTCTTGGCTATAGATTGAGGGCAGATTCTACCTGTGTTGAAAACTGCCTGGTTTGAGTTAGATTCCCAGACTTTTTAAGACTTCATCTGCTAGGATGTGGAAAACAAAGGTTGATTACCTTGGCCATAGACTATTACACTTCATATCTACTTTTCACATATTGATTTCTTAGTAATGACTGCATTTACTAAACCTTTAACTAGAGGGAAGTTGGTGACTCTTGGAGAAATTAGCAGATACCCTGTTTAATGAATTTCCCATTCTGAGGATAAGTCTAGATCTGTTCAGTACCACTCTGCCTGACCATCTTCTACTTTAGTAATGCAAGATATATTTCTAGATAGTAAGGAGAATGGCTACTCTTGGTCTCAAATACCAAGAAATGGGTATCCTGAAAGCTGAAGCGACTCATGCAGAGTACCTTGAAACTGGCCTAAACTAGAAAGAAAATAATTGTCAACAGTATGGTAGTCTTTTAATTTTGTTGATGTCCACATTTCAAGTTGGTATGGAATATTACAGAAAAAAGCATTGATGTTTCCCTATTTCTTGCAGATGAAACCTGCTCATTTTTTAGGTTCACTGTCAAACAGACTCTCAAACAATTGATGCCTTCATAAAAAAATATTGCATCAGGACTGCTTGATCAATTCTATTCTGGGTCCATGAATGTTCTGTTCCTGAACAGCAACTCCACTTTATCCTCTCTCGTACTTCCCTCTAGGCTTGTGACTAGGGCATATTTCTGGAAGTGGAGGCTGTTTATGTGACTAAAGACCTCAGAAGCAGAAGGACTTTGGTCATCCCACTCTGCCTGTCTGCTTAAACTTTGGGCTGTTACCAGAAAGGACCATCTGGCTGTCAAAGCGGAGGAGGTCATTTCAGGGTTTGGAGCTCAGTTTCACAATCAGAAAAAAACTAGCTGCGTCTGCAACATAGGTATCACATACTGAGGTTTTGAAACACTATTTTTCTGTGGTGTTTCAAACTGGCTGCCCTTGGCATGCCAGTGAGCATGAGCCCTGCTTCTCTGAACCCCATTCTAGGCAATGTGTCCAGAGACACAAATGCACAAGGTTCATGGCTATCTGTGTAAATTTCCCTTATAACATTGCGAAGAAAGAAGAAAAACTATTGGTGGGTATATATATATATGCATATATATATACACAGACACTTGTGAATACAGCTTGATATACGCATACATATTTATACACATACACTTTGAAATATACTTTGCCTTTGAGTTTGTTTATGCTGTGGCAGATTGGAAAAGGAAAAACTGAGATATTGTCAAAATATCTCAGATACTACTGTTTTATCAGCAGAATCAGGAAAAAAAAGCCATGCTGTTCATCACAGAAGCTCTTCATTGGGCCTGAAATAGACTTCAGTGCTAAATTCCACCTGGAAACAAAACAGTTGGCTATTTTGGTTGCTTATTAGCATCCCCTCTTCTCTACAGATACCACCGTCCTTTTCCTTTGGAGACGTTTGTGGCAGGTTAACCTAGGATAACAACCAAACTCCCACCCAGTTGCTCACTCTGCCTCCTCTGTGGGTCAGGGGAGAACACCAGATGAGAAACCTTGTGGGCCGAGTTGAAAAATAGGAGATTTCTTCCCAGTTACTGTTATGGGCAAAACAGACTCAGCTTGGGGATAATGAAGGTTATGCAAAATAGAGCGTTCAAGTACTGTGAAACAAAAGAGACAAATATTAAACCAGCACCTTTCCTCCTCCCTTTCCCAGGTGCAGCTTCGCTCCTTCACTCCCGACTCCTCTACCCACCTCCCTGTGCAGCGCAGGGGGCTGGGGAGTGCAGGCAGGTTGTGGTCAGTGCACAGCAGCTTCTCCCTGCCAGTCCTTCCCTCCAACACTTTTCCTCTGCTCCAGCTTGGGCTTTCCACCGGCTGCAGTTACTTCCTTCCTACAAACCTGTTCTTTCCTCATGTCTCTGCGCCATTGTAGGTACAATGTTTGTAGAACTCAAGAGCTCCAGGCTCCCTGGAAAAGTGCATCTAGCTTACAGCAAATAGCAACAACATCCATCTATGACATTTCCATCACCACGCAGTTCTAAACAGGAACCAAGGCAAGCATGATGGAGTAAAGCAATGAAAATAACCTCCCACCTTGCTTATGCACCATGAGGTCCAAAGATGTGTTGTTGTTTCTACATTTAGGTTTCTAATGCAAATTAATTTACAATGAAATTTAAAAACAGGCAACTGGTTTTAATCTGTTTAACCAGGTTGTGGTTTTATTAATACATATAACTGGAAATAGTTATATTTCAAATAAAAATGGTAATTTAGGTGGAGGTGCGTTGAGAAATGGTTGAGAGAGGAGAGTTTTCTAAATGCTTTGAAAAAATATGTGTTGCAACGAAACTACATATTTTCACACATAAAAGCAAAATGTTAGTGGAAGTGTTCAAGAAGTCCACGCAATAGACTATATGTAACTGGAATTACTCTTAACACTAAACTTTTAATTTTTCAACATTGGTTTCCTGTCAGTTTAGTCCTTTATCTGCTTTAGCTAGAAAGCATTGACGGCTATAAACATGTTAATGGAATGTATCAATACTGATGTAAGAATTTAACAGTCTAAGTAATAGCTCTATTTTCAAAGGGAATCAAGAGATTATCAGTGGGGGAGTGCCCTATAACTCTACTCTGAAGTGACTCATCCTTGGGATTTTATTTTTCTCGTTGTCACTTTCTATATTATTTTGTTATTTACTGTGATATCAAATAACACAAAAAATAGCAAGAATCACGTGGAAAGTCATCTAATATACACTTCTGTCATGTTATAATGTTTCTTTGTTGTGACTGCCTTAGATCTGATGAGTAACCACAACTTTGACTAAACCTGTAGACCAAAATGAAAAGACTGCTTCTTTCAAAAAAAGACTACATATTTTCCTCCACTGCAAATCAGGATATTTGATGTCCTTTTCACTTGTTATAATGCATGGGCCAAACTCAAGTATGTAGTATATAGTAGTATAAATGAACTTTCTGAATAATCATAGGATATTCTGTTAGAAGCCGAAGGTACTAGACCTTCCTGAATATGAATTGGAACCAGCCTCATACGTGGAGACCAAATTAGGAGGTGAATAGTACTGGTAAGAGAAAAAGATGCAAGAGATGAAAAGATGCATGCACCAGAAAATAGTAAGGAGTGAAAATGAGTCAGAGATAGAGTCAGGCCAGTTAGAACTAATCCTTCTTAAATCTCAAATAAAATATGCAATCAAGGAAAGTTCAGCGTCCTAGTTTCGTGAAACAAAAGTTGAGTGCAAAGTGTTGCTTTTGGTCTAGTTCGAGTACAGTCCGGTGCCAGAACACACAAGCACTTTGTCTACTCAGAAGCCTGCAGCTGTTGTGCTTTTCAGTTTGGTTCACTTGAGTTCTTTTGTCATTCAGGTGCATTGCCTTATTGAACTAAATCCCCATGTATTTGGAAGTCACGGAAAAGAGGCGACATTTGTAAGCAGTCTAACTGTGCTTGTTATTGTTTGTGACTTGAAGTGGGTTTGTAAGATGGTGGGATAAAATATTAATGAAAATGCACTGGAAATGTGTTAAAGCAACCATTTCTGAAATATCTAAAAAGAGAGCTTTTTTAAGAGGAAGGAAGCACTTCAGTTTTTAAATATATTCATATACATATAAATATAAATACACCCACAAATGAATGCACATTCTTCTAAACAGTGATAGTTTCTAATGTATATTTAGAAATCCAGCTGCAATCACAGAACTTTGTAATAAAGTATCTCGTTTTATTTACTGGACAGATTAATTTTCTGGTCTGCAAATAATTTAATAACAGTCATAATATGTGGGAGGAAGGTACTGTACCAAACACACTGGGTTTTTGTAAATCTCTTTAATATTGGCAAGATCTAACAAAGATGCATGCTCCTATTACAGGATTTACACAATGCTAAATATTTTTAGATTGATTTCAGCAGAAGTACTCAGAGACGACTCTTGTAAGAGTCTCAAGAGGACCTAGTTTAAGAATAATTTTATACAAATGAAAAAATACAACAAATGTAATAGAATTTGAACACTTAATCTGTTTACCTTTTAACCTTTATGAAATAGTAGACCTTGTATTTTCATTGCAATAAACAATTTGCATAAATTCTTCCCTAATGTAAATGTAAGATTTTTTTCTTACAACAATTGAATCTGCTTCAGTAATTTTGAATCTCTCTCAAAGAAATGGTGGAAAGAGGAGTAACATGAAGGAAATGATCAAGTGATTGCACAAAGATTATTGTTGCAACTACTTTTTCTGTTAGTTGCAAAGATAGCAGTATTAAACTAGAATAATGCACATCAAAGTGACCCAGAGCATAACTCTATCTCGCCTTTTTTTTTCAGCTCAGATCTAAACAGTTGTCTCCTTTGAGATAAAATACACTGTAAGACAAGGACATGCCAGCTCATACAAAACCTAGCAGGAGAAGCTCTGTTTTGTTTTGTGAGGCTTTGGGATGTGAATGATGTTATCTGATATCCAGTAAATGCAAAAGTCCTCCCATGCTGTCTTTTCTCATATCTCTATTTTCACAGTGCAATGTTCATTTACTACAAAATACAGCAGAAAGTTGTTTTGGCAGGAGCAGGCAATGAGGCTAAGAATTTATATTTCGAGCCTGAATCAAAACTCATTTGTGTTCCCTAATTCACCTCTTACCCACATTATTAAATGCCTTAACCAAGGTTATATAATGCACATCTGGGCTCTCGGCACCCTTATGGGCAGAGAAAAGCTAGGGCAAAGTCATGGTTATTATTTTTTCTGTAGCATAATAAGATCAACATGAAGTCATGGGCTCTGGTTTTTTTTAAGAAATGGAACAAAGAATAAAGTTTTCAGTTCTCCTCTGGGACAGCTTTTGAGCTGTTGGGGGTGGATGAATTAACACTCAACAGCTGAGATAAAGTTACCAGCAGAGATAAAGTCTGTTTGCTCTGAGCTCTCCACTGAGCTGTACTTTTTCTGAGTGCCTGTGTGGTCAGCATATAAGGGACATCTGTGTACCTCACCCCCTTTGGTGTTTTGGTATCTCCACTTTAGGCTTGGCTGAAAAGGCTCTGATGGTATAACACTTCTATAAGTAAACCTGGCACATTAGGGCATGAGCTTATATTCTCTGTGTAGAGATTTATGGTGATTAGGATTTCTCTAGTCAACACAGTTTTTAGAACTCTGCTTCTAATACTTCATTTCCACCTGCTGATCCTGTGTGGTGTAGGAAACTTGAATGCTGCTTGATTCCCGTGTAAGCTGAAAGTGTATTAGGTGCTCTTAAATCTTATTGTTGTGCATGGTTTCCACCTAATCGTTTACATTGGGCTTGTCACCATGATGGTGCAGTGTCTTGCCAGTGTGTGTCCAGAAGATCACTGTGCTCGTAATTCTAGACCAGGTGTTTAGCAGTTGCCAAGGTTTTTGAAGTGTTCCAGATACAACATGGCAAGAGACAATAAACTGAAAAGATGCTTGTATTCATATATCCCCTGAAGGCAATTTGATTTTTCAAATTATGTTTGTGATAAGACTGAACACATAAAGACATTGAAGTATTTTAACACTGTCGCTAGAAATCGTAAAACAATTTTGTTGTTCAAACTCCACGATGGAAAAAAATCAGCCAACTTGTTTTATTTGCCTTGGGTCATGGTAAAGTGTTTTAAGGCCTACAAAATTAAAAATGGCAATGAATAAGCAACTGAGTCGTTTCTTCTGTGTTTCCAGATATTAAAAACAAAAGATCTGAGTTACTAAAGAAACTGCAAACAATGTGCTAAGACATACAGAGACAAGAAATACAAGGAAATGTAAAGCTCTCTGGACACAAAGACTAGTTCCCGAGTTACTTAGAAGAGTAACAAAAGAGTAAGAACATGTTTTAAAGGGAAAGCAAAGGAAACCCATAAAAATTCAAAGGAAAAAATAAGGTATAAGTCATCAGGCATAAGAGATGAAAGGGCTCAGGACCCTTTTTTGACCTGGTGAACTCTTTATAGAGCAGAATCAACTTCCATTGCACAAAAAATGTTCTCAAGACATAAGATATTTTTCCTTAAACTGAGAGACAGAGTGCTCCATGTGATGGCTACCTTTCACGATACTGTTGGATTCCAGGGTTACTGTTGGATTCCAGGGTTCAACAGGAACAAGGACCTTATGGAAAGATTCACATATATCATGAAATAAGACCCCAGCTGTAAATTTGCTTTTCAGTTAATAAAATCACACAGATGTTCTGTGAGACAACACGATTGTACAATTTTGCATTGCATTTCACAACAGAATAATTAAAAGAGCCTGTAGTAGGAGGTGTCTCATAGTTTTTTGCCAAAATATTTTGAAACTCCTTTCAAGTTTATATTAAATGGTTATGATCTGCTGCTATTAATTGTCCACGGTCTGCAAATATGGAAAAATATTTCATTGACATAAAATTCCTTATTCACTGAAGATCAGAGCAACAACAAGAGATATGGTTCCTTGAACACTGGTGTCTCATTGTGTCCTCCTGCCTGCCCTTGGTGTCTTACCTGAGATCTCCAATTCCTGTTTCTCTAGATAATCAGAACTTCCTCAGAGAAAACAGCAGTAGACAGAAGGGTTCAGGCATATTTTTTCACATTTCATGTTCTTACCTCGCCCTTCCTACTATGTTGAGAGTATGAGCACAAAAGCAAACTGTCACAGTGTTCATAAACATGATAACACCTCCGGTTTTCCGTGGTGTGTGTGTTACATCCATTCTTTGACTTGCATAAATAAATGGCAAGGTTTTATACCTTTAGCTAGCTGAGCCATGCTTATTGTTGAGTAAAGGTACAAACACAAAAATTACTCGGAAGTACCTGATGCATCGACAAGCATTTGCATTCTAGCATTTCACATTGGTTTGTTATGTGTACACACTAGAGACATTTCTGCCACTGTTCTTTTCAAACTGACTAACCAGGCAAAGATTCAGGATCTTTCAGGTTGTTCTTGCAAGGAAGTGATTAATCTTAGAGTTTTGTTTTTCTTTAGTGTAATTCTGTTCTTTTGATTTTTTACATGGAAAGACACAGCAAACCACAGCTCATAACTTTAAATTTATTTCGGTTAACAACCTCCAAAAAGCTTTCTCTGTAGGACTGTTCTCCTAGGGTTTTCCCACACTGTCTCTGGACCCATGCTCTGTTTCAGCATGCTTCTCCCAGTCTCTGTATCAACCTCTTCATGTCTGTTTCAACATGTGAATCCCAGCACAGTTTCACACATTGAGAGATTGAATTCTTGAGCAGGCCTGGTGAAATGGAGTGTGGGCAGGTGAGAGGGAGAGGGAAGTAATCATGACACCTGCCTCTAGCAGTTATTTTCAGTGAAGACTGGTCTTCATGACCCCAAAATATCATAGTGAGAGCAGGTCAATGGAGAGGCTACTAGCTCCTTTAGCCCCAGTGTTTGACTAAAGTGCTGTGTAAGATGTTTTCCTGACCTAGAGACTGCTCTATCACTGCCATGGGGACCCTGCAGCAGGGGCATGTGCTAGCCATGGACTGATGGGGCACCACGCTAGCTACTTCATATTCCATGTGCAAATGTAGTGGGTTTAGTGAGGGCGGAGAGAACTTCCTTTACTTGCTGGTGGTTTGAAAAACTACTGTGCAGGCCTAAGGAGAAAAGGCATTTTGCATTTAAAAAACAGGGATGAAATTATGAATTTTAGCATACTTTTGACCATTTTGTTCAAAATGAGTTAATTAAACTCCAGAGACGAGGAAGACCTATTGAAACTTTGGGAACATTGACCTTTTCCTTTGACTGTCACCTTATTTAAATAATTCCAGGTTTAATTAAGTGACTTGGAATGAATTGATACAGGGTTACTGTCACTTACAATTCCTCCTTTTTGAAATGCACTGGTTCTGTGAAATTGCTGTAGCCCTGTACGTTCACCCTAATTATTAAAGTGAATAACTGGCTTATAAATACAACTGGAAATGTTTAATAGGTTAAATCATGCATAAAATATATATAAACACACATATACATGCAAATATAAGATGGTCTGTAACATTTATCTAGATAAGTCACTGTTTAAAAGTTAGAGGTTTTGTTGAAGTTGTCCATAAAGACACAGAAAAGGTGTTGGCATTGGCATTTTTTACCATGAATTGTAATAACACTTCAAGAAGATTTAAAAATCCTGGATTCTCAAGCCAGGTAAGAATCCTAGCTTGAGATCCTGTGAGTTGAGAAGTACCTTCAAAATGCCTCAGACAAGAATTCAGCTATGTTGATCACAATAGGCTGTAGGCTGAGGTTACAACTTTATCAGAAAAAAAGGAGTGTTTTTCTTTTTAATCTCCCTATTCTAATACACTCACAGTAGTCTTTGACTGGGAAACCAAGAAATGACTGAGAAATGGGAAATTCATTACTCTTGGAGAGGCAGAGGAATACCTTTCCAGAACACAGGAATAATGCGGCCTTGAGATATTGTGCGCTGAGACTGCACACCTCTTCGGGCAAAAAATCTCTAGAGCAGCAGCAGCAGCAGCAGCACAATTGCACTTCTGGTTTAACATAGTTCACATTCTTATTGAGAGGCTGTAAAATGCAGTTAAGCTGGTTTCACTGGCATAAATAATATTCACAGGCCACCTGTTCACAGGTAGGGATCCTGGTATTGTATACAGCCAAAGCGCTCATAATGGAGATCTGGCCTAAGGTACCAAAGTAAGTAATATGTCATTATGTCATCTGTTACTGAAATTCACAGCAGAGACTCGGTGGAATATCTTAGTGTGAATCTCTAAGTTCAAGCAGTATCTTCATTTTGTGGGTCATAGATAGGACCATTGCAAAAGAAGTATCCAGAGCCGACAGTTGAAAAGAATTCAAAACATGTAGCCACTGCTAAAGCTGGATGGTCAATTTACAGTAAAACTTGTGGTCTTGGGTGAAAATGGATGGCACACACCTCTTCCCTACATACTTTTTGTGATGCCTGTCAGCTCACGGAGGCTGAAGCATGCAAAAATGGTTCTTATGCATATACAAGATAACAACAGAAAGCCAGATCTGGATGTATAAGACTTCTTACATTTTCACCCAGTATACTGCTTGTGTGGTGATGTGAACTGGGTTTTTTCCACACATATTCAATAAAAAGTGCTCTACATAAGTTTCTGTGCTTTGTCTGCACTGCCATAAAAAAGAGGACTTCTCCCTGTCCCTAGAGCCAAGTAGCATGAACTGGACATCCCTCACACTGCTGAGAGCTAGATGTCAGAGCTGGATGCCACTCACACTGCTCAGAGCTAGAACCCTCCAGAGCAGGCTGTCCATGTCCACATTATACTTCCTTGTGCTCCCTTGGCTCCACGTGATGCCCCTTGGGCCATAAACCACAATTTTTGTTTATGTATGGATTTATTTTCAGTACAGAGCACCAGACTTACTGTGAAATCTGTGTTGCAGCCTACAGATGAAAGAGAGGAGCCCAAAACTGAGGGTAAGTGGGATACACAGGGGTGTCTGAAAGAGCAAAGCCTGCTAAGATATTGTGGTAGGAAGATAAAGGGAATTAAACAGATCCAGCCTTGTTCAAATTGCCTTTTGAGACTGATTTCTAGAGTAAACTATTTCCCAAATTTTCATTGGAAGAGAAGTAGTTTGAGCAGTTGAAAATACATCTGGGAGGCAGGTGACAATTAAATGACGTGGGCAGCTAGAGCAGAGTGCTCCTGTCCCTCTGTTCCTGGGCCCTATTTGATTTAGCTGTACTGGTAAAGCTTATCAGCACAGTAGTCAAGATTTCCAAAATCATTTAAACAGTTCTCCTCACTTTCTTTCACTCTCTTGCTCTTTGAATATATGTATATGATAGCGTGTGTACATATATACAATGATCTTGAATGCTATACGTAGGTAATACCATCTATGTGCATACTATTATGTATGTATGTGTTGATGTATATGCATGCATATGTGTGTAATTTGCTAGATTACTTTGAACTGTCAAATAAAGGTGCTGGTGTTTATTATTCATGACTCAGAAATGCAAAGAAATAGCCTAAGGAAGAGCAAAGAGAAATGCAGAGCTTACAGAAAACACATCTCAATTTTATAGATGAGGATTTTAAAACATACTACTTGCTTTGTAGTATATCCATATCATGAACCATCAATTACAATAGTCAGGAAAGTGATACCGCAGCTTAATGACATAGCACGTTATTATCTGACCTAAAGAGCTGTGAGACATAACCTCCATCAAACCTGCTCTTATTGTCACTTCGTACTTTCTGATCATGCGGAATGTATTCTGTCTCCTTGTATAACTTGCAGGGATAATTTCGTAATTTGCTGGTATCATTTGCCTGATGAAAGATAACAGAAAAACTTCATTAAACAGTAAATAAAACCCAGGATAAAGACAAAATATCTAGCATCAACTCTGGCAATTAGTTTCTTGTTAAAAATGAATGTTTTGAAGCAATGGCTTAATGGTTAGGTTTTGAGTTGGAAGGGGTTTTTTCCTCTTTCCCTCTAATAGTTTTCTGGATGTGAATACTGATGGGGTTTGAGGTTATAAAAACACTCGGAATCTTTGGTCAGTGTTGCAAATAAAGATATTATGAATTATTCTTTGCTGCAGTGCTTAGCATCTTTGGTTGCAAAGTGTGCAGAGAATGTGTTTATGTACAATACAAATTAAGTCCTGATCATGACAGGGATTTATGACTCTTGCAATGACATTTAGTTGCCTAAATATAGGTGTTCAATGACATACTATGTGGTATGGGTATCTTTCTTGGTCGCCACATACTAGTCTTGTAGGTCCTATGTCATATCTGAGAGTCGAGGTGCCTATCTTGACCACTTGAAAGAGCAGACTGCTATTTCTAGGTTCCTAATCACTCCTTGTGAGTGTTTTCTACATTCTCAAAATGACAAAAGTAAAAATTCATCCCTAATGCAGTGTTATGTGCAAAGCTCCAGCTGACTTGGAACAAGAGGTGTTATTCTGGACTGTGAGATCAGCTGCCTCACAAGTCTGAACTCAAAGAGGAGATCCCCTGGCTGTAGCTGAATTACAAAGTGCACCTGAGTCAGCCAGAATCATGGGAGCTCAGCTCCAATCCTAATTGAGAGCCAAACCACACAGTTTAATTGTGAAATGGGCACCAAGAGAAAGGTAGCACTGGAGTTAATTCTGCGGTGAAGATAGGTTCACATTGGCAGATGCTGCTTTATTTTCAGGCAGACTCACACTGAAGGTTTAGGAAAGAGGGGACTATCCATTCCCATGTCCTTGATTCCAGGATCAAATCTCTTCTTCTGCTCTGTGTCTCTTCCCTCTGCCCCAAGGGAAGTAAGACATTTCTGCATTTTCAGCTTTCTTTTATGAATGTCTCTTCCTTGCTACAAACAGAAGTGTTCAAAGGCACAGCAGCAGGCAAAAGGCTGCAGGAAAGCACAATATCTGGAGCAGCTGCAATGCTGTCAGAGCTGTATAGAACTTTGCTTTTTGGGTTTGACAGAAAAAAATGAGGACTTTAAAATGTTATTTTGAATCTGTATTGTATCAAATTTATATATACTCCATTTTTCTTGTCCAGAGGAACCTCTTTGCTGCAGTAGTTTTCCTCAAGCTGAAATAGTCTGTGCATCTCTGAATAAGTGGATTAGCTAATTTTAAGGAAGATCTTCACCCTCAGTTGCTTCTTGGACAGAAACAGTACTTCCAGCAGGAGGTGAGATTCCCAGCAGGTTCCTGGTGACCTGGCCTCATTAACCAAGTTGCAAAATAGTCTGATCAGAGTCTCTCCTGCAGAGAGAGTTCTGTTCTGATGGCTAATTAGTCATTCGTCAGGGAGGAGCTGAGGCACCAAAACTTCTGGGAAGGCATCCCTAGAATTAGACTGACAGGTTCATTCTTAGTCTTTTAGATCCCTCGGTCAAAGAGTTGGAAAAGAGGATAAGTACATCCTTTCTCTGCAAAACTTTTCTTTATGGGTTTTGCTTACTATAGCTTTACAGAATCACAGAATGGTAGGGGTTGGAAGGGACCTCTGTGGGTCATCTAGTCCAACCCTCCTGCCGAAGCAGGG
>Ga0181612_182416_pt1 | contig 15810 bp, 15 predicted proteins | sample HoacroProtozoa21_FD_119630 | JGI IMG/M metagenome (GOLD analysis project Ga0181612, IMG submission 119630) | Hoatzin crop microbial communities from Cojedes, Venezuel. Combined Assembly of Gp0051906, Gp0051904, Gp0051908
AAAACACAGCAGCTACTGGGAAGAAAATTAACTCTATCCCAGCTGAAACCAGGACACCCAGTTAGGAAATAGACAAACCTAGAGTTTGGGAGGCCTAGCAAGAGAAGAGAAGTGGTCAGGTAGCCCGGAACACAAGTGAGCTCTTCCCAGGAGGAGTGATGTGCAGGAAGAAGAGCAGAAGTTGCAATGAGTCTAGATCTCACTGGGTAGAAGGAAACCACAGGAGAAACCTGCAGCAATGCTCTGGGCATCTGGTTACTTCCATGCAGCGGCAGCTCCTCCAGGAGAAGCTGGGGAGGGGTTAACCAACCACAAATACACACACATACAAACCTACACACAACACACATGTTGGTTCATGCATTTTACGCTGCCTGCACTTAACATGCCTGCATACCTTAACATTTACTTAAGCAAACTGGCCACTGGCCTCATCTCCCTAGCAGCTCCGTATCAGGACATCAGGTGGATTCCTGCAGGAAAGCAGCTTCTGAGAACAGCCATTGTTGTCCTATATCAGGGCATAGCATTGTCCACATGAGGTTAATGTGAAGCTATCCTATCGCAAGCAGTGGCCATCTAAGTCCCCACAAGCTACATTCTTGCCAATCTTCTCACCATGCTGGTTATCCTCTGCACTAGAGGAAGAAGCCTGATGGAGGTGACCTGGTGATGGCGTAGCCTGTTTCTGTTCCCTTTCCTGGCCACATTTCTGGCCAAAATATCATTTGGCACCTTCTTTAAGTACATTGGGTAACCTAAGAGATAGGTAGGCACAGTCAGGATACTCTGCTCTGTGTCTCTCTGTAGTCCCATATAATTTACATTTTTGATCCACTGAAGACTTTTTCTTATTTTTTTAGGTGATGAGAAGTGACTTTTCATTTAGGTAAGAATAATTCTCTAACTGGGAAACCAACAGGAAGAGTATGCCCTTAAACTGGCTAGGGAAGGCAGTAAGTATGTATGATGCTGCTCCATAGACTTTCTGAGCTGTTTGTGGATGTGTGCCATTAGTAACTGGATTTCTCTCTCAAGAATTTGGGCAGTTCTTCCTTGAAACCATGTACACTTTTGGCATCCACATCTCTCTTTGGCAGTAAGTTCCCCAAGACTACAGACAGCTTCCATCATAACTTCTGAATTCTGCTTTAATCATCTCTAACTGTCCCCTATTGCTTCCATTATGAGAAAGAGTTTGCTCCTTCTCTATCTTTTCCCTGGCATGCAAATTTTTATGAACACCCCCCTTAAATTGTTAGAGACAAGGTTAATTCACTAGTCACAGTATTTGAAAAGAATGAAAAAGCAGAAGTCTAGGTCTGAAGTACAATATGCAGTAGGTACTTATATTTACTAATTTTGTAGTAAGACAGTACAAACAAATCACTACTCTATGACCTGTTTGCAACTCTTTCTGTCTGAGAAATTGTTTTTTCTTCAGAAGACAACATTTTGCTCATTAAAATTGAAACAACAATCCTACACCCCGCCTCAAAAGAACCCTTTCTGAGTAAGTTTCTTTTAATAAGACAGCATGTTATCAACCTCATTGATTTTAGTCCCACAGAGAAATCAAAAAATTACAATTATTAGAAGCAAAATATGAACTCTTACTCCTATTAGTCTCCATGGTCTTGTTTTTCAATATCTATATGTGGTCAATTTATATGGTCTAAAGAATCATGACCATTTCATTTCTATACAGTCAATCACAACATTTCTTTTAGAGCTAAAATAGCTGAGATTAAGGGATTTTTCAAAGCTGGGTATGTATCAGATGGTGCGCCATTTATAGACCTGGATTTGACAACTAAGGCACTGCATATGGCAGAGGTGACTGAGATTTCATGAAGTGACTATAACGTTTGGATACTCAAAGGATATTTGAGCATTCTGGATAGCTGTACACACAAAGGATCCTAACTTTGCAGCATCGAAATTCAGAGATATTAAGTTCTCTTTGGCTGATATTCAGAAGTCGGTAAAGCCTTCTGAAAACTTCGGTAAAATTTGGATAAAATTACAGCTATCATACAGTGTGCATATGGTGTACAAAATACCACATTCCTTTCATTTTAGTGCAGATATCTTACTACTGATCAAGCTGTTACTGGGACAGTAGCTCTGCCATTATTGGTATAAAGATATATTTGAAACATGGCCCATAACAAGACCTATAAGGGCATGAAACCATCTCTATCAAATAACTTGAACTAGCGTCAGACTAGGTTACTCAGATTTTACCTCTGAGTTTTTACCAGTGTCCCATTCTCCCAAGCCAGCCAAGGGCTATCTTCTGCTTCCAGGGAAGGGTACAATCTGGGTCATTTGGTTCCACTGAAGTAGTGAGAAATATGGGATTTCCTGCAGGAATGATGGAATCGTTGCAGATATGGATCATCCAGGAGGACAGAACCAAATTTACAGTCCAAATCCATAGTTTAGCCTCCCTTGAATTGCCTGCCTGTTGGGCAATGCATTGCTGACATGCCAGCAGATCTTCCAAGTCTGAGAAGAGTTGTTTGAAAAGCAATAAAAATGGGTCATCTCTTGCTTCAGCTGAGCCCTCATGGATCTGCTGTCTCAATTCATTGCCTTGGGCAGTTGTTAGGTGATAAATAGTCCCAAACTGAGCGATGTTGATGTGCACTGGTACATAGTTCACAAATAAGGAGAGTTTATACCAGCAATATCTATAACATTGCATGGAATACCACGCTATTCGGCCTGGGTGCAATCTTTACTGAGAACCAGCATCTTTGTCTTTTAGAGAGGAAAATTAGGCTGTGTGTATTACTTGTGAGAATTGCATTTCCATGGGTGAAGCTGAAGATAATAATCATAAGAAAGCAATGACATCCACCTCATCTCCCCAGTAAAAACTTCAGGATAAGAAGGAAAGATTTATTTCTACTAAACATGCATTATTTGTGTTTGTCTTCATGCAAACCTAGGCTTTTTTCCAGTTTTACTGTGGCTGTATGTGTATCCAGAAAATTAGAAACATCAGTGATAATGTATGGTATACACTGTAAGATGACTTTCAATGCTTTAATGCAAAAACCAACCACTCAGTCAGAACTTGGCAGATTTATGCACAGACAGTTACATCTACAGACAGATATCTGCACAATTCCTGCTTTCCAGCAAGCTTTCAGACTCCCTTGGCCCAGCCAAAATGGGGAAAGTGTGGAAAGTGGTTACCTCAATAGTAGCAATTTAATTTTGCCCTTTTTTAAGAAAAATTCAGACCCTTTCTTTTGTCTCCCCTTTCAAGGGGAAAACCAAGTTAATTGTTTTTTTAATAAATCAGCCTTCAGACTGTTAGAATACAACTTCAGAAAGCTTGCTGGGGTTTTTTTATGATGTACTTGAGGGGTGTATGTTGAACTCTGCATGACCTGTGTCAGCATGAGAACAAATCTCAGAACTACACAGAAATGTTATCTCAGGAAAAGATACTTTTACAGCACATATTATCTTCATATTATGTTTTAATTCCCCTGCACTTCAAAATGGTTGCTGCAGGTTATTACATGAATAAAGTGTTTTGTTTATGCTCTGATACTGGCTCCAAATCTATTTGGACTTCTGTTTGTTTACTCGCCCACTGCCTTTTACAAAGAATAACGCTCTAATAAGCTATAATCTCTCGTTTCAAAAGTAGTTAAGTATAGCAAACAGCATACCTATATGTTTTTCTGTTTTCTTTTTGCCACCTGGAAACCTATATAAATTATTTTTTATTGATGCATAGCATAACAAATCCAAGATTTACAGTGGATCGCTGCTTACACAACCAGCAGAGGCTGCAGCCTGACCTGTGGGACCTGCAGAGCTGTGTCAAGAGGGATGTGCCAGGGTCAGATCTCAGTGGTAAAAGGCTGGCTGTAATTTCCACAGAAAGGACTATCTGAAAATCCGTTAGGGAAAGTGGATCTTTCTGGGGATTGAAATAATAGAAATAGGATGGGATTCAACACTGCATTGTTTAAAGTCGTTAATTCAGAAGCTGATAACAGGTTTGGAAGCTCTACAGTGAGAGCTCTTCAGCAGGAAGGAGCACAAGAGGGGAACATTTTGGGTTGATTAGTTCATCGCAGGGGAAAAAAGCCCAAAAGAGGCTTGCTGAAGCTGTGGGCATGAGAGAGGCAAACAATTTAGGCGAGGCGTTTTCTGTGGAACTGAACTGAAACCTACAGAACAGTGGACGATCTCCTGAAATGCTGCTTCTCGTATTGTTGCCTACCACGTTGTACCCAGCTGCAGGTGCCCAGGTGCTGGTGGTAGCAGCAGCAGCAGTGGGGCAGAGGGGGCTGCAGGGGCAGCTGGGGGCAGCCCAGGTTCCAGCCGGCTCCGACGGCCCCACCGCTGGGCACTGTGTAAGAAAGGGCAAAACTCTACCCTAGTGTTTGTCTTTTTGTTTCTCACTAGCTGAATCAGTAAGTAAATACTTCTTTTAATTAGCCATGAATTCAGTTCAGTATCCCCAAGTCAGGTCTGTTTCACCTGTGATGGCAGTTGGTGAGCCATAACCCTGTCTTCATCCAGACCCACAAGCTTTCTCATTCCTCTTCTGCCGATTTTCTTCCCCTGTCTCACTAGGGTGGGGAGTGAGCAAGCAGCTGGGTGGGGGTTTTGCTGTTGGCCCAAGGCAAACCCACCACACAGGCAAGGGATGACTTGGAGGACTCAGGCTGATGGCACTCCAGGGATGTACAAATACAAAAAGATACCAAGGGTGAAGGAGAGCAACTGAGACAAATGAACAATGTTTGCAAGGGAACAAATGGGTAAAAGCAGAACTGATTAATATATTTACATTACAACCTCGAAGGGGGTGATTTTTAATTTCTTCTTCTACAAACAGAGTGTGCAAAAATATGAAACACAGCTAGGACAGCTGAACCACTTGAAACAAAGAAACCCAAGCATTGTCATTTCATAACCTGGCTTATATGACAATGAGTATTCGTAGTAGCAGTAGACAGTGACATGTGAAGTCTCTGTTTTTCAGTAAGTTAGAGAAGTATTTAGTCCAAAGAGAAAACCCTAGCATACTTGAGATATGACTCAAAGGATCAGAATACTAATTTAAAATCTAAGTAATTTCTGGACAAGCAATGAAAATTTCATACCTAAGAGATTTTCTGAGAGCTCCTTCCAGTGGGATTGAGACTGCACTTTTTCTTCAAGCCTATAAGCAATACAGTATGCTATAAATAACCTCAGCGACCAAAGTTCTTCTTCAGCAGAATTCAGCTTGAGAATGAAGGAGCCCCCAATGAACACATTGTAGAATAGGATCAGTTTAATGACAACAAAGTCATTTTAGAATTACATCAATAATGCGTACTCTGACATCTATTCAAGGCATAACTGGAAGCTTTGTTGTTGCTGCACATTCAGTAACACGTGAGTCCTTCAGTACATTTCTCCTTGCTTCCAGATGACAGTGTGTTTCAGTCATAAAGGGGATCTTGGATCACCATTCAAAATCCACTCTACTGACATCAACTACAGCCTCCTAAGTGCTTTTTGGAGTCCTTTGCTTTGATCAACAACCGCTTCAAAGCTAAAGAAATGTCCCTCTTGAAGAAAGACATTAGCTTCAACAGTTTTGTGTGTCGTATTACAGCCAGTTATTGGGAAAGGGTGGAGAACACCACCATCAATTCCCAGCTCAAGCAAAAACTGCCTTCTAGGAGGCTGAGCAAACCCTTTTCTCCAGCAGAAGTGACAAAGTAAATCCTTACACCTGTAAAGTGGAGGCAAAACCATTTCCTTGCCACAGAGGAATGCGTCCTGGTTATGTAACACAATGAAAATGCTAAGTGCTAAAGACATTAGAGTCCCAGATATTTAAAGAAAGAATTCTCATTTTCTTAAAAGATTTTCAAATAGAAGAACAAAGCTCCAGCAAATCGAGTGTGGTGAATGATCCTGCACTGTCCCCACTCACCTGCATCTAGACAAACTTATTTATCTTTCATGACACCAATTTCTATGGCTCTCTGCTGGAAAGCTGCCAGAGCTATAAGCAAACAGAAACGGATTCAGCTGCTCAGAAGGAACAGAGTATCCGAGAATAGGAAAATTATCTACGTAGGAGGTTTGCCATCAATTTAAGTAAATTATACTCTAAAAGATCATACTGTGAAATGAAGAACTCCTCTTTAATTAAAAACTCCATTTAAAAAAGTATGTATATACAGTTAGCATTAAAAATAAAGACAGAAGAGCTGCTAAACAGGGTCAGAGCTGCTAAAACTCTGGAATAAGCTAGTTTTAAAAATTAGATTTCTATGTGATATTTAGAACTTAATGGGGTCACAACTGGCTTGACTAGTCTTAGTCCAAATAAGGATGGAAGAGATACACACTGGTTTTGGAAACTACAAGGAAATCACTGGTGAAAACCTTCACACCAGCATGATACAAATTAATTGTTATTTTTCTTCCCCTTGGGTTGCAAAAACAAGTAAGACTGTTAGTTTTAAGAATCAACTTAGAGTTCAGGAAGTAAATTACTTCAGAATTCAGATATGTTTATATTAGGTGTCTGGTCCTTGTACAGCCTAAGGGTAGAAAGAGGGACTTTTGAGGTAATGTTCAGAGCACCTAAGGCAGTATCTTGCTCTTGTGCCACTTGCCAATGGACCCCCTCTGCATCCGTGGACTAGAACGGGAGTATCCAGAGCCCAGTACCATAATTTACAGTCCTAAAATAGCTAAAGAAAGTGAGTCAAAACAAAGATAAAGAGAGATTTGTGTATTGTTCAAACTGGCATCAGCAATTTCTTGCATTATTGCAAGAGCATTTTTGCATAGCTAGTAACATCTTGTGGGAGAGGGAAAGGCCTTGAATAAAGTCCACTGGATTTTTGAACAGACTATTAATCTAAGTACATGCATTTTTTTCTCATCTTGAGCTTTAATCCTCCTTCTTTGACATTTCTTATTCTCAGTAGAAGGAGGTGGGGATGTATTATTGAAATGTTTATAGTTTCCTCCAGAAGAAAATAAGTAGAGTTAATGTAGTAGATATATTTCAACATCTTCCCCTCAGCAACCACTATGATGTTGCAAGACAACTTACTAAAGCTGAGAGAAAGTAACAGGGGCGTGTTGCAAGCAGTGTGGTGGATGGAGTGACCCAAGTGCAAGAGCAGGGTGCAGGAGACCTGATTTCTCTGCTGCTGGTCTACCAAGGGACTCTGATGCACAAAGTCAAATGACTTTCTTACCCTCCCTGTAAGTAAATTGAAGTTAAAGACACTGAGACCCACCTTAAGTCCTTCATCGTCTTTGACACAGGACCAAATGTTGTCATGGTTTTACAATATCCTGAAGTTACCCACAACTGAAAGAGCAACTTCTGTCTGGAGAAGAATCCCAGGTAGTAAACACTGGGCTTTCGCAAATAGCTTTTTGTTGCATGTCTTTCTTTAACAAGGGAACAAGCAGCTTGAGGTAACAAGCCATCTTCGAGAAAATTAATAGGACTACTTTTCCAGCTAATTCACTACTTCTCTGGGTAAAATCAGTAATCCAGGATTAAAACCTAAATTATTCTTTATGACCAGTTTTGACTTTTTAAATCAGAATTTTCCAGGTCTTCTACCAGTTATCACTATGTTTTTATATTTCCCGGGAATAAATACATAAATATTTCTATGCCCTTACAAAGAAGCTGATATTGTCAGGGTGTTAAGGGACATCGTCATGGAATCCTGTGTCCTCACATTAATACTTTAAACACTTCCAAAGGTGCTAAAATCCGGAACCTGAGGTCCTTATTATAATCTGGAGAGAGAGACCAGCGTTTTAGCATAAAACTGAGAACACATCAATTAGATGCCTGGAAAGGTGAACTGACTTCAAGCTGCAGCAACACACAGGGCTGCCAGCTACAGAGCATGGGTTTAGAGACTCATTGGCCAGCATCCTTTCTGTGTGATAGCATTGTCCCTGCAAAAATCATGCTCCACAGTATGGTCTGGGCTGCCCAAGCCAAATCAACACGTGCATTGACTCCTCTGTAACGATCCTGGCAGTGGATCCTATCTGCTAACACCACACTTCAGAGTAGATGGCAGCTGATTTCTAAGAAGGATGTATTTTCTTCTGAAGCACAGAGTCCTTGTTCCCCACAGCAACTCAGAACAAGGAGGGACTGAATGTTCAAACTGCAGATCCCTCTTTACCTTCATCAGGTAAATCTCTCAGTGGATCTTTACACTGGTCCTAGCACTGACAATGTTAATACTGTACCTGCTTCATGGCTGAATGGAGGGTGCTAGTCTACCTGGATGCCAGCGTAGCAAATATACCCAGGGCTAACTGCTGCTCCAGGGAACAATTCCAACTTTGCAAAAAGGCACTTTCAGACACAGCAATCACTGTCTTGGAAAAAAAAAAAAAACAAAACCCAAGCATCTGATTGTCTCGGTAGCAGGCGTTCAAAAAATCTTGTTGTTATAGGCAATGACTGTAAAAAAGAACAGAACTGCTGCTTGTGGAGTTGGAGGAAAAGAGTTCAAAATGAATGAGCATGACTCCTTGGCTGCAGCAACCTTTATGAAAAATCTGCTTTCTAATTCCAGAGAACTTCTAATCCCTTAACAGAGAAGCATATGCTCTATTTTAAACTGTATATAATGTAATGGATGGCTATAATTACTTCAACAGAATACAGAACAGTATCAGCCGATATGCACTGCAAGTTAGCAGTTGGAACATACAGCTGCTCATACTTGTTGGTATTTCACATTCATCATTACATTTATTTGCTTACATACAAACTGGAATGAAGTGCCACTTCTCTTTCCAGACAAATAAATTACAAACTGTAGATATCACAAACATTATACAGAAATATGAATTACAAGTGAATGGGATACAAGGATGAGAGGGAGGGGAGACAGAAAGAGTTGCTCACTCTTAAAGTTTTAACCCAAATTCTGCTGAGAAAGAGGATTTGAAGGCTTGGAAGTCTGTGCTGCATGTTGTGTACACAGTAACGTATCTACTCAGTTTAATATTTGCCAGGGAAATCGCAAAGCCCTCGCAGGCTACAGCAGCATATAATCTCCTTGAATGTTTTCCTGAGCTCCTGACTGCGGAATGCATAGATGAGTGGGTCAATGATGGAATTGCACATGATGAGGATAAGGTAGAAGTTAAAGTGGGACATGAAGCACACACAGTAAGGGTTGTAGGGGCAGGAGATGTAGAAAATCAGGTGCAGGAAAAATGGAGCCCAGCACACAACAAAAACTCCAATCAGGATGGTGAGAGTGATGGCCCCTTTCATGTTGGCCCCTTGGCGAATAGGGCCAGTCCCTGGAAGCACAGCGATCTTTTTGATATGCATCCGAGCCATCATGAACATGTGGACATAGAGGGATGCCATGAGAATGAGCATAGTGAAGAACATGCTAATAAGGCAGATGATGACAACGCTGCTGTCAGAGTAAATGATGAACAAAATGCCTGAGACTGTGCAAGCAGCCCAGATGCACGTGATGATGACCCCTACGCGCTTCACCGTCATGATATTATGGTACTGGAGGGCGTAAAAGATCGTAAAGTACCTGTCCACTGCTATTGAGAGGAGACTGCAAATTGATGCGAGCAAGGAACTGCAAATCACTGAGTCAATGACATTATCAATGTTTATGGTAAAGCTCTGTGCGTCTGTGTCTGTGTTGTTTAGCAGCGTGATGACAATCGTTTCTGATCCATTAGACACACTCACTAGCATGTCAGCCACTGCCAAGCTACAGATGAAGAAGTACATGGGCGAATGAAGGTTCTTGTTCTTGGCTATCGCCACGATGACCAAGATGTTCTCCAACAAGCTGATGATGCCCAGAGTCACAAACACTTCGGGTGACACGAAGAGTTGCTCGTAGCAGCCTCCCGAGGGGTGGCCCTTTGCACTGGGCTCGCTGGCACCTCCGTGCAGTCCGTAGCTGTGGTTCCGGAAATGGAGAGGCTGGAGTGTCCCGCGGTGCTGGGTGAAATTCATCTTACGGAGATCCCCTTTCAGCTTCCTGCTTTTAAAACTCCTGTTCCTTTTGCATTCCTTTGAAAACCTTCTTTGGCTTTTCAGCTCGGGAAGAAAAGAAAAATAAGCCAGCACCGAGGCAGGCAGCAGTTCAGAACGCTTTGACTGCTGCTACAAAATAAGGTTTCAAAGTCAGAAATAGGGGTTTACTCTGTCACAGAAGCAGTTCCTGAACACCATCACATTTACCTTGGTGATCTATGCCACAGAGTCCCAACAGTCTGCAAGTTTGCATCAGATTCTCCCCTATGGTCAGCTCCTGTTTAGTTCACTGGTACGCTGCAAGGTTTTTTTGTTCCCTTCCATTAAGAGAGGCAAACATAATATGCCCAAGTGGCTGCTGCAGAGCAGAAACTCATTTCAAACTGCAAGCACCAGTCTCGCTGTCAGACAGTGCATGCCGGCTGCCTGTTTTATGGTGTGTGGAGGAGAAAAATATTCAGGGCACTCTCCGCCTCTGCTTTGCCTTCCAGCCAATGGGGCTCGGGAGCCGCCGAAAGTCGAGGGGCTGCTGCTTCTGAGCCTCTCTGAAGCATCCTGATGCTTCAGATTCAGATGCAGCACGAGCTACCAGTAGCTACGGGAAAACAGATGGGCTACCAGCTATTTGTTTCCCTTCTTGAACTTCTCAGAATAGATTTTAATGCTGATTTTTAATTAGCAATCTTACAGAATCGTACAGCAGAATCTCTGCAGCTGAACTGACAGCTTTTTATCTTCCAGACGCTGATTTTCTGTTATTTACTCTTGCCCCTTCTATGGCACAAAGTTGCTCTGCCTTGTATATGTGGCAAAAGAGGAAAAGGACAAGGAAGCAAAAGAACACGTATTTCCTCTTGGTTCTCTCTCCCAGATCTCCGTTGCATTGCTAACTTTTCTGTGCCTTAGCTGTCCATTTGCAAGACGTTTTGCTGCAAGTTTGCATTATACTTTCTATGTTTCTTGTACTTTTTAAGAAATAGAGAACATTCAAGGACCAAAAACAGAACAAGAAGCCAAAGTCACAAATGCCTTAATAAATTGTCCTAAAGAAAATAGGTTTTCCCACGTGATAGCCTTCTTCATTGTCATCTTTCCAGGAAGGAAAAGATTATAGGGTTTATTGCAGAGGTCCTGTTGCCATCAGGAATTAGGATTTTAGGCAGAAAAATAAAAGCTAGTATTTGGAATAGATGAAGGAAAGCAGCAGAATACAAAGTTGCAACCTGTAAGAACTGGGGATAATACACTGTTAATGGCACAAAGGCATCAACAAATCTGCTAAAAGTCCATCTGGAGGGATGTCCCTGTGCTTACCTGGCATGAGCTGAAAGGCAGCTTGTGTGCAGTCTGCCAGGTAAAGCCCTTGAGAAGAAGCAGGAAAAGAACGCCAAATGAATACGAAGAGACAGGGACAGAAGTTGTTTTGCTGTTTCCTCTTAAAGTATTGCAACGGATGATTGAAAAACAAATACACTGAACAAAGCCTAAAGTACACGTGGATTTTAAAGCTATGGAAGCTATAGGAAAATCCGTCACTACACCTGAGAGTAATGTTTGCAAGAAAGTTCTCTGAATGAACATTTCCAGTCAACGGCCAGGAAGGCTATGGAGGGGTCTATATCTGGCAGGAGTCTATTTTCTTCAACCTCTCAACTTTTTTTCATCTTCACTGTACTAGCTGGTTTTAAAGTGAAGAGTTATAAAGACATACAGGAATAAAGCACGCCTGTGAAAGCACTACTATTTGTATTCAACATTTCAGCACCAGGGTGAAACAAGATTTTACTTTCACATTTGGATTTGCTAGAGATCTATGGTTATAAAGACCTGTATCAGAAGAAAAGCCTCAGCTAATTATTTCTGGGCCTTTCCCCAGACAGACTGCTTCATAAAGCTGGAACATAAACACCAGAGACAAACAAAATAACTTACAGCACAGGAAATCCCACATTCATCAGTCTGGAAAACATCATTCACCAGTAGCATCCTTGCAATGAAAGAATAGCTTGCTGCTGAGAGGGTGAGATTTACTCTCCTATCAAGACATAACGCCAGTCAGGATTCAAAAAGATTTATTATCTAGTTACTGATCCCTGGGCCAGTGTACACTAACTCCTGCCACAGACTGGACTTACATACCAAACCCTTCTGGACGTAGCTATAATGCGAGAGCAGGGAGAAAATTTATATGAAGACTGATGTGGGAGAGCAGCATCTCCCCAGACAAGATATTTTCCTACACTTGCAGCCAGAAATGTGTAATCTTCAAGTTACCCCGGGGAAGCAGCCACTCAGCATCCCTTCCTTCATCATCTCCCTCCACGCTGGAAGTGCCCACAGCACAGGGATCTCTGTCCTTCACTTACTGAGGTGGAGTTTGAGCGGCAGAGGCTGGCAAGAACAGAGACAAGCTGCCTCCGGAGCACAGCACCCAGTTTGCTCCAGCTGTCTGTCTGTCTATCCCTCTTCGGGCGCCTCCCTTCCTCTGCACATTATCTCTGTTCTCATCCCCATTTATCTTTCCACTTACTATCTCTCTTCACCCAGAAGCTATGCAGACAATGCTCCTTGCTTGATTTTTCTCTGGACGTGGTCACAAAAATGCAACATTGGTTATAACAAAGGAAAGAAAAGAACACTTCTCTCCTACCCACAGCCATTACTCACCTCAAAATTTCTCCTTCTGCTCTGCATTCTTGGGGCAAGGTTGTTTCAGTGTGTTAGCCATTCATATTTGTGGGATGAGGGTATGTGACTGGAAGCAATAGACTTATGGTAGCTTAGCAACTCAGTTGAGGCACTAAAGAGGTGATGTACCATTAGCCTGCTCTGACTAGAAGGTTATAACAAGTTGTATGAGCACTTTTTAAAATGAGAGACTATGTATGTGCATCTAAATACTTCTGCCGTGGAAGATGGATAGATGCCTCTGGGTGCCACTTAACAAAAACCAACCCACATAATGTTAAAATCTTTCAAAGGATTCTAGCTCTGTCATGCTTGCAAACAAGTCAATATTTCATTTTTTTAGTCATAGACAACAGGAGTATTGTCTAACATGCATTGTCTAAACTGTTTCTTATGTTTTAAAAAATGAAGCTGAGCTAACAGTTCTTCCAAAAGTGGTGGCTGGCAAAGCTTTTCAGCACCATGGAAAAACATCTATAGCTGCAGAAAACTATGATCTGACAACAGTGATACAGTAATACGAGCTCCAGCTCTTAAGAGAAATAAAACAGGAACAAAGATTTGATACCAGCTTCCCCTTTCATATGAGGAATCCTATGATAAAAAAATATTATTTTGACCTGTCTCTAAAAATGTCCATTTTAAGCCTTCCTCCTACAAAATTCCCACAGGCCCTATACTGTTTCCAGCTACCTGTCAAAGTCCACCCCCCAGACTGGATTACAGCCATCTCCACCTCACAACATTTTGAAGAGCTGAGTTACCCTCTGACAGCTGCTTTTGAAAGTCAGAAGAAAGTGTTCACTGGAATCAATACCAAGCAGATAAAACCCCAACAGTGATACAGGAAGACAGGCAGAGTCCTGAGCAAGCTGTATAGGACCACTACAGGAGAAAAAAAAAGGTAAAGGGAGTTAGCACAGGCACTTGCCTGCTCCAATGCAGTCTGAGATCTCTTTGAATCCCATCTTGCTCAAGCAAGGAGATGATGTTTACCACTTCAACAGCTGTCTGTGGAAACAGATGAGGGGCTGTGAGAAGCTGGAGAGAAGGAGGAACCAAAGAAGCAGGTTACTAACACTCAACCAGTCCCCTAGAGCTGTTCAAGTGTGCCGCTGCTGTGCAAAGGGCACTGCTGCATTTACATGCACAAGCATAACTGAAAGAAGTTTTTGATACATGTGCTCAGATCCAGTTTTTCAGTGCATTCAAAACCTCAAGTCCATAACACAGTAAAAGGGCTGTAGTATATTTTAGCATGCTGATTTTGCAATATAAAAGGAGTCAAGCAATTAAATTTTGGAAGCTTCTATGGGATTTTAGCCTGCATCGTATCCCTATATTACAGCAAAGGCAAATTCCGCCTAACACTCAAAATACCCACCACAAATGGTTAAAATAATGCAATGCACTTTTCCATCCTGCCCACAGATGTCATTGGAAGAAGCATTTCTTTGATTCTTTCTAACTCTAATAAATTAACATGTGAGCAATATGGAGACACTTGTTTGTTCCTGTATTTGGACTGGTAGTTTTTTAAGTTGGTCCTTGAACGTATTGTTTTCTTTTCCAGCAAGTCTGGTACAAGCATGAAGAGACCTATCAACACAGACCTGACTATCATAAACTTCAGGTGCTACCCTAGGATACATAGGAATACTTAGGAGAACTGGCACTGGTTTGGTGTGAAGTAAAGGTAATGTCTGTTGTAGATAGCAAAGAAAATCCATATGGTAGAAGGCCACTAGTTCTGCAGTACAGAACTTGAGATGTCTATGTGTAATTTATTTCACAAAAAAAAAAATACGACTGTAGACCAACTAAATTGTTATTCTTTGTGCTTCTGCAAACAAGTGTAAGAAAAGGTAATGAATCAGTGGAGGTTTTAGTCAATAAAAAATAAATTGTGCAGTCGGACTTCTATTCAGAGTCACAGAAATGTTGGTTGGATTGGACTTCCGCAAGTCATCTCATCCAGATTTTGCTTGGAAAGGGATTGCCACCGCTATTAGATCAGGTCAGCTGTGGCTTTATCTAGCCAAGTCTTAAAAAACTTCTAAGAATGGAGATCCCACAGCCTCCCTGGATAATCTGTTCATGTTTTGCATTGCTTTTCTATTTAAAAAGGTTTTCCGACTCTGAACATCCCAAGGCTACGTAACATGCCCTACAGGAGAGGCAGAGGGAGCTGAACTGGTAAAGTTTGTTAAAAAGGAGGCTAGGGGGTGATCTAATAGCTAATGAAAGGGAAGGTACAAAGGCTATAGGGCCAAGCTCCTCTTGGTAGTGCCAGGCGACATAGCAAGAAGCAGCAGTCACAGATTGTGGCTTGGGTATGTAAGCTAAGTTCCTGCCCATCGTGACAGCCCTTCGATGATCCAGCTTCAGTTTCTCCACTTCCTTCTTGAACTGCAGGGGCCCAAAGTTGAACACTGTTCCAAGTACAGCCTCCTCCATGCCAAGTAGAGGGGGATAATAACCCACTTCAATCTGTCCGCTGTGCTGCTCCTAACGCAGCGGAGTGCCTGCTTTGCCCCGTTTGTAGTGACAGTGCACTTTTGGCATTTTGTCAACGGTTTTGACATTCAACATAAGCCCTTTGCTGTCCTTTTCAGCAAGGCTGCTACTCAGGCAGTCCGTGCCGGTTGTGTACTGATGCATGGGGCTGCTCCACCCCACGCAAAGAGCTTTGCACGTCTTGCTCACCTTCATAAAGTTTCTGTTGGCCCGATATTCCTGTCTCCCAATATCCCTCTGGATCAAAGCTCTGCCGTTTACTATGTCCACCATCCACCCCCTCAACTTACGACAATCTGCAAATTTGTGGATGGTGCATTCTGTATTAACACCCCAGTTAGTGATGGAGATATGAAGCAATTGTTCCCAGTAAAGACCCCAGGCTACTCCATTTGCTCCCAGCTATCGGCTGGACTGTTTCCCAGTGTTCAGTACATTGACCATTACCTTCTGACACCTTCAGCCCAAGAAGTTTTCAACCCACCTGCGACAAGTGAATTCAAACACTGGTCAGTGGAAAACTGGTCTAATACATTTTAATCCAGCCT
>Ga0181612_173042_pt1 | contig 15808 bp, 12 predicted proteins | sample HoacroProtozoa21_FD_119630 | JGI IMG/M metagenome (GOLD analysis project Ga0181612, IMG submission 119630) | Hoatzin crop microbial communities from Cojedes, Venezuel. Combined Assembly of Gp0051906, Gp0051904, Gp0051908
GTGTGCACCACATGCACCATACGCTGTGTGTGTGCCACACGCACCGCACCCAGCGTGTGCACCACATGCACCATACCCTGTGTGTGTGCCACACGCACCGCACCCAGCGTGTGCACCGTACACCCCGTACCCTGCACGTGTACCGTGCGTAGCGCACCGTGTGTGGGTACCACACACACCATACCCTGCAGCTGAGCTGTGCCGCCGGTGACGCAGGTGGGGTGCGTGATGCTCAAGCCAAGAAGCCTTATGACCCGAGCGTGTTTTCCACACTCAGTACAAACACAAGAAAACTTTCCCGTAAGCACGGGAATTGTCCAGCTCTGGGACAACAGAGAAGAAAAGCTGCAGAAAAGGGGCGAGAGCAGCACTCGGAGCGATGCTACAGGCACAGAAAAGAGAGCCTGGATATTCAGTTCCACTTTCAACTTTTTTCAAGAAAATCTTATGATAAAGAGAACAAACCTGCTATTTCTCTTTACTTCAGATTTGTTACAGAAGCCTCTTTGGTCTTTATCTCCTCTCTTCATAGCGGTTCTGAGGGTCTCTTTTTTTCCTCCTAATTATAACTTCTCTATACTCAGAGGACAGGAACGAATTCAGTTTAAAAGAAAAACGGTGGAGCTATTTCAGTCCAAACAGTGATGGATAACCAGAGAGCCATTAGACTTAATGGTGGCACCCACACAGGGCTTTTGATCTGCCCTAAAGGAGCCATAAAACCACAGGAAAAGGGGAAAAAAGGCCTCTAGGAAGATGTTCTTTCCAGCAAGCCCTGCTCCCAACATGGTGCAGCATTTTTAAATGTTGTCCACAGTTCTTTTTATATTTACATACAGTTTAAACAGTGATCTGGCACCGAGAAGGGAAAATGCTTTGGGAGGAACGCATGGCTGAAGAAGCTAAATAAAGAAGTGGCCAGGTCTTCAATCATCCTATATTTTATATATACAAAGGCTGCAATTGCACTAAGCTTTTCCGAAACAATATGTAAAGAATCCAAAACCAGGCAAAGTGATGGGCATAACTGGTTATAATTAAATTGGGGATTGGGGGAAAGCTCAGCTCTTCCACTCTGACAGGCTCGCTTCCCTGGAGGCACCGCAAAGAACAACGGGGGTTTTGGTAGTGGGAATTGTAATGGGTTACAGGTAACTGCACAGGGGCTGAAGCCAGCCTGCGCTGGGTGGGCTGGTGCCCGAGGCCAACACTCTCCCAGCAGAGAGATTTTAAAATAAATTTAATACTGGCCAAACTCTCTTTCCAAGTGATCTGAAGGGCTGGTTATTTCACTTAAATCAAGTACAGTCCAATCTGTACAATAATATCACATATTTTGTTGGCTGTTTTAGTTAACATTCAGACAAATCAGCTACAGCTTTTTCTTAACACAATACATATTCAGAAATAAAGCCAAAAATCTTTAACAGAAAAAAAGAAAAAGAAAAAAGAAAAAAAAACAGAGGAGAGTTCTTTGCTGGTCCAGAAGCAGAGGAAAATGTTCCACTAAAAAAAGACACATCCTTTTCTCCTTGTTTGAAATTTTTTTAAATGCATAGTTTTCTGCTAAGCTATGAAGCCAGTCCGAGAAGCAGGTGGTTGTGCAACACTTGGCTGCCGCATGGCTGAGCTGTGAGATCCTTTTTCATGATATTTAGAAGAATTAATAAGAGGAAACAAGAGCCACTTCAAGATATTAAACTGTCCAAACAAAAGAAAATACAGTCATACCGTTAGTGGACACACAATGACCTCAGCCCCTTTCTTCATCTCTAACGTCTTCAATTATTTCAACACAAAAAAAGGATTTGAGCAAGAGAGGTTTATTTTTAAGTCCCCATGTCAATCTTCTTAACGCCAGCGGGATTTGGCCCCAGTAGACCTAAGTCAACATCAACGTTTTGCTCCCTTTGCTCTCCCTTTGTGGTACCCCAGCCGAGAGATGATGAAGGCAGGTGAACTGAAGAAATCTGGAGATGAGAGACAATTCCTTGCATTGTTGAAGATCAATGTCAGCTTTTTTTGGCCAGAAAAAGGTGAAAGGCCTTTTTTTCTCCCTCCCCCAGAAGAAGGAATCTCCCAAGAGATGGGGCAAACGTGTGAATTACGCAGCAAACAAGCAGCACTGCTCACCCCAGGATGCCTGCCTGCCTCCCAGGGGAGGTCCAGGCAATGCAAAGAACTGGTTTTCATCATGTTTTCCCACCTTTTTAAGGTGGAACTTGGATCCTCGTTCAGCAGAGCACACTTGGTGAATACTTTTCAAAACAGTTTACCACAGAGCTGCGAGCTGTTGTTATTTTTATGGCTGTGGGGTGGGGTTTTTTTGTATTCTCCATAGGTCATTTACACCTATAAAACCCCACTGTACAGCCAAACAGCACACTCCTTAGTAACTGTGGAACTGGAAATTTTAGAAATCCCACATGAAACAATATAAACAGCTGTCTGAAGCCTCCCATTTCCACCCAGATGGCTCTTGTTTCAATTAACTGAATCAAACTTTAATTCAGTCACTGGCCTTGTTTGGATTTACTTGGAAAAACACACCTATAAATCACATATGAAAAACTGTGGAGAGAAAGAATTTGTTTCTCTTTGGGTGGTTCTTTTTTTTTCCTTGGTAGAACAAAATTTTATTACCAGACAAAAAAATAGACAATTACATGTTGACAGCTTAGAGCCTCTGGTGGTTCTGGCCACAGTCAAACACAGGCAGCGGCACGAACACATGCTGTCCCTCTGCTTCTTCAAAATAGATGGCACCAAGTGTCTCCCATGCTGCGGGTGCCACTCACACCATCTCCCAGGGATTCCTGAGCTGGAAACATGCTGAGAAAGGGATGCCAAATGTACAGAAAGCCTGATGTCATCAAAATGGACCCACACAGAGCCTCTCCCCTGGTCCCGAATCCACAGGACACTGGGCTTTACAGGTGCCACTGCTCCCCGAGTGCCTTCTTGAAGTACCAACTCAGAGCAGGCACTTGAAGAGCTGCAGGAAAGCCCTCTCCTGAGCAGCTCATTCATCACAGCAACCTGCTGCGGGCAGGAGGGAAGAGGCTCTGCTTCCCTGAAACCTCCTCACACCCTACAGAAAGGCACGCTCCCGTCCGCCCAACGCCTCATCTGTCAGCCCATCGAGGAAGTGGCTTCAGCTGAAGCAAATTGCACTCAAGATGTCTAAAAATAATGCTGAAAATCATATAAACAGTAATGGCCAATGTCCACCCTGGCACAGCTCTGTCGGCTCTGGTCCACAGAGGACTTCCAGCACCGGCATGCTGCGTGTGCCACAGCAAGGTGTGCACCTGCTTTGGTACGTGTCTGAGCTTTTCCTGAGGGACAGGCAGACCTACCAAAGACCAACTCATCATGCTTTGCTGGAGAAGCCAGCCTGCTGCTTGCAAGAGCTGCTCATGGCAGATTCTAGGAGGGAAAGGGGCCAGGAAGCAGCACAGCCTGTCCTCAGCATCACCCTGGGATGTACACCGTGCCTTGATCTAGCCCTCCTTACCCCTCCATTTCCACACTTTTGTGCATGATGACGTGGTTAAAACCAACGGTTCACAATGAGAAAGCCCCCGTCATTAGCACCACCGCGGCTTTTTTCAGACGGAGCCTGGGACATGGGACCAGCCAACCTTCTGCCCATCGACAGCCCCAGGGCAGAGCAGGTGCCTGCCTGACCGCAGCAAATTCGGGGATGCATTCCAGCTCAGCCTCCTACGCACGCAGGGCTCGGTGGGACAGCGCTGTGTCCTCCCGTGCCCCGTTAGGTTTTTCTAGGCCACCTGGTCAAGTAGGATCAACAGCAGAAACATTTCACACCGTTGCTAAACCTGCACAGAAGCAGTGCCACATGGTCATGTATTAGTGGCATAGAAAAGCTGTCTGACTGCAAAGCTTCCTTTGCTTGGAGAACACAAGATGCTGCAACACAGCATCTTACTAGCTGGAGGTGGTGCCTACGAAGGAGGAGCTGCTGGTGGGGCAGTCCCAGCAGAGCCTCCCCAAAGCAACCCCGGCCAACCCATGACCCTGTCCAAGCCACAGAGGCAGCACCGGGAGCCTCCCCCGACACGGGAACGGTATTCCTCAAGCACTGCACAAGGCATAGGCCTGTGCCTAAAGGCCTTTTGCTCCCATCTTTCCCATTTGCCTTGCGTTGATGCGTCATTTCGCATAACAGTAACTGCTGAATGCAAAATGTTTTCCTGCAGCTCCCTGTCCTGTGACAGTGGAGCAGGCCCATGGTGTTTTGGATGGGGAGATTTCTTCCTTCTCTTTGTTGGACCTACATGTCCACATGGGGCAAAGCCCCAGTGCACATGCACCCGGGGTTGCATGGGGCCACCAGAAGGATGGAGCTCAGCTGGCACGTCTACCTCGACCATCCCTCTCCCCAGTCCCGGGGCTGCTCCCTGGCGTGGAACCCAGGCAGTGCTGTGACTACACCCCAAACACCCCCTCTGCCACCAACCATGCCTCGCCCAAACAGCTGTTTGAGGAAACGGTCACTTCCCCGGAGAAAGAGCATCTCAGGTCTCAAAACCTACAATCCCCCAAGGCAGCAGAGCGGTGAGCTATAAGGCAGCACCACTCCCTTCAGCTACTCTTTCATTGCCACAGCGAGAGACAAGTCACAACTTCTGCTCCCAGCACACAGATTACGAAGAAGACAAGGGAGAGCTTTGGAAGAGCATTGACTTGGTAGGGCAGAGACCCGAGGTGATGTATCTGTGGTGATGAATGACAGCTGGAAATGCACAACAGCAACACTGCAAAGCGATGCTCTGGCTCAGCGCAGGAATATAGGCACAGAAAGGGAAAATACAGGAACCACAGCACAGGCAGGTCCTCAGCACCGACCTAGCGAACATTTCTGCCCATCACCTTTAGTCCATTGGGAAGGAGGAAACAAGGGCTACTCGACGCAGGGCTGTGTTCGAGATACAAGAGGTGGGGAGCAAATCAGGGAGGGCGAAAATACGGTCAAGGTCCAGATGCACACAAGGAAAGCTTCTCCCTCCTTCTGGGACTGCCTCCTGAGGTCGAACCATTCATCTCATTTCAGAGGATAATCTGAGCAGTTAATTCAGGGCTGCTTGACATGGTTTGGTGACTGATTCTACTGGCGTGCCTGTAGATTTCAGCATTTACAGGAGTGGGTTTTTTGCATGGGTGTATAAACATTTACTAAATAGGAATGCATACAAAAAGATGGTTTGAAAATAGTTTGTTTTAAAAAGAGAAGTGGTTTTGACCTCTCTGGAAGGAATGTACCCCTGCCCTCTGCTTAGAGATGGTCAGCTGAATGCTTGAAGAGGGTGGGAGAAATAGTAAACATGTTCAGGGAGCTGGGAATCAAATTTTTATTTTTGTTTTGCTTCTAAAATTAGCTTTTAATATTTCTGAGAGCAAGAGGCATTTCAAAAGAAACACGATCCCTCAAAACTCAATTTTGAAAAGGGGCTAATTTTTAATCAAAATAAAATTTTAAAGGAGAAAAATGCAACACTTCTATTAAGTCATAAACTCCGGCTGTTCCACGTGGGGGTGGCATTTCAGGGAGAAGGGGCTTCGCAAAGCATTTTAGTAACCAAGTCTCACAGTGTCTTCGTGAGGCAGATGAGCCGGCAGCAGAGCTGGGCATGCCGAGCCATGGGGCACCCCCACCCCGGGCTCCCCACCCTGGCACCCCTGTAACATAGAAGGGAAATAATCTGCACAGGAAGTGCTGAAAACACATTGCTCATTTGGGGGAGGAAAGGACTGGTTTAACCAATTCATTAATTATGAATATTAAACAAATTAAGTTTTGAAGTTCAGTTCGTAAGGACTCAAACGTCCACTATTGTTCTACTCAGTAAAATCAGACTCTCCAGACAGCATCTGTCAGTCTGATTATTATGTAGTTAAATGAGGGAGAAAAAAATTTGTTCTCTCTCACCTGCAAAAAGCTATCTGTGCTTTGTAATTATTTGCCTTGATAAATTTAATTTACTTGAGTTTTCTCTTCTAGATTTGGCTGGTCAAGTTAAACTATAAAGATTATTCATGGAAAAGCAACCATAGTTGGTTACTAGGATACAAAAAAATCACTTAGCATGTTCCTCCAATGAATAAGCCCAGCAGAACACACACAAATTCAATAAATTATGAATTTCTCTTTCTCTCTTATATAAACATTGGGGTTGCAGAGGCATTCCTTGGAATCCTCCAAAATAAATTAATATCTTAATTACTATGCAATAGCAAAACAAACAGAGGGGATAGCCAAGCCTTACAGGTGAGCTGCATCCTTTGTCTAGACATGAATGTTATTTTGGAACAAGGCAGGGTGCAAATGGACAGCAGATTCATTATTGCCAGGATCTATGTGCAGACACTGGTATTTGGCATGAGCACACGCCTTTTCGAAGCGGATAACGTAAGCAGTAAACTAAGCTAATTTGGAAGAAGGCATTTTTGTTTCAGAAAAAAAAAAATCTCTCTTCCTGCACAATTCCATGTATACAAAAGGTCTTACATCAAAGCACTCCTTGCCAGATCTCTGAAGGTACAAGGTGAAGAGAGAGATAAGTTTTGCTATGCCAAGGCAGTCCGTACGAGGCCGGCATCCACAGCGCAGCACGACTGCCGCTGCGCAGGGCCAAGACAAGCCACCATCAGACTAAACCTGCCCCGAGCCCCTCAGAGATTTTTGGAAACAACACCCAGGCTCAGAAGATTGATTTTGGATACCTAACAGCATTTGGTCTTTTTGTGTGTGTGCGTGTGTGTGTGTGGTTGTATCTTGCTCTGCCTTTTCCTAGCCCTCATAATATCCCCTAATAACAGCAATCCCCAGGCATGACTCAGTACAGACTGCTGCTCAAGGCTGTGGTATTTAAAGACACCCTACAGGGTTTGTTAGCTAAGATCAGTTTTTATGAACTTTAACTGAGATGGATTTTCTTGAAGTTCTGGCTTGCGAAGCATCTGTCCTTCTCACCCTCTCCCTTTGATCACATCGGCAGCACAAGCAGTGCTGTTCCGCTGCTGGCAAATCACCCAGCAATTGCTATTTAAGACTCACAAATCAGATGCCAGTGTGAAGATCTGCCTCATACTCTTCAGAGGACATCTCCTTTCCAGGAGAGATCAACCAAAATGCCTGGCATACTGAAATATCTGCAAGCCTTCTTCCATGCAAGTGCAGGGGAGCTCTGCTGGCATCGAGCTTTCCCTCCCTGCACACACACTCTCGATGTTCAACTTGTGTTCTCCAGCCCTCTCTGTCGACAAGGCTCTCGTGCAGACCCGGTGCCGTGTCCCCATGTGCCCGCAGGCTCCGTTCACGGGCCAGCTGCCGAGCCCCAAGGGGCACCATGCTCCAGAGAAAACCCAGCGCCGATCGTCAGATAAAAGTCAGGCTGCTCAAACACGCTTTCCATTGTGTAGTTTGTCCCTGCGAACCATCATATGAAAGTTATCTCTGTTTTATCAGCCAGCACAATGGCTACCGCATAATATACCAGCTAATGCTCTTTTTCACTAAAAGGGAAGCAACAGCCAGCGAGTAAATGATTTCAGTTTTCATACTCAGAAACCCTTTCACTTTGCAGGACGACGTACTCGGGAGTTTTTGATGGCATCCTGAGGAAAGCCCCGCCACAGACCAGCCCTTTAGAGGCATTTCCCAGGGGAACACCGCTTTGGCAGAAGCCGTCAGGGATTATCTAGCCCACTTTTACCCTCTGATGGGACCAGCTCTACCAATGCCATTCCTAGATGACGAACAACAAACGTGTTCTTTAACACCTCCAGTGATACAGATATTCCAGTTTACTGTATTCCACCAAGGCTTCGGTGTTAACCTGCCTGGCTGGCTTCTGAAGAGCACATGCTCAGAGGTCCTGGTCCTGTCTCCCCCAGAAATCCTGTAATTCACTGCAGCCTCTCAGCTGCTCCTTGTAGCAGCGATTTTGGCCACCGTCAGGACACCAGAGCAGACAGACCTTAAGCACCAAGTGTTTTCTGTTACCAAAAAAAAAGCTCTATCCAACTGTGTGAAGTTCAAGACCCCAAGAAACAGCAATTTCCCCTCATTAGGAATTATGCTTTCAACCTTAGCACCACACCAAGGAGATAACTTTTGAACTCCACTCCATAAATTACAGAACACATTAAACTGAGAAGCCGTGCCCCGATGAGACCAAAACAGATAACAGGCTGAGAAAAGCTGTTGCCACAGTGCTAGTCATCACCCAGGAAAGAGAGATAAACCTGAATGAAATTATTTCATCTCTGCTGCCAAGTGGGATATTCTGTCTCTTATCTTTTGCTTGTCAAGGCAGGGCTTGGCAGATTTAACATTCAAGTTATGGAGGAGGGCAAAAATCAAACAACTTTTTTCCCTGACATTTGGAAACCTGATGGAAAACTTTCGCTGAGGGAAATTCTCTCTTCACTGACTGTCTTCCCTGTGTTGCTACAGGGGCTATGAAAAACAGAGGTTTGCTTTTACGTGGTCTATTCATTTCTCCCACATAGCCATAAGACATTATGCCATCAGGAGTACAATCACAAGAAACCTGGAGTCACAGACAAATGGATGGTTAAAACAGGAGAATTCCTAAAGTACAAAACTCTCATTATTATGTAAATCTCCACAGTGAAACAGGAAAACTAAGAAAATGAAACCTGTTATATGCAACTGCCTAGCCAAAAACTCTGCAAACACAACTGCATTCATTTTTCTCCCTTCAAAGCATCAGTAGCTCTTAAAAAAAAAAAAATCCTAAATACGATTTCCCTGCTGCACTGAAAAGCTTTGAAATGCACTTAAATGATTTTTCGTTAAAGAATCTTCCTGTGTAATTCCAGCAGCAAGCAAGAAGTCATTTCTTATCTTCTGATTTGGTTTCTTTACACCAGTCCTGCTGGTGTAGAACGGAAAAAAAGACATGGTTTTGGTGGAGCAGGGAAAGGGATGGGGTCTAATCCTCTCAGCATGAGATCTCTGAGCTGCTCCACTGCCAGAGTTCTGAAAGAACCGAGAGAGAGAAAACTCCTGGGTGGAAAGCAAGCCCTGCTTACACAAAGCAGAGGAACGGATCTCCCTGCACACAGAGGTAAAAACAAATCAACAAGCTTGAAATCACTTTCCCCTCCCTCACTCCTCCCCAAAGCCCCGCTTCAGCTGTTCAGACATCAGGAATTGAATGTTCCAGCATTCAGTAATTGAGACAACGGGGCATCCAGGTCTGAAGGGAAAGCTGGCACAGCTATGCTGAGATACAGCTTTCAACCCGACGTCTTGGTGCCAGTGATTCATGCTTTTTAACATACATAGAGAAAAAAACATCAGCCATCATCAAGATATGGAACAACCCAGAGTAAACAGCATCTCCTTCCCACCAAGCATGTCCTCCTGCGGGCACACATCTTAACCAAGGGAGCACCGGGAAGGGACTGCCCCAGCCAATGTCTCTGGTCTGTCCTGCTGTACTTGCAGCAGGCAAAGCGGTGGGACAGGGAGGTCTTCAGAGCGATGGTAGGACCTTGAAACCTAAGGGCACTGGGGTCATCAAATAGACATATGGACCATTGATGCAGGGTCAGTCCCCTCCAGGACACAGCAAGTTAGTGACGCCAAGGGTGGAGAAACTGCCTAAATGAGAAGACAGAACAAAGTATGGAAATGCTCCTACAGCAAAACTTCCTCCAGCTGCCACAGACAGAAAAGTCTCTGATGTGACATGGAGCCAGGTCCCTTCTGACAGCCCTTGAGGCTCCCACCTCCTTCTGCACTTGCTGGTGAGCGAGCCCACACCTGCCCTCTGGGTAAAGTCTGGAGAACGGGTCACTGGCCACACTCTGTTTTGATGCCAGGAAGCCCCAAAGGAGCGGGAGGCCAAGGAGCTCATCAGGAGCCAGGAAGGTGCACACCGTGAGTCGGCCCTGCGGTCTGGCTGCCGTGGCAAGAAGCAGCAGCAGGCACAGGCCGCCAAACCGCTCTGGGCACAAGAAAGAAGACAAACAAAGGAGATAAAACAGATGGAAACACAAAGAGATGAGATGGAGGAGACTGCACACACCTTCCCCATAAGGAAACTCAGATGGGATCTGACACCTGGCCTCATCCCATCTTGCAGCTCATGAAGTCACCGCAGCAAGCAAGGCCCTGCTCGTGGGTTCTCGCCAGCTCTTCCCTTGCCTGGATCAGCAGATTTGCTCCCCGGCTTCTCTTCTGAACCCACCACATCCATCACGGTGACGTGCACGCTCCACCTTAAGAAAGCCTGCTCTTATTTTAGCTACCAACCTGCACAGATAGGCTCTGCAAACAGCGGGATGCTGATGAGAAAGAAAATGTTTCCTTTCAAGGCAAATAGTGCAGCAGGACACTGACTGTCCAAAAGTGCAACTCAGAAACTCAATGAGCGTGAATGGTAAATCCACTGGAGCTAACGAGGACCAAGGTGCTTATCTGCATTCCTAATTGAAAAGCCATTGAACGTGATATGCAAGGAGGATCCTTACTCGAATGGAAGAGAAGCACAGCATGAGCTTCAAGGTGACTCATCCTTTTCATGTCAAGTAAACATTAATGCCTGCACATTCGAACTTGACTGCCTAAAGTTAAACACCTTAAACATACTTAAGCACCTCCATAGGTTGTCAAATTATGACGTGCTGGGAAGCTGCAATTTCCTTTGCCTGCGGTGAGGGCTCTCTGAGAGGTTTGCCTACACACACAGACTTAGGGGTGTGATTTTAAGCATGTATACAGTAGGTTCAGACAGTGACACACACAGGTCCTTCCGCCCTGCGGCAATTACCTAGAGAAACAAAAGGAGAAGAGTGCTGTTTGCTAGCTATCCTACCTCTTAGGAAAGCAATTCCCCTCTAGAGTGTAAACAATAAAACAGAAGATAGGGCACCTGCCCAGCACTATCTGTGAGAGTGGAGAGCACCGCAAAGCTCTTGCGGTAATGACACGCTTGGCACTGCGCTGTGCGCGTCTGACAGCACGCCGGCCAGGGGCACGGCACACAGCTCCACTCGGCACCGGCTGCATAGGCGATGCCTTCCCAGATTCGAGCGCAGTTGTTTCTCCAGCCTCAACAGCCGAGATGCCAGTGGTAGCGCTGAATTAATGATGCCAGTTGGCTGCAGCACATTTTTGGGTATGTACTGTGCGAGGCTGGTTAAAGATAGTCCTCAGTATACGATCAACCTGTTTCAGCTCTAAATCACAGGGAAGGCTGAGCAGTTTCACAGGTTTCCTTTTGAAGAGTGGAAAAGCAGAAAGCTACAAGCGAAGCAGCAAATTAATCTGTTTTTTTGCACTTCTGTGACCTTCTTCCTGGAGATGCTTCATGCCTGCATGTTAATTAATTAACTCTCGCATACCCGTGTGAACCAAACTGTGTTTCCTACCTCCCTTACATACAAAGCAAGCCTATGATAAAGCCACTTGCTCAAGGGTCACACAGGGAGTTAGCAGCAAAGTCGATGACGGACTCAACTCCCAGACTGAAAGAGGCAGGAAAACAGGCAAAATAGAGCTGTTATTGAGGCAGGACTAACACCTGTAATCATGGAGTTGAAGCAAACCCAAACCCAAAACTGGTCTGGACAGATACCTTTTTCACTCAAACCAGAACAACCTGAAGTGTTATTTTGTCGTTTTGTTGAAGTCAGACTGGAACCAAACCAAACAATCTCCTGAACTAACTCCCTGCTCACAATACCAAGAACTCCTCCTGCAGTGTATCGCTAGCAGCTAAGGGGGAGGAGGACCAGAGAACGAATGTGAACAAAAATGCCTCTTGAAGCTGAGATGTTAGCCCCTGGAAAAGGCAGAAGGATTTTTTCCCACTACATGGCCTTGCCACCCATTTCTTACAAAGAAAGTGTGCATATTATGATAACAGGCATCAGCATTTTAAAAAGGATACACAGAAACATCATCTTTTACCCACAAGCTATAAATTTCTCCTGCTCTGCTGTAACCAGGACCCCCTGACCATCGCTGCTTTGCCATAGACCGGCAGATGGGAGCATCAGCCTGGTGAAGGTCTAAACTTGGGATTTCTGACTTGCTGAGAAAGGGTTAATTATGAAAAGCATTTTTCTTAAGAATACGAAATAATTTCTTGAAAATAAGAAACTGAAGTCACTTCTGCCAGAACAAGCCCCATTCTCCCTTGTGTTTACCAGACACAAATGCCACTCATACTTGGTATTCCTCGCAGTTGTGAGGAAGGCTGTGGGAGAAGCACTGCAATCAGATCCCTGCCGGATTCTTTAAAGGGAATTCAGCTCCTTTGTTAAATACCAATGACCCTATTTGGGCCAGGATCAACAACTGGATCCCAACTGGAAAGCCCTTTATTTGTGCTTCAGCCAGCGAGTGCCTCCTGCCCTGCTTGCCCATGGCAGCAGCTGCCCACGCTCACCCCACCACGATGAGCTGCCGTGCACTGCAAGGGCACTTGCTGCGTGACCACTCCCCTAGACGCTGTTCCTCACTTCTTCCTGCACCTTGCAGCCCCATGCAAGGGCTTCACCGGGCCGGGGGAACTGTCACCTCTCCCAGCCTGCCATTCCTCAGGCACCACGGGGCTCCCTGCGCCTTCAGGGGAGCCTTCACGCCCCCATCTGCTACTAACCATTTTCTGAGCCCTGCTTAAAGTGTCTGCCAAGGAAAGCAATTAGCACGGAGAAATCAGCACCATCCACGATGCTGGGGTGCGGACGTGTGCTGCTTGCTGCCTCGCTCACCAGTGAGTTAGGAGAGCAACTCTGCGGAGCACCGCAGGTAAGAGCAGCCACAAAGCCATCAAGCCCAATGTTGGGTACGCAACCCATCCACCGCCAACAGCCACGCGGCCTCCCAGCCCGCTCTGCAGGTCGGGACGAGTTCCGCCCATCGGCTGCAATGCTGCACACCTAGCTTGTCACCTGTAGGAGACAGAAAAACGGCGTGCCTCAGTAACGAAGAATTCACTCTTACCTAACCACCTGCCTGCAAATCATCTCGAACAATGGGCAGCGGGAAGGGGAGGGAGGCGAGAGACATCGCCATCCAAGCGTAAATTCCCACACTGCACAGGAGATGCAGCCGGAGGTTCTCCCACCGGAGACGCAGGAAGGGTCGGCAGCGGGCCAGCATCGGGCAGCGGCCACCGGTTCCACGGAGCAGCCCGAAGGCAAGGAGGTCCCGCTCATCCCTCCGGCGTCGGGCCAGCCACCGGAGGCAACCATCCCGCTGGAGGAATGTGTCCTGTACCATTTAGCTGTCATCTAGATAAGAGTGATTTCCACCACCACCTCAGGACCGTTGTTAAGCATGTCTGACACATCTCAGCTCTTTTCCATTCAAATGCCTCCTCAACCGGTTCAAATATAGAAGCTGCCTTTCATTAGCCCTAGCCTATTACTCATTTCAATACCACTCTGGTTAGAAACCTCGCTGTTAATTTGACAAAGCCTTCATCCATTGTGTGTTAACCATCAGATACTTGGCAAACACAAGTTTCCCAAGCTCCCGACACAAATTTCTCCGGCACTGACAGCATGTGCTCTTGTATCGTTAACATGGAGATGTGGAGAGAAAGGGTGAGGCTGTGCAGGGATTTAAAGATGCAACAAGCACAGAAAACAGATTTGAACAAATTTAGGTATAAAATTGAGTTGCACTGCGTTCAATAGGATTTTAAATTGAATTCCACTGTTTCAGAAGAGCATTTCCATTTCTATATAAAACCTGAATTGTTAATTGTTTGGCTTTTCTAGGAGCTAAATGATGAAGGTCCCTCCACACTTCCTCCACATTTGATCAGAACGGAAAGATATTTTCCATCTCAAGCTATTTATGGTGAACAAAATGACAAAAGGGGAACATCTGTAGGCTTCCACAGTTAATCAATTTAACACAACAGGTAGGCAAATTTTAGCTCGGGGGCGTTCTGTTTGAGGTTTTTTTTTAATAAATTAATTTCAGCCCATGGGACAGGGGAGAGCAATTCCTCTGTTAGTTAAAACAAGAGTGGAAGTGCATTGCTCAGTCTGCCAGGCTGAAGAAAGAGGTGCATTTTGGACAAAGAAGAGGGAAGACTTAATTCTGATTGATTATCTTCAAGTAACTCTAAACAGCCATAGCATTTATAAATAGGATTTCATCCAATGATGCATTCTCCTGGAAAAACTTTATAATTTTCAGAAGGACTGTTCCAAGAACAGTTCTAAACCTGCTTCCCTCTGTAATGCCATTTGGACAACAAAAGACAAACAACGCATCCCAGCACATCAATATGAAAAATTGCTGAATTGTGTCCAACTTGACAAAATACATTTATAACCTTCCAAAATTGCAATCATGCAAAACCTCTTCTGCAGTGACATGTTAACGGCTTCTTTTGACTGTCATTACTCTGTAAAAACTGAACGCAGATGAATTTGGGGAAAAGACACGTTTTCAGCATCTTCCAGCACATTAGCAAAGGGTGCTCAAATGTCCTGCATGTTTTTGCCTTGCACAACTTGACAAATGTTTGCAAATGGACTATCCCCAGCAAAGCAATCCTTGCAGACGGTCTCCACCTGGCAGGACAGGACGGAGATTTTCTGGGCCACCAGAACAATGTTTGAGTTGGGAGATCTACATAAATCAAGTCTTTGTTTTTTTCCAATCCAACTTTTCCTCTTTCTTAACAACTTCTTTTGAAAGCACCGCTAGGAACTCTTCATCACAGAACTGCGGTACGACTGATGTCATCCCTTTTTTTAAATTCACGTGTGTAAGGCTGTGCATGCGAAGGCTGCTCAGGAGAGACTGTTCTAGCAACAGGCGGAACGGCTGATACAACCCTCAGCCTCCTGGAACAGAGCTCACAGCTAGCGCCCACGTCCCAGCAGGTACAGGTATTTTTCCTTTGGGGAGTTCTAGCCTTACCAAGGTAACCTCCCCTGACTCAAGGATACCGGCTGGGTCTCCCAGGTTTTTTGCACGTGCCCCCTGATGTTGCCTCTACCTGAAAAGCTGACCCACAAAATGAATTTTTGCCAAAGTCATGCGCTTCTTTCAATGCCTTTATTTGCCAGTTAGTGAGGTATTTAAAAAATGAAAACTTCCTTATTGTGAAAGGAGCTAATTTCCCATTTAAATGTAACAGAGAATGAGAGGAGATGCAACTAGAAATATAATCACAGGCTCATAGGTAAACCGCAAGCCTAGCAGCTTTCTTTTGTGCCTTAAAGGTCCCAAGCACCCTCTCTTTGCGAAGACAATATACGGCACATCCAAATGTAAATCTATTCCTCTCTTTATTTCTATATTCAGCTCCCTGGCTGATTACAGGGAGGCATGTGTGTGTGTGTTCAATAGGTCCTCCTGCTTCTTTAAATAAGTTTAATAATACCCTTTTTATTTATGGGAGCCCAAAGTACAAAGGATGCAACGCAGGAGCCCTGCAAGAGCAGAAAAGCAAAGCGAAGTAGCTGAAGACACAGACTGGCAAGGGCTCAGTAATTCAATCCTGTTGATTCTATAGAGACCGACTGCTTTCATTACGCGCTGCTCCGAGGAGGAGGAGGAGGAAAAAGCCCCACAGTTCTGAACCTGGGCAGGAAAAGAACTTGTACATCTCTCGTGGAAGAGCGGGATCCACTGGAAAGGCAATTTAAACCCAAGACAGTCTCCCGAACATTTCAGACCTGCTTTCAAACAGTTTTCCTCCGGTGACTCTGAACAACACACCTCCCTCCACATTAAAAAGTTGCAGTTTTTTAACAAAAAAGAAGGGGAAATGAA
>Ga0181612_130017_pt1 | contig 15807 bp, 9 predicted proteins | sample HoacroProtozoa21_FD_119630 | JGI IMG/M metagenome (GOLD analysis project Ga0181612, IMG submission 119630) | Hoatzin crop microbial communities from Cojedes, Venezuel. Combined Assembly of Gp0051906, Gp0051904, Gp0051908
TCCTGTGCAGCCTTCTGTAGGTGACCCTGCTTCAGCAGGGGCGTTGGACTAGATGACTCAGAGAGGTCTCTTCCAACCCCGAACATTCTGTCATTCTGTGATTCTGTGATTTCAGTAGGAGGCATATGTCAATATTAGTTACCTTTATGTTTGGAATGGCAGAGATGAAATAAAAACCTACATATGATACATATATATAGTCAGGGCATAAACAACACTGCCTTCTACTTTTTCAGATGTATGGAGTTTGAATTTGATAGAGGGCTTTAAACCTGATTAGCACTTGAACGACATATAGAAGAATGAAATTAACAATTGTTTAGTCTTTATGGCGGAATGCTATTGATGTCAGAGAGAGAAAACACTGAAAGGAGAGAGACAGATGACTGTGGTTTAATCGGGTGACACTTAGAAATTTATCCTGGATTCCAGTATTTTTACTTGCATTTCTTGGTAGTTTTAATTTTGCATTTTGTTTGTAGCATTATGATAAGGAGTGACCAAATATTTTGACTTTTATTGGAAAATGAGTAAATTTTTGAGAGCCATAAGATTGATTTTACAAACACCATAAGCTTCTTCACATCACTTTTTTCTACAGTAGTTCTTAAACGTTAAAATTGGTCACCATTAATTCTAATTGAAGGTTATATGATGATGAAAAATGAACAAAATGATGGAATTTAATTCTCATTGTGGAATGCCTCAGTGTCCATTTTTTTGACTTTCAACAAAAGCATCAAGGAATGTGTATGTGCTTTGTGCAAAGCAAATGGGATAATACATTCTTTGGCTTCAGAAATCTTTTATATGATTAAAATAAAAATTGTGGTAAATGAAGGTCATATAACTCTTGAGGATATTTAAAAGGGACATTTGAACTTTTTTTTCAGCTTTCTCATGGTTTTAAACCTGAAAAAAATGCCTCTGTTAACTTTTGGTCACTTTACATAACTGAAATAAAGTGATGAGAGATGTGTATTTTAGGTCAGATAGTAAAATACGAACCCAAGTCTATATTCGATTTCTACTCTTAAAATATTAGAAATTATTGAAAGAGTCATGGAAGGTAGGCCTAATGGGTCCTCAAGAGTATATAACACACTCCCCTCAGCCCTGCCTCTAGCTGTTTGTATGTCATTTCTGACAGATGTTTATATAAGTTTCATAAGGGCGGAAGTACTGGAGGTCTCACCACTGCGATAGACATTACATTTCACTGCTGTACTATCCTTAGAATCAGAAATCTTTTTTCCCCTGACAGGAATTTTAATGACTTTTTCTGCAATTTAAAGTCAGTACTTTCAGTTGCATCAACTTTAACATCTGTTTTTTCAATTTCCAGTGTTTTCTTGTGCAGGATCTGAAATGCTAAGATGCAATTACTCATCTACAGAGCATAGTATGCCCTGTAACTACAAACAGGAAACAGCGGACATTTCAGTACAATGCCTACTCTCACAAAGCTCCGCTTCCACTGTCTCACTCTGAAACTCCTCGTAGCTGAGGAGAGCAGAATGAAGTCAGGAGAAGAAATAGGTGTCTGTGAGTTACATTGGTCTGGCACAACTTAGCAACTCTGCTAAGAGCAGTGAAGTTTTGGAAGCTTTTCTGTATGTTCATAAAATTTACTCTTAAAGGATGTGTTTGCAGACATCGGAGTGCAGCAGATTTTTTTGAATTCATTCCTTCAATACCAAGTCTCTGAGATATGCTTTCAGCGAAAGTATGATAACTGCATCCAGCAGGGTTTGCTTTTTTATTAGCTGGTTCATTTATGTTTTTAAAAAGCTGGCTCTAAGCTTAATATGCATTACAGTCAATCAAACACATCTCTTAAAAAAAACCCACTGTCTGCCTTAGGCTTATATGGAAATTTTTATTTGTTCAATTCATTAGTGCTTGACAAGAAACATACATTTTAAGATAATTTTTTGAACTATGACATATTTGCAAAACAAACTACTGCTGTCCTCAGTGTGTCTTGGGTAACATCTCTTTGGAAATCTGTAAAAAACCCCAGTGATTTAATTTGAGGAAAAATATGGCCACTAGCCTTAAAAAGCTCTAGTATCTAAAGAATTTCATTATTTAATGCCTGAAACCCTACTGTAAATCATATGTGAAACTAATTAGTTATGGTGTCCAGATATAGATCTGGAGGATCTTCATTATTAGTAGTAGAATTTTGAAACCATTTTAAAAGCTGATTTTTTTTTTTTTTTGACAGTTAAAGCAGTCAGCTTTTTGGTTGTGTTGTATCTCAACATTTTAGCTCTGTGGCCTTTAATGTTTTCAATATTTTAGAATATGTAGGTCACAGAACTTATTTTCGTGATGCTTATGTTTATTGTGTGCTTTTAGGGCAGAACTATCTTAATTTCTATCACATGTCTGGCATGTGGCTCACAAAATCCAAATGAAATCTTTAATATCTTCAGGCTATCCCTGTGTAGTGTATTTGGTGACTACTGCTTTTGATGGCTTCTGATGTTGATGTTGTGACACTCTCAGCATTATTTTTGTGACAGTTGTCCTCTTCCTTAAAACAGCATCTTGACTGAGATTGCACTTATGCTGTTGCAATGGACAAATTTAGATAAAGTATTCTAGAGTTACCAAAGGGGAGTTCCCCCATATGATATTTCCTCCAAAAATTTGACAATGAGAACACCTGGGACAAAAAAATCTGTGTTTTCCCTGCACAATCCATGAATGAAATGCATCTTTTTGTTTATTTTGGATTTTTATTCTGCTGAATATTGTATAGTTCCCACTGATTCTTGTAGTCGGCATTATCTATGCCACTAAATACTTTGTAGAAAAGGGTGGTAGCCCCTCCCCTATCATTTATGTCTCGGTATTTTCAATTTTTTTCTCTCCCATTCACAGTGATTCTTATCATTCAGGTTTACTTTCCTGACTACTAAGCTGATGTCCTCACAGACCTGCTTTCGAAGACTCCCAAGTCTTCCTTCTGAGGAGCGGTGATGAGAAGAGATCACACTACTTTTTATTTAATGTGAGTGCTTTTTTTTCCTATGTGTATCACTGTACATGCAATGATACTGTATTTCCTCTACCATTTCCATACCTGGTTAGTAAAGCTTGTGCAGTTCTCTGACATCAGCTTGGTACCAACTAAAGAGCAGCTTGGGGCTACGTGCAGATGGTTGTAAGATGAGACAAAAGTGATATCCTTCTACTGGGAAAAATGATTCGCTCCTCTATTTCTCACCTTTTAGGCAATCACTTATCACTATAAGGACCTTTTCCGTGTCCCAGAGAAACTTAGTTTCTCTGATAGCATTTTGTGATGGACTTTGGTGAATTTCCATTGGATCTGTCATAACAACACCCTTCGAGTCTCCTACCACCACTTGGATTTTGCCCTCAGAAATAATGAAGTAACAAGATGGAGATGCCATCAACATCTGGGAGTTTGCTTCTTGAGCTTCTCCAGTGGAGGAGATTTTAATGTTGATATTCCATGGTACTACTGCATTTTGGGGAGAACAGAAATCTGATTATTTAAATAACCTTTGAAGGTTAGTTAGAATATAAAGCACAGTTTAAAGTTTAATTCTTTTAGCGTCCAAAGGCTCACACTCATCTTTATTTGAAGTCTGATATATGGTGGATTTGCTTATGTGTATGTTTTTTTTTTAATTCTAAATTTGTTCTGTATGAATTCTGAGAAGAATTCAAGGTAACAAAAAGCAAGATTGAAAAATAGTGACAATTCCCCCCAGGAACTGAAAAACCTGAAAAAAATTCATTGCCATGAGTTCAAATAAAGCTTCTCCCCTTCTCCATTGAAGTCACCAGATAAGTTAGCTTTGAACCTATTGTTTTAACCTACACAGTAGGGAGAGTAAAGCATGTTTTTTGTATAATAAATACATAATAAATTTAAGAATTCAATACAGTGTAGGAACCTTTCGTATGACACTAGAATGTGTATTTAGACTGCAAGACACGCTTCCAGCATGGTGTGAAAGAACTGCTGCTTCTGTGGGAAAGCACTATGGAAAGATTGCCATTCTGAAAACAGCACTGTTTTGTTTTGTGGGCAAATATCTTGTCATTGAAACAAATAAAAATGTCCAGCATTAATGAAGTAAGATATTGCCGTGGTAGAACAACTTGCTTACCCTTCACCCTCTTGAGCTGACCTGATCACTATAACAGCGCATGCATTGATTGAGCAAATATTTGTTCTTACCAAAGCAGAATTGTGCTATTGTAACCTTCACCATGGAACAGATGTTGGCTTTAGCCCAGTGTCAGTATAGCTCATTAGGAGTAGACACTTCTGTCTGTTAGTGAAGAATTGCAGGAGCATGTAGAGAAACCGTGTTGGGTTGACCTTGGCTGGCTGCCAGACTCCCACCCAGCTGCTCTGTCACTCCTCCTTCTCAAGAGGACAAGGGAAAAACAAGAAGATGAAAACACTCATGTGTCGAGGTAAAGACCAGAGGATCACTGACCAATTATTGTCATGGGAAAAACAGTCTAAGATTAATTTAATCTGTTGCTCATTAAAAATGTAGGATGGTAAGAAACAAATAGAAATCTGAAAGCACCTTCTCAATCCCATCTTCCCATTCCCAACTTCACTTCTCCATGCCCAACTTTTCTACCTTAGAGCAGAAACAAGTTGTTTTACAGTTGCTATATGTTTTGACAGGTATTATTTCATCTAGATAAGGTGTTTTCAATCTAAATAGAGAGCTGGAATAAAGAAAATAAGCTAAAAGATAAATAAACCATCTAGAAAAGAATTCTGCCAGTTAATAGAACTCCTTTCTTTGTCATTCTAATGCATCCAGGCAATGCAATATTATTTTCTCCTAGTGGCGTTTTCTTCCTCTTTTCTTGTATCGCTGGTTGTTTCCATTTCTTCAAAGAATAATTTAATAGAAGATAGTATCTGACTTTTAAAATATTTCACTCAGTTTCTGTCTCTGGTAGATACAAAGATAAGAGCTGTACAATCAGGTTTAGGCATAAATATGAGTTTCCATCAAGAAGAAAATATGTAAGTTTCTGAATGTCTGGAGAGATGTTCAAATTTCAGCAAAATGTCGGAGAACTGAAGTTTTTGTTCCATGACAATTGTTCAGAAAAAGTTCCGAGACAAACTTTCTGCCCACACTTCTTAATGTCCTCACCTAAGCTACATGGGGGGTGGAGAGCAACAGAAAGCCAAGCCAGTTTTCGGCTAGGTCACATTGTGACCCTATATTAAAAAAAAAAAAAAAAAAAAAAATAGTGTATAAAGTTTTTATTTTTACAGAGTTATCTGGCTGAAAATTATATGCTAGGGAAATAGTAGAGAATTGATGCAAATCTTATGCCAAGACTACTGCTTTGGTGAATGAGCAACCCAACTTCTTCTCTAGGCAAGCAGCTTAGTGGATACAGTCCTGCCTGGAGTGCTGGCAGCTCTTTGCTGCCTTCCAAGACTCCTTCTGCAAATTGCATTAATTTCTTATGATACAAATTCCCTCTGCAGTTCAGCTGTTGGTCCCTTTACCCTTGTCCATGATCAAACATACGGTATAATATAAAATGATTGAATTAACTCACATATTTGTATACCACATAACAAGTTAGTTGAATGAGAATTAGGTAAAACGTTGTATTTCACCATGAATTTTGTATTTACTTACAGTACCTGATCTTTCCCATAACTGCAGTGTTATATAACATCTTAAGAATATTTTTTTGTGAGCAATACTTTTCTTTCTTTTTATTTGCTGTTTTTCAGTTTTCAGAATAATCTCTCTCAGATCATAATGTGCTTTATGCAGAGGTGCAGAATCTTCTTTCTTCAGGCGTTGTGAAAGGTCCTGGAAAAGTCATTCCTATATGGCAAGAAGCCAAAGAATTTTGTTCTCTTGATTTTTCATTCTGAAAAGCTTAGGGGGACACAGTCATTATTAGTCTTTGGCATAAGTGTAGTTTGGGTTATTGCATAATCTATAGTTCTTTTGCTCTGTCAGGGGTTATTCTGGTCCTGATAAACATACGAGTCAGAACTTTTCTTAACTCCTCTGCCTTCACTGTTGAAGACAGTTGTTTTTTCACATGTCCCATTAAAATAAATGGAAAGTTCAGATTTTAATTCAATATGGAAAGACATTAAAGTTCTCAAAATATCCTTTCTTACTGTAGAGTTGAAGATACGGATGGCAAAAGCTGTGGAGGTGTCAAGTTCCTCCACCGGCAGAGAAAAGTAGTTAATCCTACTGTTGAAAAGACTTTTTTTGTTTGTCTCCATTCTGGGTTTAACACTTTGTCATTTTCACCTTCAAATCCTTTAGTAAACGGCTTTCTAAGCTACTGTAGGCAACACAGTTGCCTGCTTTCCTTGAGTGCCAGTGAGTGCACACTATTATTTGGTATCATTAGGAGCTTTCACTTGCCTCTAACTGTATTTCCCTCAGCAGAGGCATTTATGGCTCTGACAAGCCTTTCTGTTCCATTTTGGATAGGAGCTAAATATGATCCTAAAACATCTCAAGGAATTTCACTAAAAACATCACCATTTCAAAAAGCTCAATACAACTGACGTGTCTAAATAAATTTTCCTCTTCTTGTTTTCTAGTAAGTGAACAGCAGAGCTGGAATACTTGGCAGCAAACTCTTTGTCTTTCCTGCTTGTATCTGTGGAGCCTGGATTTTGCAAGGTAATTGTTCCATTTTAATTGACTGTAATTTTTTACTGTTACGGTTTCCAGTGACTAAAATGACCTTATAATACCTCTAGGTTTTGAAGAAAATATCCATGCGTGCTATTTTGTCTGCACTTCTAGCAGTTAGTTGTATTAGAATGCTCTTATAACTTCAAATAAGTGCAATATGTTGCTTTGGTTTCAGTAACAAGCACACCTCTCTCTCAGAAAGTAAGGAAAAGGATGCCTAATAGCTAGGTTAATTGTTCATTTCTGGGTTATTGCTGCTATATTTCCATCAATCTGAGTGAGAGAACAATTAAGCTGACTCTGAAAATTTAAATCTGAATGTGATATGTCAAGATCTGTACTCTGTATTCTGGGCTTATTGGTGATTTTGTGTTTATTGGTGATTTTATTAGAAGGGAGACTGAAGGTGATTCTTCAGATGTATGTGGCTGTGTTTGACAATCTCTGTTGCTGTACAGTTTTTAAAATAAGAGGCGCTTATTCCTGCTTGTAAACATAGTTCTTAATAGTGATATTTGAGAAGTAGTCGTGTTAAATATTTGGAAAATTTAGTTTTCTAGAGTTTAAAAATACCTCAGGGAAACTAGCCTGTTTTGTTTTTGTTTTTTTTTTTTAATCATGGAAGACCGCTGGTTCTGCCAAGAAAAATATGTCCCGGAATACCATCCTCAGCTTTGGTTGAGGGTATGGGCTTAATATTATTCTCTCTCCTTTGAGGCTTTGTTCCATCCCTGAATTTTATCTTTGAAGTTGTCCTAATTGTCTGTAGGGAAGAACATTCTGAATCTTTCTGCCATTGAAACTAGCTCTTTTACACATGGTGAAAAAAAGGTTTTCAAAAGCTTTTTTATTATATATCATAAAGAATTGAACCAGAAGCTATGCAAAAGCTGCTCAAAATTCATGCTTTTAAATGGAATGCTGAGTAGAAGAATTACCCCCTCTTGACAGAAGTGCCACTATGAGCTGTATGTTCAAGGTGGAAAATTGGCCCTTTTGAAAACTAAAATCAGCAGCCTTCCCGGCACCTAAAACGGGGGAGTGAATATTCTACTCTTCAGCATTTATTTAACAAGCTGAACCCCAAGGCTGTGCAGTTTAATGTATTGTATTTCTTTAGTAGGGAGAGGGAAAAAAAAGTGAATCAGCCTTTGCTGTGAGTGAAACCCCGCTACGTGATGTGGGTGGTGATTGTAGAAAGAAAAATAGCAGCATTTCCTTCTAGGCACCTTCTGAGGATGGAAGTCATTTGTAAATGCTGAAAAAGGCTGGCCATTTTTACCAGCTTTCTGTCACCTGCTAGAAACAGTAGTAAAATTCCAGTTGTGGGGAAGAGCCCAAACACAATGATTTTCCATGCAGATGATTAGGCACTGAACAACTGGACTTGCCACAAAAGTGTAGGTGATTCTGCATATGAAGGAGGTGCTAGTGCAGCTCCCCAGACTTTATGTTGTGTTACAGAGACCTCATCTGTCTTGAGTTCGTGAATCCAGCAGAAGTGGGGAAAGCACTAGCAAGGAGAAGTCTGATGGCTTAAGCCATAATTTTACAAGAGCTTAAACACAGTTTTCGTTATTACGCTGCGTTGTGTTTAAGGAAGTACTTAAACACTTGCAGAATTGGGATGTATTTAGCTCAATGACAGCTAAAAAACTGACAGTGAAGACAATGAGTAAAAATTCCAAAGCATCTATACAAGACATGGCGCCAAGCACAAGCTGGTCTTTCTCCATCATGTATGATAACTTGGTATCTTATGCAAGGTAACAGTCACAAAAAATAATGTAACACTTTAAACCACAATTGACAAAGAGCATTTAATTTTTTTCTAAAAAGCTAGTATTGTGACTTTTTACCCAAAATAACCAGTTCTGACTTATGGTGCTTCCTTTGGTTGCAGGTGTAGCTAAATCTGAAGGAGCCATTGACTCTAGTGAATTATGTGTAATTTTTGGCATGGACATTTCAGTAGCAGATTATCAATATTCAATTTGGAGTTAGCAAAAAGTCACTGCCAGTAAGAGCAGACTAGTAAGTCTTTATGGTGATGATCCTGTGTGGGCTAATGAGATGTTTTTAATCAGCCAAAAGGGTAGGTTCAGAGATGCAATTTGATCATTCTATTTTTAAAAAGGTTTGGGGAATTACTGTGAAGTAAATTGTCTTTCACTCTGTCTTTTGTCTTCTTTCTTCCGAAAAGATTTATTACCTCCTGTTTAACTTGTTTTCCTAACATTCTTGTTGTGAATTTGAAATGCATAGTGCATCGCATTTGTGGATTTACATAGGCTGATGCTGTGACAATTTTCTCTGTACTTCCAATTACATATTAGGGCACCAACAAAAAACATCTCAAACCCTTGAGTAGTTTTTAGGCACCTCAAGAATGTTTCTTTCTTTACTAATCTAGAAAATACTAAGTGCTAATGTAAGGCACTGAGCCACTACAGGGATAATGGCAATTTCTATTTCAGAAGTGAAAAAAAAGAAAAGAACAGGGTTATTTCAGAGTGTCACCACACATGTCGATACATACGTATTTCTTTGCTAAAGAAATGACAGTACTCCATAAACTGAAATTTTCCACCTAAGCAAAAATTATGAATTCTTGTGCTTGGGATATTCAAAATAAAACAAAATTAGATTAGAGGTGGTGTTCCTTAATCTAATAGCCTGGTTGGTTTTATATAGCAGGGACCTGATTTAAGATCATTTTTCTTTCTGGGAAGATATGAACTTACACCTGGCATTGCAGTGTAGGAATTCTTTCTTTCTAAATGTTTCATACAATCCCTTACTGATCAGTAAATCCTGTTTGGACCAGAAATCCTCTAAGATATTCCACACTGTGATACTGGCTGTTACTGATGGTGTGTTTGTGTAGCCAGATTAACTCAGTTTCCTTCCCCAGATGGACGACAGTACTGTAAGAACTGATTTATACTAATGCAGCTACCCTCAGTTTCAGCCTGGCAGGGTGGGAGATATATTTTATACCATCAGATCTAGCCAAATTTCGTATGAGTACAGTACTTGTCTGGAAGTATCTATTGTTTCCACTGTCTTCTGTATTGGCTCGTATTTCTTGTGCTTGAACATCTATATTTCTTGAGCAACTTTCCTGAATTTGATGGATTAGCACATATACATTGAGGAAAAAATGCATCTCTTGAACACTCCTAGAGGAGTAAAACAAAAAATTCTGGATGTTTGTATTTTTTTCTGCTCTTTAGTATATGAACCTACATTTTTTAAAAAGTGCTTATCTAGGAGTTTATTAGTATAATTAATTAATTCTGTAGTTCTCTCAGTGTTATCAGGTCTGCCTGCCTGAAAATAAGTGAAGGCTATCATGACTGCTATGCTCTCAAGAACGCAACAGGATATGTAAATAAATAGAGTAGATCCCCTCAGGTTTAACCAATGTATTTTAATGTATGTTCTTGAGTCCTTTGTGAGAATTGAACCTAGTACCTTCGAAAGTAACAGCTGGCTTTGAGTGCTCAGATTATATAGCCTGAAGGACTCTTATTTTCAGTAAAACCTGACCACTCCTTTTATGAAATTCAGGCTTCTTCTAAATTCAAAATGCACACCCATAAACTCACTTAGAGAAATCTTTACTTACTCTGGAGCTGCAAAACCTGCTGATTCTTAAAACTGACAGAATATATTAAAATAATCAATTTCAGTCTTGTGGGGTGTTATCTTGAGCTCTTATGGTCTGCATACGCTGAGTTATAATTCACACTCTGAGTGTATAACTGAAGTTATAACTCACACTGAGTTATAATTGGACTTTGGGAGTTCTGAAGTTTACTGAATATCAGACTTTATTTTCCAGATGAAGTTCAGAAAAAAGTTTTGGAGTACTGACAGTAGGCATCCACACTCCAATATAATGAATAGAAGTTTAAAATTGATGTACAGCAAACAAGACCTTCATTTAGAGAGATGTGTCGTTCATAGCGTAAAGACACTCCAGTTTCTTTCCTGGCCTTCCCCAAGCATCAATTGGAGTTCATATGTAAAGAGGACGAGAATTAGTGTTTAGAATTTAAAAACTTAACCTCAGTATTCTTTGGTTTTGAAAAGTAAGAATATCAGTCGCAGCCTAACAAAATGTTAGAAGAACAATCTGCTGGAAAATTGAAGTTACAATTCACAAATAAAAAGGGGATTGCTTTGTGTGAGGACATGTTGCAAAGTTTTGTTATATGGCTACTCTGCAGCCACTTCCTATGTTTTGCAGAAGATAAAGACATCTTAAGAAAAGCTACAAGATCTGTGCTCTACTTTTACTATCAATGCCGATATGCTTCCATTTTCTGTCACAAGCAATGCACCATTTTAGATTATGCGTCTTCCTTGAAATAATGGATTCAGTCCTTCCTCGACTTTCCTTCATGCCTTGCTCACAACCTTACTGTGCATCCTTAAATCTTTCCAGTTTACATTTTCAGCAATTGCAGCCCGATCTTTGATATGGAATTTTGCAGTAAGACCTCATCATAGTAAAATACTATGCTGCATTTCATTAATCAGAAAGTATATGAGCAGGAAAAAAAGGAATAACTTTGTATACTATTACTGTCAATACAATGGGGACACATGAGCTACAGTAATAATAAAAGGTAGAAGGAGACTTTATCAAGTTAATGTATGTAGCTATCCAAAACTGAACAGAGTGGGTTGCTTTATTTTGATGTTGGAATAAGAATTTGCATGCCAAGAAGTGTTTTCTGTTCCTGACTGACAAAGAAAGAAACATAAAAAATATGTTACATAACATTAGCCTGCTGTTTTACAGATTTTTAATAAGTATAGAGGTCACTGCACTTTAACACCTTGAATTCTTTTACCTAATCTCTATTTTTAATACAGCTGTGATTTCTGGTATATTTTGTCAGTACCACTAAAAATTATATGGAAGCTTTTGACATGAATGTTAAGTCTCATTCTTGAATAACAAGTTCCAGAGCTTTATTCCATCCTTGTTTACTCCCTCACTGTGCATTACATCATCCTTAGACTAGAAGATCATTCTCAGACTCACTAGACATGTAAGTTTAATCATGCAGGCCACTGCGTTCTGCCTCATGTTGCTCTTGTGCACAGACTTTGTGCCAGCCAGGGTATTTCAATGCAGGTGAGACCCCAAGCCTGAAAGTCCAGGAACTACAGGATGTTGAAAAGCTACGGTCAAGTGCTTGATAAAGAGCAGCCCTGCCAGCTCCCAGGGAGAGTCCTGTCTCAAATCCATTAAAAAGCCCTTGAGTGTGCAAGGAAGCACAGGTCACACAGCCGTGTGAAAGAGAGCTATAGGTCTATAGAACTTTAATGTAATGTAGTTTGACATGTCTTGAGAAATCACTCAAGTGGACAGTCCATGTAGTGCAGTGTGTGTGCTGTCCTGGAATGCGGAAAAGGATCTATGGGTACCCCAAAGGTAGAAAGAGGTATTTTTTCTGCAAATAGTTCTTCCAAAGTGGTTTCTGTCACTGTAAAATTTTTTTAACAATATCACAAGAGGATATTCTACTGACATCACATTCTTAAAGACAAAAGCATAAAGCTTGAAGAGTGAATACAGAATAATAAAAAAGTATATCATCTCAGTAGAATATGAATATTTTAAAGATAAATCTAGAGGTAGAGAAGCACCATGCTCCTTTCCTTATACGTAAATAGCAGGCTAAGAAAATGAATAGTCTTCCAAATTTCCCAGAGGGTCATCAAGATCTCATCAAGATTACTCCTGAATTCCTCAATTTGCTCAGGTAGAGCCCCTGTGCCAAGTCTGCTGTTCTGTCTCTGAAGCATACTGATACAGCTCCAAAGGCCATTACTTGAACTCTCGCACTGCAGTCAGTACGCAGAATAAATCTGGGCAAAATTTGGGGGTTTTCCCCACACGTGGCTGTTTCTGCATAGATTTGGAATCTTCCTGGAATAATTCCTCTTCAAAATTTGTCCTCCTAATAGGGAAATTTATCTGGAAAAAATTACACAAAATCAGAGTATTTTTAATTGGAAGATTTAAAGTAGCTGCCAGTCACCTTCATCTACTACAAGAAAAGCAGAGCTCCTTCGTACCATTTATTCAAATGTATTCATTCTGAAAACATTAGTATAAATTAAGCAGAAAGCAGCTACCATTTCAGTTTCTTAATGTCTTGTCAGACAAGAAGATCAGTGCCTTGGTCAGACATAAAGGTCAATTCAGAAGATGGAGGGAATGGAGAAAAGGGAATGAACAGACAACTGTATGGTTTTAGTATTAGTTTTAGTTTTAGTTTTAGTTTTAGTTTTAGTTTTGACATTAGAAAAACAGTGATGCTTTTCAGAATCAATGACCCAGCATCACTGGACAAAGTAGGCTATTTCTGCAGTATTCATGCGTATATAAAAATGTGCCATTCCTAGTCATTACCTATACCTCTGATTTTCATCAAGGTCAAATTCGTGCCATTTGGCACTAAAATTGAAAGCCATATCCCAAGATAATCTTAATCATGATATGACTGGACTCACACTAATTTACTAAAAATTATGACAGCCCTTAGACCTGTTTTGGAGATTTTACTCGCTCTGTAGTGAAGCTCATGGGAGAAAGATTTTTGATATATTATTGGTGAAAAAGTTGATGGAAATTGCTGCATTTATTCATTTGGACATTTTCAAAGCAAAGATATTCAGGATTTTTTTTTTTTCTGTAACATGTTCTTAACTTGACTTTTGTTCCGCCTAAAAAGATAGAAGATATTGAAATTTGGGAGAAGCTTGTTACCTGCAGTTATAGCAGTTAAATCAGTGTGCCTTCATATGATATCCAGAAGCCAAAAATACATCTATTTTAATTTTAGTTATGAAATATTAGGATCGCCTACACTGTGTTAGCAAATCAGTATTTATTTAACAAATGTTATGAAGAGATAGGGAAAAAAAAGTGTCAGCTTTGTTGTTCCTACTTAAAAATGGATATTTACAATATTCAGAGAATGGCAACAGCTACTAAAACCTTAAAAAAAGTAAAAAAAAAGCCCTGAAAATAAACAAAATATACCAAATTTGTTCATCTTCATGCAAGATTCCTGGTGATGCTTACAATTGAGTGTACTGAAGGAAAATAAGGACCCACACTTTAGAAGTCTCTAAGCATCTTATGCCTGTATGGTTCTTTACAAATTACAGCATAGTTTTCAAATATTTGATGGTGTATTTTCAATAGGCATGGTGTTTGCACTGAAGGTTTTCTTTTAGAATGATAAACTAAGAAATGTCAGATTACTTAGATTCTGTCAGCACCAGGGTGCCTGGGTAATAGTAACATAATTGCAAATACCTGGGTCAATAAAGCTACTAGTATGGTCAGACATTTCTAAAAGTATGCTTATCTTATGCACTGCCTAGTTGTTGTTTTCATACCTTTCCAAACACATAAATAGAGTAAATATAGCATCAAATTTTTTTGTTTCCTTTGCCCATTTGTGTTTGGAAACTGCTCTGGATGGGAGAAGAATTTATTATTAATGATGGGCTTTTCTCATTTCTTCTCAAAATTTCACAATTGATCACATCCAGGTTTATCTGCCTAGCAACTTTGTGTGCTATTTACAGAGTATCCGTTTTCCTTTACTTTCCTTTTTCTTTTTTTCATGAACCACCCCTTAGCATCATATAGCTCTTCATAATTAGATAATAATACCCATGGGAAGCAGGGCTGCTTGTCACAAAAACAGAACTGTGGCATTTGTAATTTTATTCAGAATTTTTCAAGGAACCTGTGATGTCTGAAACAGGAATTGGACCTGTAGCATGCATTATAATCATGCATGTATGCAATGCAACGGTAACATGATGCAGAACAGCAAAACAAAAACAAACCCAGGAGGCAAGTGATATCATGCCTGTTATGTTTGGATAACCCAGGGAAAAAAATATTTTAGCACAGCTGTGTAGAGGGGCTAAAGAAGAGCATTTAAGCTGTATAGGGTCCCAAAAGGTGAAACTAATGTCCATGAAAGAGAAAGTGATCAGGGTTTTGGCAGCAGAGGTAACAGACAGAAGACAGGATATAGAGGAAATGTGGAATTAAGTTTTAGTATAAAAGAAGTGCCAGTGAGGTTCCAGCAAGAGTCAATTTTGGAAAAACTGAGCTACATGACAGATAGATGAACCTGAAGAGAAGGGAAGAGGAAGATCTCCCAGGGGAAAAAAGACATTCAGACTTTGAGTGGAAACCATTTTAATTAATGGACGCAATCCATTTCATTTAAGATTAAGATTCTGATCCTGACTGCTCAAAATTCCTTCACGTTTTTGGGCTGTACAGCTGTGAAAGCTGCTCCATACTCTAAGTGTGAGTAGCTTACACTTTGTAAATTGTAAGTGATGTAATGTGATAATATTTGAGCTTCATTTAAGCATAGCATAGAGCTTCTCAGCTCTGCCGAGCATATTAATTGCAGGTTTTCATTTTACGAAGATGGTATTCAATGTGCAGAAATAAAATAGAATTGAAGTTATTGTTGCTGCAGTCAGCAAAATGTATGTTTTGTGAGGAGCAGCAGGTAGATGGATGATGGTTAGCAGAACTGTGTCCTGTGGAGGATGACACATTTTCTGGGTCACCAAATAGTCAGCTCACTCAGTTCACGTATAATAGTAATTGAATGTTAGAAGATTTACAGTGGCAGTGGACTGGGGATACTAGTTCACTAAAGAAAAAGGGCAGACTGCTTTTCTCTAAACACAGGTTTTGGTAGTCAGGAAAGCTTTATTTGTCTGTTATGAACTGACCAGATTCTGGGATGTTCATGTGCTGTTTGAATTCCAGCTTTTGCCTTAAGTTCATCTTTTCTTCAGCAAGCAGGCATCTCAGAGAACAGTCACTGTGTCCGTCAGGTAGAGGGACGCTCTGAGGGCTGTCACCTTCCATCTTTCATTTCTTTCCTTTCAGTTACATAAATAATAACAATTTTGGCCCTATCACTCCAAGATTATGTGAACTCGTGCACATAACTGGAGTTTCTTTGAGAGTGATTGAGGGCAACACTGGGCTCGACAAGCTCTGAGACGTTAGTGTTTTCCA
>Ga0181612_171528_pt1 | contig 15807 bp, 10 predicted proteins | sample HoacroProtozoa21_FD_119630 | JGI IMG/M metagenome (GOLD analysis project Ga0181612, IMG submission 119630) | Hoatzin crop microbial communities from Cojedes, Venezuel. Combined Assembly of Gp0051906, Gp0051904, Gp0051908
ATATTCTTGAGAAATCAAAAGTCCTGGAATGTTCCATGTCAAGCTGATCCGATGCAGACAGTACAGACTGAAGAGAAGAGTTTTTGCACTTGCGGTTTAAGTAGGATGAGGTTAATATGGTCTTCCTAAATGTAATCTCTTTCTACAGTTGCAGGATATCGTGTTTCTAATTCTAATTACAGGGATGGGTGGGTTGGATCACTAAAATTTAGATTTGGGTTAGGGTGTGGATTTATAGCGCTGCTCCTCCCTGTAAGGGCTGGGAGTGCTTGTGTCTGGACTCATCTTTTTAATTAATTCGCAGTAATTAAAGGGTGCTGTGTGGGATGGGTCTGAAGAGAAACACAATTAAAATGTAATGCTTCTCCTTTGGTATCTGCATCCTTATTTATTTTAAACCATCTTCAATGCTCTGGTGAGTTTCAGTCTTCCTGTATCACGTGCTGTGCAAGCAGAAATATGCGAGTGAACTGTTGCCAATGGCTCTGAGCAAGCATGGGGCATGTTTCAGATTACACTGTGTTTTCTTGTTCGGATCTGATCTCCTAGCTAGGAGAGGCTGAGAAAGGCAGCTCTAGGGGATTTAGTTCTAGCAGCAGCACATGATCCATCAATCGCGTGATTCTCACCACAGAGGACTAATGGGGAGGGTGAAGCAAAAGCGAACGCTGCCTTGGGGAAGCAACAGCAGTTCCTTCTGCTCGTGGGGCCCTTCCACCAGCTGGACAATTCATGGCTTCTCCCAGGTTAGAAACCTACTGCTGCCCGAACCGGGATGCAGCTACGCAGCTAGTGATGAGCTTCCAGCCTGAAGTCTTCTGCGGAGTTTGCATTGGCAGCGCCTCTGTCAGTCTGCTCCTGACCATCCTGCAGCTCCTGCCGAAGAAGGGACAGAGCCTGCGGAAGATGCCCAAAGCCTCCTCCTCTTCCACCATCCTTCTCCTTATCTCCATTTGTGACATCCTTGGTGGCTTAGGTAAGCGCCAGCTTCACGTCCCTCACCTTTGCTGTAGCAGGCTCTTGTTGCTCGGAGGTGCCATAGCCAAATGAAGTTGGTGAGTGGACAGCAGAGATTTCTGAGGGAAATGTGCTGTATGTATTCACGGGAAGGTTTGGGCTCAGTGAGATCAGAAAATGACGGGCCTCTGGGGGAGAAAGGTCTTCTTTAGCAGTTATAGTTTAGAAGTAAAAGCTCTTGACAAATCTACACCAAAATCTCTGCTTTAAAACAAATTAAAATCCAGAACAATGTCTGGTTCTCAGAGTAAGGCATAGAAGAGGAGGTGAGGCAGCACATTTAAAACTAAAGCTGACATCAAACACGTAGCCAACTCTTAGGACTACATTTGAAAAACACTTCCTATACGTCTTTAAATCCTCTCAGACCAAGTTTGCTGTCTTGTTCATGTGCCAGCCACTTCTCTGGGCACATCGAATCGACGGCAAATGAGTTTGAATTGCAGCTGTACGCAGATCATGCTGGACACAGGCTTTTGAAATGAGAGTGAGTGAAGCTCCCTTATCAAGGAAAACCTGCTGCCCGGCTCCTGGCTGATAGGCTGGAGAAATAAAACAGAGAATAAAACAAAACTCATGAGTCAAAATGAAACTAATTTGTCTAAGTCTGTTCCATCAGTCTATGGCATTTAGTGCCAAATTGGGTATAAATTAGCATGACACATGCTATGAAAATACAGGATGAGTTTTTTTCTACAAAAGCATTTTTTTTCTCACATTAGATAACAGAAGTAGTGCTGTTTTGTAAGTCTCTCTCGCTGTCTGGGAAGGGAGTAGGTTTTTAGATCTTTTTCCCCATTCATACTTTGCCAAATTCTCTCACGGTATGTAAGAAGTACTGGTATTAAAATAAATGATAAAGGGGGAAATAACGAAAGAGATGGAAAAAACGTGTATGCATTCACCTGGAAAAGGTCCTTTCAGTCGCATGAGGCCAGCAATAGAGAAAGATATTTTTCTCGCTTTCACTGGGAAGTTCAAACTATTTATCCATCGTTGTCTTTGAATCAGAGTCACTTCAGTGTGTGGGAAACTGTTCTCTCTTGGTGGGAAACCTGGTGGGTTTGTTCTGCTCTGTGTTACTGCTTTAATGCCAGTTTCAAGCAAACCCAGAAAATCTCACTAACAGACTGTAAGTTCATTTAAAAAAATGAGTATTTTTCTCACCTAATTGCAAAGTCCTGCTTTGTTCAGTCCTGTGGCAGAGAGGAAAGAGCTGCTTGTATAAATGAAGACAGGGAGAAGTGGGAAATAATAACTTTTTTCTGCAATGAGGGATTAAAGAGAAATGAATATTAGCATGTGAATATATACCAGTAAAACCGTAAATAGTTACTGGTTTATGTCAAGCTGTTAAATGCGACCCAATTCGTTTTAGGGAGGTGTGTGACAGTATCTGTAGGTAAGTAAAATTTTAAGCTACACAACATTTCAAGTCCTGGCAGCTTCAGACTCTTGGGGCTGCTTTTCCCCGAGCGATTACACCAACATATGAATGGTGCAGTTGTTCCTGCTCTGCTCCGCTGCAGCCGCAGCCTTGCTGCGACCGCGCAGAATCTGGGCTGCGACGTGGAGTACGCGGCTGGGAAGCGGCATGTGACTCAAATCACACGAGCAGATTCAAAGCCTTAATACATCTCTTTCCTTTAGGTATGATCTTCAGGTCAAGCGTGTGGCTAGGCTTCCCAGGCTTCATAGCTAACATTTCTGCAGTGAACGGGACCGACGTGTGGCCTTCTGCTTTCTGCGTGGGGAGCGCGGTAGGTACAGGGATCGTCTCCCCTTCCTCCCGCTCCCCTTTGACAGCGTGGGGAGGCTGAAAGGCAAACCGCTGGGTCCGAGAGGGAATTCGGCTGCGAGTCAGAGCCTGGATGTGTGATGGTTTCAGCCTCTGCCACCCTACGGTGCGTGCGAGGCCGTAGGGCAGTGCCAGTCCCACTGGCCCCCAGCTTTTTGTAGCAGTCTCCCGTCACAGGAGTGCTGGGCTGGTGGAGGGCACACCCGTGCTGAAGTCACGGGTGCGAGGGTACAGACGTTCCCGAATGGGCTCCGGAAGCCCTGGCTGGGTTTGTGCTGGCACAGCGTGGCTAACGCCCCGGCAGCTCGGCTGCACCCGCAGCACGAGGGCCTCCGGCCACCTTCTCCAGCAGGAACGACAGCCTGCGCGGTGGCGTATTGCGGGGACCGACTGCAACCAGTGACTCTAGTAGATTCAGTTAGCTTCTGAGGCATGAGGGTGTGTGTTTTGTACACAGAGGCACTGCAGGATAAATCCGCCCAGAGACCCAAAGCTGCTGGCAGAAGGTCTGTCCCTGCCATGCAGGGTTACGGCACGGACTGCTGCTCATACGGGTGGTCAATATCCGCGTCTGGTCAGGTCTAATTAAGCGTCTTCTGGATTAAAACACAAGAATAACAAAAAGTAAATGCATTCCAAAAGTGCAGATTGAAACTCACTTTCAAATATTACCATCACAGTACTGTCTGAGATACAGAACTTGAGTTTACTGTACAAGAAAAAAGGCCGTGTTTTTTACCAAAACGTGGAGAATGGCAAAGAAGACAGATCATCGCTTTACCCAAATGCGGTAGGAACGTAGGGTGCCCAATCAATTCGTGCGTGAGTAATAACTGTATTAGCTTTACAATTTAAAGTTTACAACATAGAAGAGGATATGCTGCACTTAAACAACATTATTCAGCTCCAGTAGTTTTTAAATACAATAATGTATGCCAAAATGCAACTCGCTGTACCTTATATGTCTACACAATGACAACTTCAGGCATGGTAGTATTGTACTGTAGAAGCAAATATCAGTTGTATGCATCTATCGATTCTCAATTCTGTGATACATGTTTAAGTTTTGCTTATTAGATGCAAATACTGATTTTTTTTTTTCTTTGGGGAAGGGAAAACCAGCAACATCAATATCTTGTAGCAAGAACATCCTATGCAAAAACCATGCTTCCCTATGTCTTAAATTTCACTTTCTGGCCCTTAACACAAAAAATAATATTTTTAAAAAGTGGCAAAGATACTGTGTGCAGACTGTTTGTTTTTCATTTGGATCTCAGGTTAGATGAGGAGCAGCATAGTGGTCTACCACAATTTTTATTTTCACTTTCTTGGGCTCCAGAAAAGTGCCGTAATTTGAGTCACTTGCTAAATTTAGATTTAATTATATTGGAATGAAAAATAACCCTTCTTCCACTCACTTCCCCTAACATATTCTTGTGTGTGTTAATAAAATATTTCTCATTCTATTTGATTTTTCTTTTAGAAGTATTGTTTTATTTCACTTAACTGCAAGCCAATACAAACTCCAAATAGTCAGGCCTTTAGGCATCTCCTTTGAATAACACCCTCTGGTTTGCAAAGGGGTACCTTCTCAGGCCCTCTAGCAAAATGTGGCACTTTGTAAAAAAGTGAGGTAGCAGATGAGCATTTTGGTTTTAGTTGCATCTGATTTATATTATTTTTGGAGGCAGTCTTGTCTGTGTTTCATTTTCCAGGTGGAAAGATCCCACAGTTTATTTGTATGTGTGCATGTGTATATAGTAAACTGTGCATTTTTAAACTGTAAATATGTCAAAGTACAGATGGAGTTACAGGCATGCTGAGTGCTATGGGTAAAGTGAAAGATCATTAGAAGGAAGCCTGGAATTTTATTTTCTGACTCCTGTGCACTAGCAAAATGTTAGTGCACTCCTGGTCACTAGCAAAAAATGTCCACTAGCAATATGTTTGAATTAAATACTGAATAATTTGTGTCACAAATGACTAGAGGCAGAGTCTACACCCATGGTGGAAGGAAGTATTTCCCAGCTTGATTTACATTCTGGAGGAAGGAGTGGTAGCTCTCTATTCACTGCCATTTGGCTCAGTAACAAGTATGTTGATTTCCAGCTGTAAAAGGATGCTACCATGGAGCTGTTGTAAAGGATATTTAGATAAGAACTGAAAGAGGGCTCAGAGGGAAGGTAATGTGAATATTAAAATAGTTCCAGACTGTTACAGAAAGTCAGCTCCTCTGGGGAAGAAATTTGGAATTTATAAACAGCAGCAAAGAAAGGTCACTTATCTTATATAGGCTCATGGGAAAAATGCATAGGGTTAGCTCACGAATGCGGTGGAATTTAACTTGACTTGAACCTGTTTCCTTTGGATTTTTATTGAAAGAAGTCAGTCAGGGAGTTCAGCATGGATAATTTTTCCAGAGGGTGAGTGGTATTTTTGTTAATGACCTTTTTTTCCTAATAACTGTTCCCTGAATTATGTTCTTGTATGTGGAGAAAACACCCATCACATGCAGAACTCACCATGCACAGTCACACTGTGGTGTTGACTGACCTCAGTTATATATTCAAGCCTCAGCTACTGAGAAACTACTAAATTTTTAACCTAAAATTAAAACATTCTCACTTGAAATTTGTTATTTAAGAATTTTAGTTTTGGGCTTGACTCATGACATTGAGGGCTGAGACTGGAAAGGTAAACAACAGTTTTTTTAAGCAACAGAATGAGCTGTGAAAGCAAATGCTCTTCAGTTAACCTATGACTTGATTTTGAGTAAGACCTCATACTTCACAATCTCAGCTGGAATACACACACTCATGAAGAACAAATCACCAGGCCAAAGGTTTGAGTCGCTCCCCTGTCCCCAGTGGTACTTGAGAAACAGCTGTGACATTTGGCATTTTTACCCCTGCAGATGTGGATCCAGCTATTGTACAGCGCTGGCTTCTGGTGGTTGTTTTGCTACGCCGTTGATTCTTACTTAGTTGTGAGAAGATCAGCTGGACTGAGGTACCAGAGTTAAACCTCTGAATTTGTTATTTTCGTTCCAACGCTGTATGTCCGTGTTTGCCTGCAGCTATCTAAGTGTATAAATGAAGCCTGGTACAAATATCTGATGCCCATATGGTTGCCAGGTAATGATATGGATGAGTGGTGTTCTAAGTGCTTAAATTGCCAGGGCAATGTTCAGGTATTGATTTGTTTATGTCCAACTGGAATTTAAATGTAACTGAGTTCATTTAACCTTTGGAAAAGCAGGGAGCAGAATGGGCTCTGTAAACTCTATTGCAGCGAGATGATTATTTTTGTCCCTACCCTGTACCTGAAATTGATTCTTGTGGCAAAATTGTTATCCTGCAAAAAACGTGGGAAGGGGAAAGTGCTGAATTTCTTACAGTTCATTCTCCAGGTTTTTTTCTCAGATTTTCTATTTTATCCACTTTTCAGTATTGTCGTTATTACGCTTCTGATCATATTTCTAAAGTTTTTAAGAAGAATGATAAGTATTTACTATACATTTTTCTGCAATGCCTGTAACAGAAGAACCTAAACCCTTTGGCAAGTACCCTCCTTTAATGCCAGACAGAACATATAAGGTGTTTCTAAGTTGGCTGTTGGAAGGGCAAAATGACTTTCTGTTGTTATTGCTAAACATGGAATTATGTGACTCTGTTCCCAGATAATACTGAGCAATCAGGTACTGGAGACATGACTTGTCTGGCAGATGTTATCAAAATCGGGATTTTTGAATTAACTTCAGCCTGTGGAGGATAAACCTGATTTTGCCGAATCCCATAGTTCTAGTCTGAAACAACTGGGACCTAACTCCTTCCCCTATCCCTGCTAACCAAAAAAATCATGTGTATTTGGGCTTGATTCTAAGATTGGGATAAACAACGGAAGACTTTCTACGCACACAGATCTGAATTTCCCTAAGACAGGAGCAGTATCCAGCTCTGAAAGTTAAACATAAATCTCTGCAAATTACAGACGGGTGGTTTACTTGACTGTTTGGCTCTGTTCTTAAGTCTTAATCCCCTAACTTGATTTCTGCAGAAGAAATGAAGGATGGAGGGGTTCCTTCTGAAGATTTGGGGATAGGGGAAGGGCTTTCCACCCTACAGGTTGGAGGACACTGGCCTTCTGTGTTCAAGCCTGAACCCCGCTTTCCGTAGTTTAATGTACTGCCAGTGTTGTTCTGCACTATTTCGTATCTGTAAAGCTCTGTGTCAGTGATGGTGCTATTTTTATGTTGCGATGTGGAAAGTGTAAGGTTTGGTGCCTTTAATTACGCCTGTCCTGTTTGGTGCCCGCAGTACGATTGTGCTGTACCACATGATGACGTGGGGCCTCGCGGTGATGCTCTGCGTGGAGGGAATTGCACTGCTTTACTACCCTTCTCTCTCCAGGTGAGCAGGGCTCTGGGAACAGGCTGTGAAACCGCAGCGCTCTCTGGTCATTTGAATGTCTTTCGGTCAGCTTTAGAGACAGATGCCCAAATGTGGGGCTTTTTTGATCTTTGACAAGCATGTCCCAGTGAGTCAGTGAGTATGCTAGAAATACCTGCCTGGGTTTCAGGGGGCTCGGAAGAAATATACCAGGCAATACAGACACTTGGGCGTGCTACAGGGCTGTGATATAGCTTCTGCTATGAGCCACTGTTCTCCCACTCCTGCTTTTAGCTTTGTATTTGAGAAAAATGCACCGACCGTGCATATTAAAAATCAGCTTTGTTTCCTATGTGAACTGGTGATGAAGCTCTGTGAATTAGAAGTTTAGCACCTGTTTGCTTCGTTCCTTTTATTTTATTTTTTAAGATAAAGGTGACATATATAAAATGGCCAGAATGATCAGGTGTGGAAAAAAAAATGCATAAGCTGTTCATGATTTCTTCTTAGCTGTGAAAATGGCTTGGAGCATGCAGTCCCACATTACATCACAACCTATGTCCCACTGCTGCTAGTGCTGGTGGTCAACCCAATTCTGTTTAGGAGGACGGTAGCAGCAGGTATGTTCCTAATGGCTGGCATCAATCAGTGTGTGCTGTTTAGTAACATAACAATACTGTAAAAAGTCATGACTGTGTATTCAGTGATGTGGGATAGCTCCTCATTAAATCATACAGATACAGCAGAAGGTGGGAGGGAATTGCCTGTTGAAGTGAAGATAGCATCTTGGTGGGAAATTTGCCCTGGAGACACACTCCAATGACATTGTCAAGCTGTGGTGCTATAAACCTCTACTGCCGATTGACAAAGGCGTTTCTATGTTACTGAATTACTCTTCATTTAAAGTATTTGAGGCAGTGTGTAGTGGATGATTAACTCTGCTGTAGTATTGGTACCAACCTGGACTTTGGAATGTAATTTATTCTGGTTTAGAGACAATGTTGGTGAGATCTGATAGTTGATTTAACTTCTTTGCAGCCCTGGAGATAAAAAACTAATACAATATGATCAGAATTTTGTCGCTCCTGATTCTGAGATTATGAAAAAAATGGGAATTGTACACAAGTCAGATGGGATTTTGAAGCTCCTATTTAATTTATTATCGAGTGCTTTGAAGAAATCAGACTGAAAAAAAGCCACAGATTCAATGCATTCTTTGCACGTGATATGACCAGTGCTAGGTGTTTGCAGTACCTGAATTCATACTTATTCAGCAACAGAAGACCTTGTATTCTCAGTTCAGTCTTCATTCCATCTGTCCTGCGTCCCTCAGTAATACTCATTTTCAAAGGAACAGTTGTTCCTCTCAGAGGTTCTTCCTATAAAAAGTTGCTCTTTTTATGGGAAAATACACACTGAGTATATTTGTGTGTGTCCGTATGTATATTCCGTGTGATATCTGAACAGCATGTGCATGACTGTCTACTCTTGCTGACATTACACCTTGAAGTTTTAGAGGTGTAGCCAATGCTGTATCAATTGCACAATGAAATATAATGTGCAGGATAGGATAGAATGTATTCTCTTTTTGTCTAAATATCACGTAATAAACCTATCGTTATATCACACATTATATGGAAGTTGTAAGCACTACCTTCTGTTATGAAAGAAAAGTATGTTGACCATACTATTTTCCATTTTTAGTGGGACTGAGAGAAGACAAACGAGCTAGTGGGATATCACTTATTTCAGGAATCCACAATGGATGTACTTCTTTCCCTTTTGTATTAAGATGTGAGATTCCTTGGTGATGGTCCTTCCAGCTTCTGAACTGCTGCTGGAGACAAGTCCATCCATTCCTTTGTTCCCTCTTTACAGACATCTGTCTTCTGGATCCTTGAGCCTATAACACTAATATACATGTATATTAATGAACTTCATTGTGTATTTTCCAGTTGCCTCCTTACTGAAAGGGAGACAAGGGATTTACACAGAGAATGAAAGACGTCTGGGGACAGAGATCCAGATCCGCTTCTTCAAAATTATGCTGGTGTTCGTTATTTGGTAAGAGGTACATTATTTTGTTTTAAACTGCCTTTTTCCCAGCTGGAGAGGGTTGGGGACAAGAAGAGAGTCTGAATAGAGTCATTTGTTTGTCTGTATGCTTGGAAGGGAAGGTGTCCAAGGAAGTATTTCTAAGCTACTTCACAAAGTAGCTGAATCACTCGTGTAGCATCACAAGGCTGCAAGGAAATGATAAAAATGTTTAACCAACAGGAAAACAGTAACCCCAACAAACAATAGCAACAAAAAAAAGTTGGGCGTAGACTAAAGCTGACTGGAACAGCAGCTCCCCAGCACTGTGGGCTGATAGACAGCTTTCTATACTCAAGATTTCTCAGAGCCTTTTGTCATCAAACACATCACTGAAAACCTATGGTAAATGCGCTTCTAAGACTGGCTTCATGGCCCTGACAGTGATGATATAATGTAGCCACCTCTGTGGTCTGCAGATCCCAAGTGTGTGAAAAAACGATGGATATCGACTGGAAATACAGGGTTATATGGCAGAAAAGAAATCTCTATAAGATTGTGTGTGAAATTTCTGATCATTTAATCTTTTGGGTTTTTTGCAGTATTCCATCTTCCTCCATGAAAACAGGACTTCAGAGTAGCACAGGAAAGAGATAGGGAGGAGAGCTGGGAGGGAGCAGGGGAAGTGGGGAAGGAGGGAGGTACACACCTCATCCCCAGATCCCTGCGCCTCTGCTCCAGCAGCACCATCCAGTGGAGTGGTGACTGGAACTGGAGGTACTGGATGCCCAAAGCAAAACTGAGCTAAAATAGGGCCTGCTTTTGTAGGAAACAGTTTTTACTGCAATCTCACAATTATCACAGAGCAGTAAAGGCACCAGGAGGGGGGGTGCGATCCGCTCTGCGAGGACTGTTCAGTGACCTAACAAGAAGTGGCCACTGGTGTGAAGTGGTTACTACCTACGTGGGTAACACCAGTGACAGGGGGAGGGGGGAAGGAAATGGTCCTGGAGTAGCAAAATGACTTGGCCAAACTTCACAGTCTCTATGACTGCTTAACATTTTTATACACAGGTACAGTAATGCATGTTACATTGCTTTGAAGGGCTGAGCAGAGAGAACAACTGCCTTTTTGTCTTCTGGCTGCTGTATACTGGAGTGCTCTGGAGGGAAATGATTGTCTTTTCTTGGGGGATAGCTGAGTCTGCTTAGCTTGGGAGAGGGTTTTCTAGTGCAGAGGGTGGGGTAACCTGCAGGGGAGGGGGCGAGACGGCAGCAAAGGAGCCCACAGCATGGCTTCCTGGAAACTGATGAAATAACGAGGAGCAGAGATTTAGCGAGGTTTCCAGGGCTCTGGAAGGAAAGAGCCCAGAGGCACCACGTAAGTGCATTGCAGCCTAAGGAATGGTGGCCAGCTTGCTAGCCTGGGACTGAGCATGAAAGAAAGGAACAATTCCCCAAGGACACAGTGGGGACATTTGTTTATTTGCATTCTGTCTCATTCTGGGCTTTTCTACTAAAAAAAATAATCACAGCTCTAGTTTTGGATTTTGTTTTCCTGACAAAACAGAAGCTTTAGAGTGTAAAAACTCTCTCAAAGGTTACTGTAGGAGAAGACTGAGGCAGTCCCATCTCAGAAGCTCAGGGAAGCTGCCCTTCCATCCCAGAGGTCAAATATGAAACGAGTTAGTCAAAGACAGCAGGTTGGGCCAACATGGGTTAGAAGAGATGCCTGCAGATTTGGGAGGGGAGAGCGGGAGCTTTTACACTGTGATAAAAATGTAATTGCAGGAAGGACATGTATAAACCCCTTTAGAAGTATGGCATAGATGCTGACGCTGCAGTAGAACTATAAAGAAATGCTGGTCTGACTGTTTAGAAGATGTAAGAAGTTACAGCCATTTACAATAACCTTTATTTAGTGTAGAATATCCTCAGGTTCTTTCACAGAACGAGGTTTGACTATGCTTATCCTTCTTTGGAAACAGAAATTCCCTTTATTTCAAAAAATTGATGGCATTTTCAAGGATTTTAAAGTCAACTTTGGTTTTGGTTTGTAGTTTTTTAATGTACATTTTGAAAGGCTGCTGTAACATAACCCTGAAATTCTAGCTCCAGCTAGAGTTCCTGCAGCCTTTTGCAACACCCAGGCATATACTTGGTTTCCTTATCTGTGAGTACTCTCCTTTTAAGACACAAGTAGAAGAAGTCGGCATGCATGATGTTCCCATTATGGATCAGAGTTGTTTATCATCTCAGTTTTATCCTGCAATTTACTGTTCTGCAACAAGCTCAAATGATCAGGTTCTTGTTTGTTTGCTTGTTGTATTCATTTCTTTGTCTAGGCCTGGGCTAGCAAGTAAGTGTCTGGGTTTTGATCTCGGAGACCTACTGGTCCCTTCAGATTCAAACTTAACATTAAAAAAGTCTCACTCTTCTGATCAGTGAGGCTAATTTCTGTAAGTTGAAAGTAAAGCATATTTTACGAATACATACACATATATACAGCTGTCTTGTTCTCTTCCTCTTCTGTATTCCTGCAATAGCTGGTCATCCAATATCATCAACGAGAGCCTTTTGTTCTACCTCGAAATGCAGCCAGATATCAATGACATGCCCCTGAAAAACGTCAGAAGTGTTGCACTGATCACGTGGATTATAATGGTGGGTCGGCTGTGACATCGCTTAGTGTTGGAATTACTTTTGTAAGACTGGTGGAATAGCACCGGTGTAGTGGGTGGTTTATGTTTGTTTAGGATACAAACACTCTGAAAATCAAGGAAGAAAAGCAGAAAGTAAGAGAGGGGGAGAAGCGGTCACTGGGAGTGCTTTTCACATATAAACTTTGCCAAAAATATACCAAAGGCCATTTTTTTCTCCCACTTGCTGGAGTATGCATTTCTCTGGGATTGCTACCCATTTTAAAATCCAGAACAGACCACTACGATGATTTCTAGTCTGACATTGCTAACCTCTGCCATAATGCAAGCTACAAAGTTTTAGCTCACGATTCCCGAAGGTTCCCCAATAAAATGGACATTTTCTGGTAATACTCTGCTTGTAACTATGGTTTTGTTTATTATAAAGAATAATTGCATCTTTTATCATGACATTTGGATAATTATTTGGGGACAGATACTTAAAAATCTTGAAAGCAATACACCAAAAAATAGCTACAAGATGCTGGCCTCTTACTGTACCCTACCTGCTTTTCTCATGTTGGAATATTTGGCAAGGCATTTTTCAGAGGTGACACTGCAGGTTCCTTTTCCAAGAAAGTTTATTCTGTCACTGTTAGATACCTGTGAGGCCTGAGCAGGCTTTGTGTAGTTAAGCCTTCTCTATTGAAGGCTGAAGTGATGCAAATGATTTGATACAAACTCCTCCTCTGACAAGGAGTGAATGCATTGATGTGACAAGGACCTTGCTCGTGCTCACCTGCAGAGTGAGGGGTCAGGTTCTAGGAACTGAGCTACTGTTTAAATTGGCTGTAAAAATAATTTGCTCTTTTCTCCTGTGAAAAAGGAAATCACTAAAGCCATTTACTTGCCAAATATCCCACAGCACTGGGAACTGAGATGATTGTTTTGGAAATCGCGTGGGATTTTCTTTTTTGGTGTCTCTCCCCATTTTTCCATCCCACTTTGATGGACTTTTTCACTGGGTCAGGAATCTGCAGCAGTTCCAAACAGATCATTTGCTGCTGTTTTAAAAAACTTGACTTTGTGTGCTAGTGTCTACTTTTATATATTTGACTTGGCTTCTAGTGAAAAATGTAATATTTGCTTTTGTGTATAGAAAAGTCTAGAGCTTGTGGGGAGTGTTAAAAGCGCACCCAGGGACTGACCAGCTAAAACTCATGGTAGAAAACCATTTGGTGCTGGTTGTTCACTGGGATGGTCTCAGCATACTGGAACAACAGGTTGTGGTATTTCACTCCGGCTTGTTTGTGTCTTCAGTGGGAACAACATACACTTTTATTTGCATGCCAGTCGCATCTTGTAAAAACAGCAGTTGTTCAGTGAAAGGAAAATTGTTAATGGATGCAAAAAGTTTTGCTGGAGCTCAAAATGAAGCCTTGCTGGTGTGAGTCCTGTTGCACTTCTCTTTCCTAGGGGGTTCTTAATCCGATGCAAGGCTTCCTCTTCACGTTGGCTTTCTATGGCTGGACAGGATGGAGAGTGGACCTGAAATGGCGAAAAAGAGAAATACCCTGGGAATCATTGTCCTCATCAACTGTGGGTGAAAATGCCTATCCCTCACCCGTGAACTACCCAAGCAACACCCATGATTCAAAGAAGATATCGACAACTGACAGCCAGCAAACCGACGAGGCCATAAGCATGTTGTCTGAAGGTAACACAAGCGGTGATGACAGATTAACCAGGAGCTCTCCCATCTACCAGGGCTGGTAGTTTACAGGTGCAGAGCTGGATCCCACTTCTCATGTTGTCAGGACTCCTAAAACCACGTTACTGTGTGAACCGTTGCCTACTCTGGAATTAGGTTTGCGCCCAATGGCTTGATGTCATTTCCTATAACTTGTGTGTGTGTTTGAGACAGAGCATGTGAGACGGAGAGGTATTATGGTTTGTGTCTTCATTTGCCTTATAAGAGGAGATGTGTTAACAGGCATAAAGGCCTGATCCTTTTTCAGCAGGAATATCTCTCTGCAAAGATACTTATGATTCATTTTCATCCATTTTGTGTTAATGTCTCTTGTAACCTCCATATGGTAGAATAGTCTTTTGTTTAAATAAATGGGCTATTAATATGGTGGGTTTTAAACGTGTTGCCTTGCTTGCCTGGCTCAGCATAAAACTCCTTACCCAGCACTACAGCTCTAGGATTTCTGAGACATCGTTTTCAGCCTTGACATTCTGGTACAATATTAGTGACAGCAAACATCAACATAAGCACAAATATTTCCTGTTGGTGTAGCATCTCACTGATATAGTCTTTTTTTAGCTTGTTTATTTGAATTTTCAGTTGGGTTTTATCTAGGGAGCTGAAAGGCTTTTAAAAAAAGTAATCAAGCCCAGCCTACGTTCCATGAACACTTCAGAATAATGGTTCCAGTTCACTCCTGGTTCAAGCAACAATAACCCTTCAAACTGTTTTTTAGCATGGATTCAGTCTGATCCTTATATGTACTTGTCTAACGGGATTATGGCTGTTAGGGGCAGGTGGATTAAGAAATAACGTTTGCAAAAACCACCTAGATGATCTGAGTGCTCATCAAAAAACAGAATAAGTAGAATCAATAGTCCTTTCTCTATGGTGTGCTCCGTTTTATGTCTTCATCTGCTGAACGAAGAGATACTAAGTCCGTTTTCTTATCTGCTCAGATACGTACCTCATTCGGTGCAGCGCACTAAGTACCCTTACCCAAACAATTCCCCAGCTCGGTTGAAAGCAGAGAAAAAATGATGACTGTGTCAGCCCCGGGCTTTTACTTCCTATCAAAAGTAGAAGTAGTGTCTTTTAAGTTTGGTTGTGCTGGAAGCTGTTCACAGCACAATCTGACAGATGGCACGGTGGAAGCCCCCTGACCCCAGGTACCTTCCCTCCTTTCCTTCTGTATTTGGCGAGGTCCTGTCATAAAAAAAAAACAAGCTATGTTTTGAACCTGTTCACATCCGCTTTGATTGAACTTCACTGGCTGTCCACACCTTTCTTTTCAAACCCAGTTCAGTCCCAGCTATTGTTTAGAAAAATAAAGATATTGTTAAACAAAGATGAAAGGTTAGTGCAATAATAACATAAAGCTTCAGCTGCTGTGTTGCTCAGGAAAGTCCCAGAATGGTTAGAAAAGCAGGCTCAGCAGAAACTATATAGAAAAATATTGATTTTGTATTTTAAATGAATTGCTTTCTTGAACTAACCGTTTGATGCCAAGGTGTTAAACAATGATCCGATAATTATTTAGGCAGATCATTACAGAGCTGAGGTTGGTTTGTAGAAAATCTTTTACATGGTGCCCCGTAGAAACCTTTGTTGTTTTATGACTTTATATTGTGTTCTAGTTGTCAGAAATACTGGCAGATCTCCAGATCCTTCCTTTTCACCACAGTCATTTCTTTCCTAGCCAAGTATAAAAGAGAAAGCACAGGGACTTGGGAGCAGATTATATTGATCCTTATGAAATAGAGACCACATTTTCGGTGCAATATTCATCACAATAGGGTTCAAAAGAGCAGGAAAACAGTGAAGGTGGAATTGTTGCTAAACCTCTTCAGATGCTAGGGTGTGAGCCGGGCCGCAGAACCCTAAAACCAAATAAACAGCCTCTGGCTCCATGGGAATAACCGTGTGGCACGGAAGCCCTTGGGAGGTGACAGCCTGCAGCAAGAGGCCCTGCGAGAGGGCTGTGCAGCAAAGCCCTGCTTCCTCACGCTGCTCCAGGGCATGCGTGGAACGGGGACAGACCGGGTCCCAGCACCCGGCCCCCCCGAGGCCCTGGGCAGGGCTGGGTGGCTGCTGGCCCTGGGGCACCCCTGTGCCGGGACAGCCTCCTGCAAGCCTAGCGATAGGACGAGAGGCAATGGCCTCAGGCTGTGTCAGGGGAGG
>Ga0181612_130493_pt1 | contig 15805 bp, 9 predicted proteins | sample HoacroProtozoa21_FD_119630 | JGI IMG/M metagenome (GOLD analysis project Ga0181612, IMG submission 119630) | Hoatzin crop microbial communities from Cojedes, Venezuel. Combined Assembly of Gp0051906, Gp0051904, Gp0051908
AAACCTTTTGCTCCTTTGAGGGAAGGTACAGAACGGTTTTAGTTTTGCCTGAGAGGTCAGCTCTACACCTCCCTTCTCTAGCTGCTTGTCATTTCCCTCCTCTGTCAGACAAGGCAATGTGAGCACGGGATAATCCTGAGGGACTGGCCCTGCTTTGGTGCTCGGTGCCTGCAAAGCCTAGTAGGAGTCAGAGGTTTATCAGCCCTACTGTGATTTGTTAGCTGCCAGAGGCATATCCACGGGTGCCAACTACAAGTCCAAATGACTATAGCTTATCTGTCAGCCCCCATGCCTAGTTTGCTGGTGATCACTCTGAAGAGAACCAGCAAATGATTTGCTTCAGGCAGAGAGACCTGAGAAGTTGCACATCCCTAGCAAGGGACCAGTGAATTCTCCAGGGAGGAGAGGGGAGCAGCATGCTTGGGAGGTCTCTGCCAGCACGCAGGAGAGGCTCTGAAGACCAGGAAGATGTCAAAGGAGAGACCTTGAGGACTTTACACTTAACTCCTTATCTTGGCAGTAGTGAGGTGGGAGCAGCAGGGATGCTCTCCTAGCTATGCTATCCTTTCAGCTTAGCTTAAGGCTTGCAGCTATGCTTCAGATCTGTTTAATTTTGCCTTCGTGTGGTTATCTGGTCACGTATTGTGGCACCTTTAAGGCACAGCTGGCATAGAACACTGGAGAAATGAAGAAAGTAATCACGGCCCACAGCCAGATACTTGTGCAAATAGGCATCAAAAACCGAATTTCCTGCCACAGCCACTCCATTTGCACCTCCCAAATCTTTTTAGAGAAAGTACTTGCTACTCGCTGACTGCTGGCCAGCTCACACCAGGAAGCATGAGGGAACTATTCATGCCTAGGTAGAGTATGCGTGCATGCAGCTTTCTTAAAAATGCATTTAAACACTTCACAGTCTCTCCCTGAAGAGGGGACAGCACTGCCCCTCTACAACAGACCTTAAAAGTTACCTATGGGGGAAAGACAGATGTAGCAGTCTCTAGCCCCATCTCTATACTTTGGTTGTTATCAGGGTTTGAGCAACTCACCTACTGCTGAATGTAGCTCTGTAATAAAGACAGGCCTCAGAGTCTATCCCTCTCTGCTAAGGCTGCCATAGCTGTACAAGGTGGGGCAAAGAGGAGTGATTTGCTGTGCCAGACTCTCCCAAGAAGTGTAGGAGGCTGTAGGAAGGAGAGCGGCTTCCAGGGAAACAGATGGAAAAGCAAAGCACAAGGTAGAATTTGCTGACTTGCATTCAGACCTAGATGTTGTTTAGTTGCACAGATTTGTTTCCCCATGATCTCTGGTCTAAATTGCAATTAAAATCTGAGGAGTGTCCTTGGGAAGAGACATTGTCCTGTGTTTAGGTCAGATGAGTTACAGGAGCTACAGCAATTCTTGTACTTGAGGAGAAATGACACTCAGGAACGTACATAGGGGGGTAAAGAAGAAAGAAGATGCTCTGTACACTAAAAAGCAGCCCACAAAACAATATTTAGGCTTTTCAAATTCAATCATAAACTTAAGAATCTATACACCCTCCCTGTTCTCACACTACGGCTTCTGTGGGATCATAAGGCTTCTGCTGAGATGTTTCAGAGTTCTCCATAAAAGAAGCCAAATGCCATAGTCCCAGATTACCTGCAGAATCAGGAGCAACAGCAAGGGGTTGTAAAAAGATAAAAGCCATTAAAATCACACCTGTCTCTGAAACTAGTAGAAGCAGGTTGGATTCAGCTGAAATCTGGTTCAGACATTCTCTTTTGGTTCAACTAAACCATTTAAGGGAGGTTAAGGCTATCACTTTAAATTAAGAGTTGCCCAACAAAAGAGCAATACCCAATTGTGTGCTATTGTGTAGTGAGCATCTGTCATGGGTACAGGTAAAGGGGACATTTGAACACCTCCTGGGTGGGAACATGCACAGTGGGACCCCCCTGCACCCTGCCAGCAGGGAGAGCCCTACCAAACCTAGACACTGACACGTCATGTGTTTTCTCGGGAGCTCTTGAAAGGCTCTTTCTCTTTTGGTCCGGAAGATGGCACAAACTCAAAACACTGTCCTGTGAGCAGCTACGGTTCCCCCTAGATAACAGCCGATAGTAATGGTATTTCTTTGGAGCAAGTGTGTGTTCACGTGTAGCATGGGTCACTGTTGGACTTCGTGTCTCCAGCCTTGACATCCTCGAAAACTTTCATCCAAACAAGGATCGATGGTACACTCAAGAATAGTTATTTCACAAATCTGTCCTTTTAGAAGATTTGACACACGAGTGCTGATACGCTGCAGATATTTTTAATTTACTTTATTGACAGTGTCTGCAAATAACATTTCACCATTCTAAAACCCAGCCCTTTTGCGATTAAACCTATTTGATAACAACATTGCCTCATAAGAAGGAAGGTAAAATAATCCAGGAATGAAACACTGTGTAGGGCTTTTGGAGGCCGACATCTGAATGTACTTAGTGGAGAGGAAACTTTTTTTTTTTTAACTTTCATTTCTTGCTTCTTTTATCCTTAAGCTCAGCAATAAACTAGCACTCCATGGTTAAAAAGTCAGGGGAACAGATGTATGGTACCAGTGCATCAGAATCTGTATTTCAGCTATGGGGTGTAATTTATAAGGAAGTCCTTCCAAGAAACTTTGAGAGTATCTAACTGGCTTTTGTTGCAGTGAGATTGCAATGGCAGGGATGATGATGATGGTTATTATCATTATTATTCCACTGTAGTAAACATTTCAGTCAAAGTTCAGGACTGATACACCATGCAACTTGTTGCTTTTAAGGTGAGTCTTGAACAAATTTCACTGAGCACTGCACATTTCGCAGCACGTTTCAGTCAGGTCCAAGCCAGGCTTCTTACCAGGGGCCTCCTTGTCGCTTTGCTAACCCTGCAAAGCATCTGACGGCCAAATTACATTACCAAGCATTATGCAATAAATGTTGAGGATTTTGGTGTTAGCAGGCACATGTTAAAGAGATTTTACATGGCTCCTTTCTTATCCCTGTCTTGTCCTTCACTCCTTTCGTGTAGATGTCCCATTTGAGATGGAATATGTCTAGCAATTACAGCATGTGGAAGCTGATTTGTATTATATTTGGTTAAGACTACTTTACCACAATCTAAATGCCTGTGTTGGATGTCTGGATGTGGCTGTGCCTGAGGGTGTGGTGCTGGGCAGACCACAATACCAGCCTCCACACCTCACCTCAGCCCCTGGTGAGACATTCCCCATGGCCACCTGCAGACAACTCAGGGCAAGCGATCTGTCCTGGTCCCTCCTGCAGCCTGCTTCACCCTGCTGTCCCCAGAAGCTACCTGAAATCAGGGCTGCCAAAGGTCCCTGCTCTGCCTCTGAACTGCAGCAGTACCTCCACATGGGTTGTGACCTGTGTCCGTACAAAGTACTTGGAGATACCACAGCAGAAAACGATACACAGTGTTTATCACTGAAGTATGCCAACCTTAGCAAGGTGTCTCTACCCTCAGCAGGAGGCTGCGGAGGAGAGACCAAAAAGGTGAACAAGCTTTCCCAGAGCATACCCCACAGGGATCTACCTCTCCTGTTAGACAGAGCACAGCGCATCGTGCGCCTGCTGCCTAGGAAAATTGCCGGTGCTCCAGGCTGTGTGTGAACTGGGAAAGTCTTACAGTACTTCGTTAATTCAGAGATCTGTACAGATGGAGGTGAATAAGCCCATTTTTAAGTATGTATTAGTCAGCGTGTGCTTCTTCCAGCAGGAAGAAATGGCACATCAGGCTGCTAGCTTGGCAAGGAGACACTCTGATACAGCAGCTGCGTCAGCAGATTCCACCTTTCCTTTTCACACCCAGAAGCCAGCGCATTAACTAGGCCTCTGACAAAATTTTCATGGCCCCAGGGATCCTGACACCAGAGCATTACACCATCACATCTGCCCTTGTTCAAGGTCTTCTCCCACCTTGCAGGTAAGGAATGGAGAGAGGATTTTCACCAGAAGCTTTGTGGGAGCAGAACTGAGCCCTTAGGTCACACAGCACACCTGCAGTACATCCAGGGCCAAGACGCTGCAGACCCCTGCACAGTGATCCAGATCTTTGGGACCTCTTGTCACTTTTCCCAAACTCCCTACAGTAAATGGCCAGAGGATCAGCCCACAAACTCACCACTGAGTTGTCCAAAGCAGAGACAGAAATCCTACTTGCACAGGATGTTATCCTCCCGCAGCCTGTGAAAACAGGGCTGAAACACACGAGCAATCTCTTTACTGTCTAAATCAAGTTTTATGTAATCTACCCACATCTGGAATGACTAGCAATATCTCACCAGATATTGTTGGTCCTGTATGGCTTTCTGAGATGCAATCCTTCTCTCAGGTAAAAGTTTTTCTTAAAAAAACCCATAACATCCAGATGCTCCCATGTATTATCATGCTGGGTGCTCCTTGTCTCCTGACTCCATGAATTTGAACTCTGCTGCTGTCAGAGACCAATGGAGACCTTCGCTAGCTCCTTCAGAATTGCTCTGCCCCATTCCTAGGAGCAGACATTCTGTATTTGTTTCTCATCCAGTCTAACCAGTCACTTATCTCCCTGTTGAAGCAAGGGGCTGCCAAGCAGGTCTGGGGAGAGGGATAATTTCTACACCATTAGTACATTTCATGTGGCCATTTAAAATCTAGAAGACTTTAACAAGAAGAAAGAGTTGCAGTGTTGACATGCTCTGAAGCTGGCTTGGCAGAAGTTAGCTGACTTTCTCTTACATGCAGGCACTGCAACCTGGGACATGCTGAATGCAGATTTCTGGCTGTCCTTTTGGCCCAAACATCAGCCCCGATATTCATTGTATCTTCTTTTCAGAGACTTCATTAGCAGTAAGATGCACAGCGGATGACACAGCAGATGGCCTTCATTTTCTCTGCACTCCAAGTCCAAGTCTCTGCATGTACCTCAGCTTTTTGCCTCATGGCTTTAATCTCGCAAACACAATAGTATATTTGCTTAACACAAGAATGCATTTCCTCAATATAAAACAGCGGCAAAGACAGAATGGTCCAAAATAACTGTAGGAAGGAATTAATCAGACCAGTTGCATAATAAAACATCAGCCATAGGACTGAGTTATTCATTTTTTCTTTTTCTTTGAAGATTTAGGCCACATTTTGAAAGCTCTTGAGCAAACCAATGGCATGACAGTTTGAAGACAAAACGCTTCCGCTTAAGCATGCTCAAGTATGCGTCTGCAGAATGCAGCATACAAACATTCTGAAGACCTGCTTTCTGCACTCAAGTGTTAACTCCAAACCAGTACCAGGAAGCACAGTGCTTTAGAACAGCTTGCAACTACTTTTGCTGAAAACCTTTGTTCTGTCAGAATACTTGTCTTTTCTTACAAGTGGCTGTGTGGAGATAAACATCTCTTCTTCATCTTTGACAGCAGTGGAAATTGGGCTGGTTATGACTGCAGGTTGACAGACTGAGCCCTATATTTTCTCCTACTCTCGTGGTCTTTTCTGAAATGACATGTCAGAGGAACATTCATAATTGTAATGTATTCCATACATTTTCTGGTATGATCAGCACACAAGAGACTCTTTGGATGTACAGTCACCAGGGACTAGTGCCTACCCTGTTTTGACTCAGATGCAGTATGATCTTTACCCTTTGCTGTAAATTGGTTCAGAGCACATCTTTATGTGTCAGTTTTGCCTACTCACTTTCAGATGTTACCAGCTTCCAGTGCAATGGAGCTGCTTTGGAGTACATGTGATTTTCATTTTACACATTTTTCAGTTCCTTCATATGCCCAAGTGAAAAATCCAGCGTTCAGGGACATCACATGGATTTATGATACTCTCTGGTGGGACTTGGTGTTCAGAACCTAACGAATGGATTATCCCCATCCACATGTGGCATTTCCCAGCAGTAGGAGATATTATTATTCCTTGTTTGTTCTGCGGCTTCCACATGAGCATGCTGAGCTGGTTGCTTTGTAGAAGGCCTTTACAAGTCACTCTGGGCAAGGCTGTTTTTGCAGCACAAGAACTCAATTCTGAGCACAATGAATACTGCCGGTACTCAACTGCTGCCATCTGTAAAGGTAAGCATGGGCCTCAGCCCTCACGTTGGATGAGTCACTGGTATGTCCTAGACAGAAAGGGATATCACGTATGACAGGAAAGGAAGGAGCTTAGAAAGGTACATAAAATTAACTGCACAGGAGACAGTGACAGGGAAAGCACATGAAAACAAACATTTTTTTAGTCTGGTTTCCCAAAACATTTTGCATCTACTTGATTTGTCTTCACGTTTGAAACCATTTCATCTTCATTTGCAGACAGCAGCAGTTTCCAAGACAGAAAAATCAACAAGTGTCACAGATGTAGTCAGCTGGATAGAGGAGATATACTGTACAGGCATCTCCATGCCAGTAGAAAAAGTGCTAGGAGGAGCACCACTTTTCTTAGCTGGGCTACAGAGAATCCAGTTGAAAGGTAACCTTCTTCTGGGACCCTGGCTTCAAGCGATGTGTTGCGTGTTGAAGGGCTTGATTTGTATTTGCTGGTGTCAAAGTGAGTACCAAGTAAAAGCTAAAGCAAAGCCAGATAAGAAAACTTATGTCAGTAATCTACCTTTCATGTACCTACTGGAATGGTATCAATCCATATCCACCAACTGCATGCTTTGGTGCTGTGAGAAGCGAAGTGCCAGCTGTTACGCAGTGAGCAGTGAGAAGTGGGAGAGTGCAAGGATAAGCTCTCTTTTATTATCCAGTTGCAAAGATTTCTCCTGCCCCTTCCCAATCTGCTCCCAACAAACAAGACAACTCTGAGCACGCTGCATGGGAGCAACACCAGAAGCTGAATCAAGACATTGCTACAAGGACCCTGTTGTTAACATCTGTATGCTTTCCTTTCTGTAAGCCTGGAGGTATTACTGGTTGCCATAAATTACAGAAGATCATGCACTCAGCATAACCTTCTGCTCATATCCTCCTCTGTTAGACACAAACCCCTTTATGGTTAGCCACACCATCATTGCTTTGAGGTTAAATTATTACAAATAATGCTCACAGCCTCATGGGTTTACTCTCAGTTGTTCTTAGTTCAAAATCCCCGAGTCGCTCCTTTCTAATTCTGTAGCAAGGAATTTAATGGACTGAAGAAAAGAGTTTTATCCCAAAAACTTTTTTTCTCTCACTTCTTCACATTGCGGAGTCTCTACCTAAAGCCTCCATACCCAACAGAGCGTGCCCTCTCACTGCTACATCTGCAAACCGTTAACCCAGAATTGCTACTCGCACAGGACATAGCAGCTTTGTAAGCAAGTGGTTTTGCATTGTGAGATACTCCGCTGTCTAAAAAAGCAAAAGATTTTTGACTGCAAATGCTCAGTCAGAGCGCTCCGAAGCTGGCTGCCGCCCATCCACCGGCATGAGGATGGCTGGCTGTCCCTCTGGGGCCCAGGGGTTGCTCAGGCCGCGGTGGTGTTCTCCTGCCCAGCTGGGACCAGCGTTGTGGGAGACATGCAGGTGCTGGGCTCTGTGCGGGGCCCTGCTGCCATTCCCCACCTTCTCAAAGGTCAGCAAGGAGAAGGTGGAAGTCAGACGGGGCTGACCCACCAGCCACTGGGGAAAGTCCTTCTTCTCTGTTTTGGTCTTGCTTTCCTCTGTACCTTTCTGCCGTACCAAGACAGTTTCCCAAAGTGACCAGGCTACCAGCTGCCTCCGGGCACATCCTTTTTTTCAGCTCTGCATTCATGCTTACACTGCTGCAAGTCTAAAATTGCCTGAAAGGAGTTGGTTTTACCTGTATACACTTTACACTAAGATTTTGTTTTCCTATTTGTAGACATAGCTCCGGTCTTTCTAAATCTGTGATCCAACAATTCTGCAACTACTTACAGCGTCTTTCCACAGAGGACCAGCTCCTAGTCTACTTTTCACAGCCCAGAGGCAAGCCATCTCTGAAGGTGGACCGTGGTTCAGCCATATTTTCTGTCTGACTTAGAGAAGTGGAGTCTGGCCATGACCAACTCATGTAGGAGGTTCTTTGTGTAGAAATAAAATCGGTGGATTAAAACCAGGCAGGGTATAATGGACGCCACTAGTAGCTCTTGATACACAAATACAGAAACTGTATATCACACATGGTACTAGTTCAACCTACCTGTTTCCTGCCCAACTGCCAGGGAATGAGTGAAAAATCTAGTCACTCTTTTAAGCCCAGATTTGGCCAGCTACAGTGAGGTATAGATGCAGAGGCTGTCAGCCAGCCAGTGAGACTGTGAAATCTGGCATTCCTAAACCCTTTGTATCTCTTTTGAATTTACTTCTGGGCTCCATCTTGCAAGGGTAAGTACACATCTTAGTAGGATCCAGTTCGTGTACACATCGGTAGGCTTGCCTATGCAGTTTTTCACTTTTGCTTGGCTGGATATCAGCTGTAATTTTATTTTTTTACAAAAATTGGGAAGACAGCGACTGCCCTCTTCCAAAATGATTTTTCGCTCTTCCAGTTCCTCCAACATACTATCTCAACATAACTGAATACGAACAATCATTCCTTTCTCTTTTCCGCTAGTCACTGTGGAAGCTCTTATTTGCCAGCAAAAACAAGAGTGTGTCCTGTGCAAAGACACGGGTTATACAGTGAGTTTTCACTCCAGAGACCCAAATGCCCTCACATTAATGCAAAGTTTGGAGTGCTGAGTTGAGGGTGAGGGGTAGATTCCCATCTTCAGCTGGTGACCTTGGAGCAGCACCAATATCAGTCCCCATACTGCAGGTGACAGGTCACAACAACAGCAGGGCTCACTGGTTTTGGGCTAACGACTCCAAATGACAACAAAGGGGATGGCTGTAGCCCATGGACCTGATTACTGACCTGCTTCTGGACAGAAAAACCATTGTATCTTGTTCAAAAAAGCTGGTGCTGGGAACAGGAAGAGAGGGAACTGGCTATGTTGGACAATTTGGGTCTTTTTTCCAGTTTGCATGTTTTCGTCATTTATGAAGAGAGATGCTTCTTCCCATAAAACACCAACTGATTCCTGTGTCCCCAGTCATGCTGACATTCCTACCACTGGTTTCCACCTGCCCACACATGCTTCCCCAGCAGCCCTTCTTGTATAAGCCACAGTTTGTCTTGGTTTCAATGCAAGCAAACAGAAAATGGCTGATCACTACTATCTGAGTTAAAGGAGGCATTATGTGTACTTTATGCCATTCAGCTGGCAGAAATTCAGAGAAGGAACTTAGTGATACAGTGAGAATCTCATCCATCACAGGCAATGACCCCTGGTGCCAGCTTTCACATCAAGGTCAGCTGAATGGAAAGTGTTTGGTACAGGAACTGAAAGGCTTCATCGTGCAAACAAGCTGCCAAATGAAAAAGAGAACATACCTCCCTGTTCTACACCTAAAATAAAGAAACGGAGAGAGTGTCAAATTCTCTAATTCCAGAACAATGGCAAGTAGGAGCTGGTTACTGTTCAGCCTTCAGAGCCAGTAACTCAACAGGGACTTGCGCCTTCACAGCTGGCCAAAAAGCCACTGGCTTTTACCATCCCAAGGAGGCGAGAAGCTCGAACAGCAAAATTCAGAGAGGTCTTTGTCACAGCAGAAGGACGAGCAGACTCGCAGGGCTAGGTCTTGTCCTCAGGCCAGAATGCAACGCATTCAGCTAGTGATTTCGCAGGCATTTCAGTCTTGACTTCAGTGGAATGACTCATGTCCGATTCCCCAGCCATCTCACCTAACTCTGTGCCCTGACCTACCTCAAGGTCAGCAGCTCGATGCGCTGATTCAAAGACATCAAAGACAAATGACAGTTTTAAGGCAGGCTTTGTGGCAAGCCAGCAGCGCCAGTGGAGTCACCCCCAGAAAGCCAGCACCTGAAAGCAAGCCAGCCCCCCTTCCCTTTGAGCAGGGAAGCCCCCCACGACCACAGCCCTCATCTTGATTCTCCTATGCCACATGAGGGAGAAGAACTGTCACTACAGCAGCTGTCAGTAACCTACCCCTTCTCGAAGTGAACCCACCACTGCCCACTCCTTGCCACCAGGCCATGTAGTAAGCCAGGTACTGTCTGGGCTAAGATCAATCCCCAGTTCCGCTGGTTCTGTACACCGATACACCTCTATACACCTATAAAATTTTTTGTCACCACATGCACGTGAAGGGCTTGCCGTTCCAACAAGTAGCTGACTGTCTCTGACAATGCCATCAGCCAGGCTTACCGTGTTTGCAGACCAAGTGAACTATTGTTCTTTGTATTCCTCTCCATGACTGTTTTGGTGTTTCACAGCCAGCATAGGTTCTTGACCTTATTGTCACAACCCTAAAGCTGAGCTTCCCAACAAGCATGTTCCACCCTCACATGAGAAAAACTGAGGTCAGAAGGGGATCAGAAGGGTAATGCAACCTGACGTCCATGAGCACAGCATAAAGGTGCATCTCACACTCAGAGCAAACTAGTCACGCTGTACAGGAGACACAGGCATCCACACACCCAACAAATGCTACAAAAATTGTTATATGAGAAGCAGGAAGCATGGAGGAGCACAGGATGCTGTAACAGCTGACTTATTGCCAGGGAGACACTGCCTAGCAGCAAGTGCTGGACAGTTTCAGAGCTCCTCTGCCCCGTGAGCTTGTAACAGCCACACCAGCACACGCAGACAAGCTGTTACTTCTGCTCTAGGGAAGTGCACAGCTGAAAGAGGCGAGAGTGCTGGACATTGACTGCAAGGGTGCGTGAGAAAAATCACATGCAGTCTGTGTCTATGCTGCCTTGCTCAAGCTATTAATCATCCTCTCCATGAATGATAGACTTTATACACACTTGTAAAAAGGAAAGAAAAACCCGGTCTGGGTACAACAAGTTTTCAAGAGGCATGAGAGGAAAGGTCCGGGGTCTATGAAATGAAAGGAAACCAAGCATGGGGAGAAATAACTAATGGAACTGAAGCAACACATGAGCAAGTGACAGCAAGACAGGGGGGCCAAACGCTGACTCCAGTGAGACTAATCTGTTAAGCGAAGGAAATCATTTGTCCCAGTTCTTTGTCCAAGACCCCTGAAGGGTCACATTTTTATAAATAGTAGTAGAGATGTCACTCCTCTTCTGATTATTGGCATTTGAACAAAATTACCTGGAACATACATAAATTATGTGTATAAGTGTGTGTGTGTATTTTTATATATGAATCAGTGTTTGATACATCTTCAGGGTCTGAATTTGTTCAGTTCAACTGGTTCTTTAAAAGGTCAAGATGTACCAGTCCGTTGGAGGGTTTTGGTATTCTGGTCTTTTTTGAAGTGACAAATAAAGACACGTGACTTACTGGAAAAGTATTTCAGATGTGAAATTGAACAATGTTAGATGCACATGTTGTGAAGCAAAAAAATATTTATGCAGGACTAAGTCCAGTATCCAATATTAGTTCATTACGTAGATTGCTGAACTCTCTTTCATCTGTCATCCTAGTTTACGCCAGCAGCTCAAAAAACAAAACAAATCATATTTTTAATAACAAATGAAACCCTGCTTAAATTAAACCCCTTTGTTAGCATTTAATGTTCGACTAAGCCAAAGAAGGAAGCTATGGTGAAAGCAAACAAATATGAAATGTGAAGAATTTCACTCCTTTTACTCCGGGTAAAAGCTGCTTACCTTGGTCTGACCGTTAAACTGATCAAGAAGCACGTTCAGCTCTCAAATAAGTTAAAACTCCCCCTAACGGCAACTGGGTAAAGGACACAGTCTGAAAAAACAAAAAACATCTCACTGCTTTTGAAAGGTATTTTCAGCTAGGCAAAATCTGGTTAGTATGAATGCTTTTGAAAAGCGAAGCTTTAGTTATTACCCAAGATGCTTTTAAGTTACTCCAGATTTGTTTGCATTCCTGACCTCAAATCTTTATGTGCTTTGTAAGATGTGTTCTGTAAAAATTTACACATTACTTAAAATGCATTTTCTCCAATGTGTTTGTTGCTTTGACAAAGTGGCTTAGAAAAGCATCCACAACAAATGACTCCTCCCATCCTTGAAAAGGGTCCTGCCATGCAGCAACACTGCTTCCAACAGAAGCAGTGAACACTTCCAGAGATAGGTACGGAATCAGAAATTCACAGGCTCAGATTTATTCATGGCAAATGAGCATTTAACCTGTGTGGCGACTGTGATAAAATCAGAAAATATTACATGCTGCTTACAAGTACCAAACAGAAATTGCTGTTGGAAAATAATAAAAATCAAGAACAAACCACAGCTCCTTTCAACTGGCTGGGCAGTGTCTGCCAGATAAACATGTTAAGGAAGGAAGGTAAACAAGGAATTACCAGTTAGCACTAGTTGTGCTAACAGTAACGTATACAGAAAAACTTGAAAATCGATGAATTTAGAAAGCTGGGAGCTCAGTCAGAATGAGAGCTGGTAATACCTTTTTCTACAACCTTGAGGGCATTTCAGGTTCCCATGTAAATTCTGCTGATTCATCTCCTGTATTTCTGCAATCCCTGCAATAGGGCGTAGAATTACAAAACTGAGAGTTCATGACTTGATTTCTCATTAGCAGTGATAATTCTGTGCGTAATTTTTACAGCCTAAAGGTCATTTCAATTACCACAACAGAAGAATCTCTGGCTCTTGCTAGTAAACAGTGAAATGTTTTCAGAAGGGAAATATTCTAAGGGGTGGAAATCCAGAGTAAAGTCAGATGGACATTAAAAAAAAAAAAAAAAAAAAACCTGACTTCTTATTCAAAACCTGAGGTTTAAAAAATGCTGCCTTTTTATCCAAAATCTCACCAGAGCCATTCTCCTCAAACCCAGTCCAGCAACTCGTCTGCTTTAGGAACAGAAGCTCTTACAGAGCGATGTGGAATAAACCAGTCTTTTACGTTAGTGTGCACTCTCCCTTCAGAATAAGAAAAGCATTTGGAATCTGATCCAAACCTCACTTAAGTTAGTAAAAAAAGTCTCATGAATTCACACTAGCTTACTTGCACCATTGCTACCTCTCCTCTCGGTTACTGGAAGTTCAGAGCAGAAATAACCACTTACCCTGCCAAGATAACTAGTAAGTACATTGATAATAGCAGACATAAGTATATTCTGAAAGTAGGGCAGTACTTGCCTCTGAGATATCAGAGACAAAACAGAGATCAGGAATACGTCTGTGCTTGTAAGTTATCTCATTTTATTGAACGTTTTGAATTGCCGCTTAAAATAACAAGACTTTACAATCTGTACATGCAATTTTAATTTTAAAAAATTAAATATATTTATTTTTTCAGAAGAGAAAACATGCATATTTATGTACATCATTCTGAGATAAAAGAAAGAATTACCGTTTACAGCAGAAATTCCTCTTTACAGATCTTTTAAGAAACAAGGCAGGCAGTAGCAATTCTGCAGAAGTCAAAGCATACAAACTCTCTACACTGAAGGTATAGTTTATTCATTGGGAGACATTGGCAACTGCAGAAGAAGGTCATTTATGGATGGATTCAACTGAAAATGACAGTGGCTCAGTTGCTGAAAGTTTTGTTGCTGCCTGTTTGGCCCCAAAGAAGTCTTTTGTGCATTTGTCAATTGTAAACTTGTATTTTGGGTTCTCTTTAATGGTGCACTCTCTGTATTTCTTAGAAGCGTCTTCAAAAGTCTCTTTCACAAATGATGTTCTCAACTCTGCTCCTGATCTGTCAGGAAACGTCTGCTGGAACAGTGACTGAAATGGATTGTATTTGAGCAGTGGAGGGGGCTTGGTACTGTCTTTGCTGATCTTGCTTAATACCTGTTCCTGAGGAGCCAGAGAATCCTCGTCAGAAATCTGAGAGAAAGTTCTTTTTGGAGGAGAGAAAGCTGACCTCTCACGAGCTTCCTGAGGAAGGCACAGTATCTCACTACATGACTGCTGAATGTCCTGCGCATGGGTCAGAATGAGTGAATTTTCCAGTTTTGGAGACACGATGTCATGCTCAGCGTTTGGACAGTCATGACTTTGTGAGACCTTGGCATCCCAACCTGCCCCAGGTTTGAGAGTTTGGACAGCAGCAGCATTTAACAGGCACTGCTGGTAGAGGAGAGCATCGCTAATGGGGCCACATTTTGGCCACACTAAGAACCTGGAAGACAGGGGATACTGCCTGTAGGTAGTAGCTACACTGACATTTGAAGAAATTAGTTCCATGTTGCTGGATCCTGAATATTGCATGGTTAGATCAAGGCAGGTTGGTAAGAAACCGCAAAACTCCTTGTTTGGAGTATCAGCTTGAGTAGTGTTGAAGGCTGGTTTATACGAGTTGTATTCTGCTCCATGCACCATGCGGTTAGGGAGGAAAAGGGCAGCTGCTTGTGTAGCTTCCATCATCTCTCTCTCTTTATACTCTCTCTCTAGCATAATGTTCTCCAGCTCTTTATCAGCAAAAGCCCGTCTCTTTCTCATCCTGTCACTTACGGGGGGTGGCAAGGGTGAATTCCCTCCCAGGTAAGGGTCTGTTGGAATGGGACGGTAACCTAAAACAACAAAGCGGCGTTAGGAACAAAGCCACATAAGAAAAATATTAAAGCTGTGTTTGTAAAAGGGCTCTCTTTGGACCCAGTCCCCACCAGGCATCAAGCACTTGCTACGAACCCTGAACACCCTCAGCTCCTACTGGAGTCACCCTGTCGCAGAGGCTTAGCTCCCTGCACCGTCAGGCGCACTCAGTGTCAGTTCCTGAAGGCGGGTAAGCCAGCCCTGCTCCTCTGACACCTGCAGTCGCCCTCGAAGCTAGCTGATTAGTAATTTTAAAAAGCAATTTTTAAAAGCAATGCTTTTAAAAAGCAATTAAAAAACAGCAGATTGGAGGGGGTGGGTGAAGGCAAAACCCTGCCATGTGTTATGACTGGTATTGCATCATGCAGCTTAAGGAGACAACCATCCATTTTTAACAAATACGGAAAGTATTAAAATATTTTATTTCACCTGAAATAACAGAGAACTTTGATGAAACATAGAAATCCAGTCTCCAGTATATTCAATTACCAGGCTAACTGGATTCATTTAATGTAACTGATAGGGTCCAGTCCTGCTTGCTCTACCCAGACAAGCAATCCGATCGAATTAATAGAACTGCTTCCATGGGTAAAGAGAACGGGTTTTTTTAACTGTTTTCACTCCCATTCCTCTCACACAGGTTTTCCCATTGCCAAAGAAGATATCTATACCTACAGCTGACGCCTTTTTACTCTCTAAAGATGAATCACTACGTACACAATGCTACAGGTGGTAGAAAATTCCAAGGAGAACTAGGAGAAAAGAAAAAGAAAGTTAAGACAGATCAGAGGAAAGAATACAGAAGATACTTTTTTTAAAAGAGTGAACTGTAGAGGAAAATTAGCGGTTTCTAACAGAGGAAAATTTTAACTGCACTTGCACAGGCAAAGAGAATAGCTTTCTATTTTGGGAGAAAAAAAATAGCGAGCTAGGTTTGACAACTGTAATGCTTTACGGGGCTACAGAGTGGAAAGTAATTAAAGCAGGCAAAGAAATAAATTTGGGCATGATCCAGAGAAGGAGCAGGGAACAAAAAATACACCCTCTCACTAAAATACACATCTTTAAAACGTCATTCTTCCACAGTTAGTATTTTTGGCAAGGAAAAAAAAGTGCGAAGCCTGTTATGTGTATCTCATTATTGATAACACAGCAAAAGGTGCTGTGTTAGTTGTTTAGACCAAAAAAGTGGGGGGGGGGGGAGACACAAAAACAAAAAAAAACAAACCAAAAAAAAAACCCCCCCCAACAAATTCTCTCTGCCCCTCAAAAAA
>Ga0181612_162349_pt1 | contig 15805 bp, 8 predicted proteins | sample HoacroProtozoa21_FD_119630 | JGI IMG/M metagenome (GOLD analysis project Ga0181612, IMG submission 119630) | Hoatzin crop microbial communities from Cojedes, Venezuel. Combined Assembly of Gp0051906, Gp0051904, Gp0051908
GAAACCATCTTCAGGGATATTGTGAATCATGTCAAAGTTCTTCTGGCTTTGATATATATTTCTTAATTAATAGATGTACTCAGAGACTTATTGGGATCCTGTGCAGGAAAAGTACATTTCAGACACATAATATGTTGGCAGTGTACAATAATCTGTATAGAATACAGAGGAAATTGATAGAGAATCTGTAGTACCAGCTCAGTGTTTCAGTGCCTTTAAGTATTACAATGAGCATAATTCAAGGTGTGAACGTTTGCAAATCTCTTCAAGAGACTCAAACTTTTATTTTGGCAAGGATTTTTGAAAGAGATTAAGGAAAGAATAATCAGGTGAAAAATCCCATAAACAGAAGAGAAACCCAAATACTTAGAATGGTGTCAACAATCTCCGAATTAATCTCTCGAACTGATTACAATAAGATTTGGCAATATACATAAAAATCAATGTAAACTACAAATGTTTCAAGAGATAAAATCTCAAATAACCTTCAGGGTATATCTAACTCCTAGCAACACTAAAAAGAAAAAATTCTCTCCCATTTCTCAAAGAATATCTTCGGAGACATTCCATCTTTCAGAACTGCTGATCTTGCTACCTTTATTTGAAATCTTGGCTCAAAGATTTGATTCTTTTAAATCACAATGTGGGATTAAATAGGGCTATTTTGTTATTTATGCTAAATTGCATGTCACAGAACCTGGCCTTTAGATATTAATGTCTAATTCATAATTTTAAAAATGCTCTTTTAAATGCTAATACCTTTCAAAAGGCTTCGTTTTCATAATATTATTACTTTTTGAAGACTCTGAATGCTCACCTTCCTTCTTTAATTTGTTGTGTGATAAACTGTAAAAAAGCAACAAAGATTACTATTTATATTTAGAATAACATAAATTGAAAGTCTAAGATTTATGAGTTTTAATATAGCTTCAGTAATTTGGAAACTGTGGGATTGTTTTGTTAGCATCTTTCTGGGGAACCTTCATTTGTGCCTTTTCTGTACTGAAGCAAAAGTTTCTTCCATTCAAGTTTCATTTGAGAAGCAGAGCATTACCTCCTAACTATACTTTTGCAAATGGAAAATATTTTTCTTATACTTCACAGTACAGGAAATGCAGAGGAGCAGAAAATCACAGTATTTTACGACTTTTTAAAAAGCACCCTTAAAGCAAAAATGTAGGAAAGAAAAAAATACTATTTGAGAATAACATGCTTTAAACTCACAGCCTTATGATATTTACTAGTTTTGATTCTTCTTACATTTCCTATGATTCTGTTATTGTTCTAAGACTATGAAAAATGGAGAAGATCACTGTCCATAAGAAATGAAGCATTTTCTAAACACAGCAGGAAACGAGGAGGAGCCTGCCTAGCTCGTCTATATAGCAGATTTAATAAATGATATGCTGGAAACAAAATTTCCAGAACTGAGTTGTCAGTGAGGGGAAGAGCTAAATGTTGCCAAACATGTGAAAACAAAAATAGGACAGGAAAGACCAGAGGAAGAAATATTAGTTCTGAGAGAACTATCTGAAGGAGCCAAAGCACAAAAAGTGCCTGGGCTGTGGACAAGAGGACAAATGACATCAGGTGTAGACAAAAGCAAAAGCAAACACAGGAAGTAAAATTCATGTTTTCAAGAAGGCAAAAAGCAATTAACTGTGTTGAACATATTAAAATATTCTTCAGTGCTCAATGTTCACTGCTTTTGCAGCATTACTCCTCCATGTATGCAATTGCACTAGCTGTCAAAAAATGATGTTTGAGATCTCAGGTTGCATGTCATCTTCAAATCTATCCTAGCTAAAGAAAGCTTCTGTGTTGGGCTCCCCAGCACGTGAAGCAAAGAGATGAGATCCCTCCTGAAGGCCTAGACAGAGCCGACAATCATGGGGAAAGACGGAAGACGGGGAAAAAAAGAAAGAAAGAAAGAAGAAAAAAAAAAGGGGCTCACATCAGCGTTCTTCAATAAGGAGACATGAAAGAGAGAAGAGGTAAAAAAAAAAAAAAAGAGAAAGAAGCATGAGAATCGGTGGACCACAATCTGATCCATGCGTGAACAGGATGGGAGACATGCTTGTGACTTTATCACGATGGGTCTAAATTTATTATGGGGCTTTTGGCCCATAGACAGCCCCTTGAAAAATTCTCACGCCTCAGGTGCACCTCTGAATTTTGCCAAGAAACTACTAATATTTCAGTACCCAGCAAAGCATTTTAATATAAGTCCATCTGACTTCTTCACACAGAATCTTATAGATAGATTGAGAGAGCTCCCTGAATCCTTTGTGCTCAATCAGTTTGGCAAATGGCATTTGGAAAAAATAAAATCTCCAAACGTGTAACAGTTCTAGAACTAGGGTGTTATAATACAGTAAATGTTGAAACACCGTGTAACGCTTTCTTCAGTTATCCATTTAGCACCATCAAAGACAATACTGTGTATGCCAGTTCTGCCAAATTAGAAAGGAAGGTTGAAAAACACCTGACATCTATAAATTCATTAAATGAAAAAGAACAAACGGATCAAACAATAAAACCATACTAAATATATACAAACTCAATAGCCTCTGAGCATCATTGTTGGTAAAGCCATATACTGTAATTATCTCTCTGAAGTCAGTGTGACACCAGAGAGTGCTAAATATTCATTCTTTAGAATAAATACGAATTTAGAACTATTCATCTTTTTTCAAACAGCTGACATGCTGCATAAACAGAAAGTATATATGGAGGTTTTTTAAAGTAAACAATACAATAAGTAAAGTGATTTATTATGCAATTTATCTCTTTCCATCTCTCTGCTGTTCATAATTCAGATCCACACAGGGCAGTTCATATACCATTAATATTTCCCAGACGTGTTTGACTTTAAGGCTATGATCATTTTAAATGTTTTAAAATGTATGCCATTTATCATTAGTGTTATGGTGGTGTCATTCGTATTATTATAGTTGAGGTTGTGTCAACAGTTCTGTAAGCCCTTATTTTTAGGGGTTCAGAACTTGGCAGTAAGAAGTGGCTACAGGCTGAAACCTAGCATAAAGCATCCTGGCTTGGGAGCAATTAAATTCCTTTCTGAAAAGGCTAACAAAGGATTTAGTCTTGAAATTCTGCAAAAGAGAAAGAAACATGTTCATGGTTTCAAGATACAAAGTTCTGCTGGCAGATCTTAGAACTTGTTTTATGCAGAAACGAACAAAACCAGAAGAATGTCCTGCGGGAAGTGGAGAGTGCTGGTGAGCTGGGGAGGGTAGACACAAACTATTCTTTTGAGCAACTCAGCTTTGTGTACTTCAAACTGTCAAACTAATACAGCACAGCATCTCAGTGACATCTGTAGGACCTGGAAATTCAATGAGTACACATTTTTGCATGTGACTTGAAATAAAAAAATGGAGTATTTCCATAAGTGCATTAACCTAGAAGTGTTCTTCCCATTTGGCAATATCAGGATAAGCTTCAATTTAAATCATTGTGGGGTTTTTGCAGCTTCATTGACCTCCCTGTTCTGATTGTTTTGTCATTACTAGACTGGGATTAGAGTCATACAAAAGTAGTGTGTCACACAGCTAATGTTCACACAAGAAGTCCTCACAACTCTTTGAAGGTGTTTATGTGGCTCATACTCTTTGAACTAGATACCTTCGGCAAGAAACGTGTCAGGGTCTTGCAGAAACTCGTTTGGTAGTAGAGGAATGGAGAATATGGAAAATCCCACCTGGTTGTGCTGGTCTACCACCTTTCCAGTTTGAAGTTACAGTTTGCCTCTCTTCCTGCACAGCACAGAATTTGCTTCTACTGTCTAACAAAGATAACTGATTTATTTAAGAGATGGGGAACATCAATAAACATCATATATGTCTGCAGACCCATCGTGAAAATTTTTTTCAGCTAAGGACTAAAACTATTAAAATTCGGCAGGTGCGTAATAAGAAGGCTTGTACTACATAAAATTACCATTTATTTGTTTTCCTGGGTGCTGCCAACTCTCATGCTGTAGAATTTGAGATGCTGTGAGCAATTCCTACTGCCAGTTCTTAGAAGTTTCAGATTCACCAGCTATTTGGGTTTTTTTCTTCTGCGAGCTTGGTCTTGCAGCAGGAATAGAGAACTTTTCAAGTCCCGCTTTCAGAACTCCCATTCCCCAAAAAGTACCCAAGTTTCCCTTCTTTCCTAACACAGCTCCTGTAAAATCAGCGTTCAGGTCCCAGCCCCAGAGCAATCACTTGCTTCTTCCCACTGGAAATGACAGCCTTGTCTTCCTTTCATCTTCACACTGGTATTCAGCAGATCTCCTCACTACCAAACCTCCAAATTTTTATTCTTCCCTACCACGATTTTATTTGCCTTTGCCTTTCTGTTCACTCTGACATGACCCTTTCCATGTACATCAATAGGAGTCATGCCCCAGTATCTTCTCTAAAAATCAATTGCAATCAGGCTATGCCAGCTGAAAAGTAAGTTGTTGATGCCCTATCACTTCTTGCAGGACCTCTGCTACTGCTGTGCCCCTACCTCCACCCCAAAACAGCCTGCTGTTGCTGTGCTGCTGCTCTTTCACCTCTGCTACACTAGCTACAACGAAACTGACTTCCACTTTCTCTTATTAAGACTGCATGACTCTACTAATATGTCACTATTCCTCTCCTGCTACCAAAGCAGCACCCTGGAAGACATCTTGCATTTCACTCACTCTTTCAGAAAGAAAAAATATTACAAATTCTTTGTCAAAACAAAGTATCAGAAGTATCAGTTCCTGACCAAATACAACAGTTGTTCTTAATAGAGGTCTCTGTTCAGGGACACAGACTGAACATCCTTGATCAGGAAGGCTCAACATTTCTGGTCAGGACATGGAAACTTCTTGTCCCCCTTCTTGTCAAGCAGTCTCTCCTCAACAAGTCAAGTTATTTAAGACTTTTTACCTCATGTCACATGCTGTTGCAAGATACAGAACTTGAACAAAAGAGACAATCTAGACTTTTCAAGCAATGCTTGGAAACTCATGCCTGATGGCTGATTGCACCACTCCTGTATAAACAGTTAGGGAAAGAACCTATTACTCAGCTATATAGTAAAACATTATTGAATAACAACTGATTATCAAATATTTTACTTGTAGATTTTCCTTATATTCCACCAGAGGGCTACAGAACTCCCAAAATACTGAAAAACAAAGTTTTCAACGTTTCCAAAGTAAACTATGTACCGTATATAATTTCCAATTTGCTACAAGAATAGTTTTCAACTGATTTTCAGAGATAACTAAAAAAAATTCACCATAGCTTTTTAGCATTTGTCAATTAGCAAACACACTTTCAGAATAAAATTTGAGATGGGTCAGATTTAAAGAATGGTTTCAACATGCCTGAAGCATTGTCCATGGGCCATGTTTCCATTTCTGTCTTCAGAAAAAAGGAGAAATTCCCTTCGACTTTGTTTCTCACCTACTTTGCACATCTACTACCTAGAGCTGCATTATGCACATTATCCAAGTTAAAACATTCCATCTATTTGAAATTATTTTTCTCTTGTATCAAAAGTGTTTACTTTTCATTCCACAAATGTAACTGCCCTACTGCTTCTAGATACATACCATTTCTCCCCTCCCTGCTACCCAGTGTTCCTACTTGTGACACCATGAGTTGGAATAAGAAATCATGACACATGCAGAAAGGAAGTTTAAATTTAAAGAGGGAGAGCAGGAATAGGAAACAAATGTGCATGGTAGATACATAATGACACATAAAAAGTTCTTGAGGAAAAGAATGAGGTCATGAGTAAATTTTTCAGCAAAGCTTAATACACACAACTGATTTCCCTGTTGTGGAACTGGACTTAACTTTCATCAGCTCGCGTCAAATTAAATTGACAGCCAAATAAAACTTATTGAGATCTTCAATTCAAGTTATGCCAAAAACTAATCCTAGGTAAGGAGAGTGGCAGTTAGTAAAAGAAGAATTGATCCTTAATCTTCACCTAGCAATATGTTCATAGCAATGAATAGCAATCAGTTTAACCTCTTTTTCTTGTATACGATGGACTGGCCATTTTGTTTTACATGCTACATGGTATTAACTTTTTTCCCCCTCACATTATAAATAGGACAATCTACACCATTCATGCTGTCTACTATGAAATAGTAAGATATATCTCTTCATTCTATACACAAAGGGAAGTTAAATTTATGAAGCCAGCAGTAAGGCTAGTCATTCTTTCATACTAGTATTCTCTTTCAAATTGGTAAAGAGACTGAACACTAACTTAAAGCAAACATGCCGCCTAGATAAATGTGGGCTAAATAAAATACTTTTCACCTTGTAATATCAACGTTTACAACTAGTAAATGCCCAAAGAAGCAAGCACTAGGTTTCTTTTAAATGCAAAGAGAAGAAAAGATTGTACAATTTGATTGACATAAGAAAACAATATAAAGATATTGTATTTTTTCCAGATTCTACTGCTGCGTTTGCCAAGCTATAAATGGTCTGATAAAATCTTCAGATTATAAAATATATTGCCTGTTATATTTATGTTGCACTTGCTTTCAGTGCTACAGTTCAAAGGCAAGTAAAACCATGTAGCTCCATGTATTAGGCCTAAAGATACTACAAGCTACAACGGTTGCTCTGAAAGCAATGGAAGAAACTCTCTGTAGTCACCATAGAAATCCTATGGAATGTGGTTTCCCACAGGTTTGCACTGGCATTTTGGAACAATTAGAATGTATCCGTAGCCTTCAACATTATAAGCGGATGCATCAAAAACATGCATGTTCTAATACACTTTCAAATAGCAAATTTTTCCTTTCCTTGCACAATTAAGCTTCCTACTAGCATTATATTTACATGTAACATAGAAATTTATTTATGTTTATGTATCTTATATCATCATATATGTGTTAGACTATAGATGACATTCTATCCTATAGCTGAAGAGATTAGCAGACAGCTCTCCACTTCCTCCCTCCCGCCTCAGCTTCCATTTTAGCTTATCTTTCAATCGTACCCCAATTATATAAACCACAAAGCTCACAAAGGAAAAACTCACTCATGTTTGTCCAAGAAATGAGAGAGAATATCTAGTCTAGTAGCCTATACTATATCCTCTCTTCAAAGGCTGAACACAATTTCCCTAAGAAGTTTAACTGTCATGAATTCCCAATCCAAAAAGCTACTAAGTCTCTGGATTGATTTAGCAGATCTCTCCGACAGAGAAATCAACTTTTGTTCTATATAGTTCTTACTCTTTATGAGCCAAATTTTCTTTTCAGACAAACGAGAAGAAAAATTCTTATGTCAACTCTCTTTTGTAATGTCAGAAAGAACTGGGTAATATTTACTCTATTTACGTTCGTGAGATTCCATGCCACCCATGTAAGGACAGATTGGAGCTGCTTTTGTTATCATCCAGTTTTGGAGCCCATTTAGAAAATTCTCCCAGTCACTGGTGCTATCACCAAAGAGGTGCACAGCCCCTTAGTGGAGCAGATGCCAAGTCCCAAATTCTGCCAGGTCAGATCAATCAGATTATACAATCAAGAAAAAATTTGTCCCATCAGACATGAACTTAAAGAAAAAAATCCCAATGCTGTCACAAGGCATAGTTAGTAACTTAAAATGAACAGGATAATGGGGCATTACTGAACGATTTAATTTACATTACTGAAAAAAACTATTCAGAGTATTTCTCTGATTTATGTCTGCTCTTGTTCCACTGAAATCAAGTGTTAAAAGAATAATTCAATTGCAAGCGGAATTAGGTATTAATGCAGTAAGAAGATTCACCTAAGACATTGTTTATTTATATATCTCATAACTTTATGATACCATAAGCCACCGAGTACACCTTCTTTGTATATATACTTCAGCTGTCTTACACAATTTTTCAAATACAACAGTGCTGTTGATTTTGGAAGCGGCAGATTGGGATGGGGTTTTGGTTTTGGGGGTTGGGGTTTTTTTTTTGCTTGTTTTGTTTTCTTTTATTTGTTTTTTTAAACTCAAAACCAAAGGTAGTACGGAAAGGTGGGATTCACTATGTTGAACCACCTATGTTGATTCACACCAAATTACCTGATGAGTATTGAAAGGGGACAGTAAAGAGTAAGAAAACTGCAAGATCAGTTTACACAAGATACTAGCTTTAGAAGTCAAACTGGAGAACACATAGACTTCTTAAGTGCTAGATTAAAACCTTTAACATCAAATCTTATCATCATTTTGAAATATTTGACTATGCAAAGTCAGAGAACCTCTTTTTAAAAGAATCCTGTCATTTCTTTCCTCCTCATATGCACTACCACTTTCCCAATGCTCTTTTGACAGTATGATCAGTCAATTCAATCAGAGAAATTCTATAGTACAATAGTAATTTTCTCTCACTTTTTTTTTCTCCCTTTACACTGTCAATTCAAACCACCTGCTGTAAGCATTGATGTGGAATGGCTTAGTATTAGCTCTGAAATTAGTACCAGTCCCCAGTTAAATACCTGGCACATTCAATGTGGGGCAGACACTGTTAATGGCACATAAACCCATCAGATGCAAGTGGTGTATTACTCGAGCAAGTCTCTTTCCAAGCCATTCAGAGAGCACCTTGCTGGTATCACTGCACTAAACTTAAAAAATCAGCCTGACAGGAACGATTTGAGGAAGGAGGGGAGAACAAACATAACTGCAGAAGCTATGTCTTAAAAAGGGAATTTCTATGAATACTCTGCTAAATACATTAGGTAGCTTCCAAATGCACAAGTGATTGCTTTAAAAATACGTTTTAAGGTACGGTGCATACAAAAAAAATTGTGCATTGTTTTCAATTAGCAGAACCAAATACAATTCATGACACTATATAAAATTTCTTCTTAAATCCTAACACTGGGTTTCAACTATATGTACTAACTTCCATCAGTTAAGCATATAAAAAAAGGCTATTAAATCCAATATCTTACAAATCCATCAGTTCTCCTGGCCTATTTAGCTCAGCAGGTAGGTCTGTGTGCATGAGTCAGTCAGCAATGATGAAAGGCATTTGCTATAGACTCCTCACAGGGTCGTCAATGGACAGCCTGTACAAGATTTATGCTTTAAATAATAAATGAACTAAACACCTTGAAGTAATTGGCTGTGTGAAGCCTCACACTAGGCCAGATAGCTTGTCTGTACAAAGTAAAATAAGATTAAATAATAAATGAACAGCGCAGAGGTTTTCTAACTAAACTAATTCTACATGATTTTTTTAAGTGCAAGTTGTTCATGAGTTGAGATGCTTTCATGATTTCATGCTGGTGCCACAGGGCCAGTCTCTTTCTTTGTCAACAGTAACTATCTCAGAGGTCTGTGTTCTTTCTGGTGATGATGTTAGGAACTCAGTGCTCTCCTTCCCTGTGCGAGACAATGCAAGCAGCCCACGCAATAAAGTAATCATGTCAGGAGTTCATCAAATGCTCATTCTCCATTTTAGTTTTGTAAAGAATGAATGCGTCAAGATTTTGCCAACACAGGGAGCAAACCTCAAGAAAATTGCCATCAATTAGTTAATTCATTCACAAATATAACATGCGAACTCTTCACTGATGGAATCATACTGATAACACAGTCATAGGATTTACCCACAGTAATGTAGAGATTCACATTCAACATTTTTTCATTAATGCTGGCAAGGGTTTCCAAAACATCTTCCAGCTGCTGACTAACATTCTAGCTGACAGCCTTGTGCAGAAATTCTCCCTCTTAAATATGATGCTGCAGGCCATCTCACTCCCAGTTCACGATCACATAAATTCCTGTTAAAACTGCAGCTTTATTATCCATATAACTAACAGTGTATAAATATTTAAATTAGTTTGCAAAGCCTCTTTTAGTATGATCAAGCAGTCTAAAACTAGTCAGAGACACCAATGAGATCAGTGGGTTTCTAGCAGTCCACAGCAGATTTGTTTTCTAAAACAAAGCAAATTCATACCATTTCGTTCCTAGACGCAAAGCTCGTTACAAAAACCGCAGATACTAGGCATTCCAGGGAGAAGAAATAGCTTGAAAGGAAGAAAGTGGGAATATTTTTAATGGGTTTATAGGCCAGTTCTCAGCTGGTGTAAAGGGCCTTATCTCTAGTAATCTAAGTAGATTTTTCTAGATCTACACACAACAAATCTTTAGGGAAACTACCTCCACTAAAAGAGATGCAGGGCACAATTTGTCAAAACATTTCAAATTTCTGGTTTAAACTTTTGTCATCTCTCTCAAATGACTGAATCTTAAGACTTGTTTATAGCTATTACTTTCAGTGTATGAAAATCACTTCTTTTAAGAACACTGAATTAGGGGAGTGCTCCTGCAGTTCTGGTAGACTCACATCCTCCCTTCCTACTCATGTTTTCTGTACAAGGCTGACTGACGTATATCTCATGGAACACCTATACCCTGTAAAGCAGCATTTCCATGAGTTTCACTCACAACCCACCTCTGGACTCAGCACCCCACATTTGGGACCTCCTGCTCTAGAGCGGAACAGAAGTACTCCAAAAGTAATTCCAGCACAATGATATGAATAACAAAACGAAAAGGCAGAAAAAAGGAAAAGAATATATGTATCAAATATTAAATAGGGAATACAAAATGTAATGAATACATTTTTTTTTAAACTGTTTCAAAGAACTGTAATAAAATGTTAAGGCTACCCCTTTAAAACACGCAAGCAGCATTTATGCAGCCGATAATTGAAAGTCCCTGTGACCTTGGCAGCCTTACAGGGGTAATCTTCACGTAAAATGAATTATTCTTGAACAATTGCTCTAATGTATTAGGCACAAGCATACTGTCCTTCAATATTATGCATGCTTGTCTTTCCACATCCTTATTTCTAAACAAACGTATTTATTAAGGACAAAGCAAAGGAGGGGGAAAAAGAGACGAGACAGACAGATAGAAAGACAGAAAGAAAAAAATAGAGAAATAAAAGACTACATTCTATACAAATATGCACCACAATACAAGAGCAAACAAATTTATTATAGTCTATAGAGCTGAAATCATTTGTCAAAATAGACTTTTGTAAACATTTCAGAGCACAGGATAACTCCCAGTGAGCCCTGCTCATAGAAGATTTAACGCATCCAAGCTTCTGAGAAAAAAAACTTTCAGAGAAATCAGTAGGTAAAGAACGAACAAGTCAAGTGTGTTGGTGACCCAGGTGTATCCCACAAACACACTAACAACCCAGTGAACACAAAGGAAACTCTCGCCCATTCAATTAAGAGGATCAGTGGTTTGCCATTCATCTTCCTGTGATGGATTCATTCATACACTGGACCCTACCAAAAGGGTAACAATTTGGGCTAGGCATCAGTAGAAAGAGCGTCAAGCATTCTCCAGGATCTGAAGAGGGAGCCAAGCAAGTTTGTAAGAAAGATTATGATTGTGTTCGACAGCAAAGAACTGCGCTCAGAAGTACATATCCTTTGGTTTTCTTTTCCCAAACTCAAGTCCCTTCGAATTGTGTTTCATAGAAACATTTAGGGATCACAGCACTTTGAAGAGAACTCCTCTATGAAGAAGACTTAGAGCAAGGCACATCATTACTTGGACAAGTGGAAGTACATATCTCTCTGATTAAACAAAATAACCAGAGGATTTTCCACGTAAAACTCTCTGCAAACATTATTTATAAATACATGCCAAAGGACTGAGACACAAAAAGTTGGAAATTTAGAAGACACCTAAGACCAGAATTGCATTATGTCAACTCTGTGTAAATCTTGAGAGCTTCTAAACAGAGACTCTTCAGTTCCCACAGGCTCCCCAGGCCTCTACAATTCAGTTCTCTTCATGCCTAAAACCTCCTCGCTCTCACCCAAGCAAGGTATGGGCACAATCATGCAGCTGCCTGACACCTACTGTCTCCAGCAACATGCCCTGATCCACTGTGTCCTCAAATCCTGCTGAAATCACACCTCTGTGGCTAGGTTCTGCACAAAATGACACTGTGGTTATGACTATTCAAAATCAGAACCTAGCAGACAAGTAGATGTGCTTCTATTCACACAGCAGCTTATAGGTTAGAACAGTCATGAAAAATAGAGATAGCAGGTTCAATTTCTTCTCCTGTCAGAAAGGTCAAACCCTAAGGGCCTAGCCCTAACCATCAGCATCACCCCTTTCAGAGCAGGTGAGCACTCTTAACCCCTCCTGTACTCTATACAAAAAAAATCAGTATTAACTGGGGCAAAGAAAAAGAACACGTACACATGCACAGCCTCCCTACCCAGTGATCAGGGCATATGCTTGGAAAGCAGGCAAGGGGACTCTGATCCCACCCTAGTCAATGATTAAAGTAGTAGCTGGTAGACAACAAAAGATACACTGAAAAAGCAATCTACACTATGAACTGGCAACTTCCAAAAGCTACTATGAGATTTTTTGGTTTGTTTTTTTCCTGTTTTCTGAATTTGTATTGTTTTGGACTTCTAAAACAGGTACCTAGAAACATGAATTGCTAGGCAGGGAAACCCAGCTTTCCCAGTGCCACGGGCTAGACACCAGTTTCGGTGCGCTTGCACAGACCTTTCTGCATGCCACACGGTAGCACCCCTCTGTCATGTAGGTCAGCTGAAACCTCACAGCCTTAATGATTGTTATGGAACCTGTGCACACTTAACAGCTGTTGAACAGTGTATACTGCCATTAGCATTTTTAGTTCTTTAGCATCAGGGAAGAGCAGAAAGAGCCCAGAGTCGGGGATCTTCATGGCAACCAGACACAGGAGGGTCTCCTGTTTGGCCTGATCCCTCATTCATCACAAACATAGCAAACTGATCATTCCAATTGATTCTTAAATACCTGGGTCAGTGAAAACAGGATACATGGATCCCGAGGTCAGAATTTGCCCCTTGCATTGTAAAATGTTGTTGAGTGTTTGCTATAGAATATTGAGAGCAGGTCCACAAAACCATACTGGCCACTAATGTTCAAAATCTACTATCTCTACGGGAAACAGTGTCAATACATAGGAGGAAGCATCATCATTTTACACTTCTTTCCAATAGCCACTTTTTGTTAGGTTGGTACATTTGTCATGTTAAAATACATCACACCTATCAAACCAGTGCCAGAGGTCTGCACAAATGAATAGCCATACGCTCATGTCATTAACAAACAACAAAGGAATTCTAGGAGCTCTGGTATGTGTAAAAGACACACTGTATTTGCTGAAGTACTATGCATGTCATGTTATCCCTCAGTGATTCATAGATCACGTGAAAGAGAGACAGGTTTTGCAAATCGTGCTATCGAAAAAGGATAAGTGATGAATTCTATATTTATGCTACTAAAGGGAAATTTGCAATCATGATACAGCAATGCTAGAAGAAAGAGGTATATGTGTGATATATTGGCCAGCCTTGACTGTGACTGTTCCTGCAGTGTAAGAATTTCTTTATCCAAGGACAACTACTTTCACCTTCCCATCTGTCCTGTGAATTTTTTAATGTCTGAGACAGGTGGTCTGTTGGAAACCTAAAACCCTGTGGGTACAAAATATGATTAAAATCTGATGTTAGGCTCGACGATAAAGAAGAGCTCTATATTTAGTTGAGAATTTGTAACTAACCTGCAAAAATATGTCAAAGGTAATTTGAACTCTACATAACCAAAATCTTTTTAATTCAAGTTCAGCATATGCTATATCAAAACTTTGCTTGCAGTCATTTCCCCACAGATCAAATATGTATCTTGATAAGTATACATAATGCCTTCTCAAAAAAAAAAAATCTTTAAAGGAATTTTTTAATTAATGCTTCATTCCTAAATACAGCATTAACAACAATAACATGAAAGATTTATATGTTGAACTCATTATTTAATAACTTACAGAGCACACAATTAATGCATCATAATAAATTCTTAACAATTATTAAAACAAATATAAACTTCTGAAGGCATATCAAGAATTCAAAGGCTGCTGGGTATGGAATCTTGCCCCTTTTTGGAGAAGGGGATTTAAACATGTCTTTTACACTCTCAATTATTCCCCAGCAAAAAAGAGCAAGAAGCCTAATTGAAATCTATTCAGTGGAAATTCAGAATCTATGCAGAGTTTAAAAGTTTGGCATAGCATACTAAGTGCCGATTTCTGCAGATAATTAAAATTTAAAACGTTAAATGATTTATCTTGTTGTAAATAATTAAGGAGATTTTAAGAAGGCAAGCAAGAAAATGCGGTATGTGACTATATTGTGTATTGCCAATCTGTATTTATCAAAAATGGTCCCGATTATATATGGACTAGCACTGTCTGTCTGTTTTTCATAATGATGTGGCATAAGGAGAAATTAAAAAAAAAAATTAAAAAATCCAACAGATTTAAATACATTCAGTGAAAGTCAACCGAAATTGATTTACATTGTGGTCTAACAGGTTATAAAACACATGAAAAAGGCCCTGCGAGGCGAACTTGATAGATGACTTTCCAGTGATATCAAAACCAAAGACATCGAAACTTATCCATGAAATATCATTGTAGTGTACCCTTAGTTAAACCTACACACTTGCAAAAGCGTCTGTAATGTCCAGAGTACGATTCTCAGGCTAAGGACATTTAGCAGTTGTACAGCTGTGTAACTCTTCTGACTTCCATGAGCTATTTCTGATATGCACTAAAGAAGATCAAATGCAACAAGGTAATATGGGCATTACCATAGATGTGGGAAAATATTTAGGGTCTAATCCAAAGCTATGGCCTGCATTTCTATCTGGCTTTACACTTGATTTTCTAAACATTTTTGAGAATTAAGTTCTCAAAAAGTGAACTGTGAAAATTCATTAATTGTTTGCAAAGAGTTCTAGATGCTAACTGATCTACGGGCAGTTTCTTTTGTTTAAACAGTGATACAGTTAGTTTCGTTGGTCCCAACAATGCAACGGCTAGCTGGAAGAACTAAGAGAATCGTCACATCTTCTCTCCGTCTCTCCCACCATCTACCACCATGGTCTGCCAAACATGCATTCCATATTTTCTGATACGTGATGATCATGTAGGGCTATATCCTCCCTTGATCTGCATAGAAAACCTTTTATTTGCTCATGATGATTAATTTCATTACATTAATTTGAAATTTAATGTTTGTACCATTTCCCACTTCCTTACCACATAATTTACCTGTAATTTCTTATGTGATACTTTTTGAACTGAAGTTCAGTTCAAATGTGGGAATTCATTCCCCCAGCAACATTTGTAAGATCATGCAATTCCTTTATAACGATAATACAAGTATCCTAAATTATGCACTAAAACCCACATGCCCTGTTTCCGCTCTTTTATTAATATATGGTAACTCTGCATTTACACCGCATAGTTGAAACACCATAGTTTGGGCGTATAAGGGCAAAGGTTCCAGTGAAAGGCCAGGATTCTTAAACGGCAAAACTAGTTGATTTCTTCCTTGAAGCTGAAAAAGTTAGAAAGATTGTCTAGCTCAACTGAATCCAAAAGAAAATAGCTCAAGGAAAATGAGAAAGGAATACCCAGATCTAAGATGAAACTCAGATTCAGAGAACGTCAACCAGAACCTTTTTACTCTCTGCTAATTGTTATTACTGTAGGAGAAGACCAGGTTTGAGACCATCTAAGGAACCTGAAGGTTCACAAGTCTGTTGGACCTGATGAGATGCATCCACAGGTCCTGAGTGAACTGACAAAAGAAGTTGCTAAGCCACTACCCATCATATTTGAGAAGTCATGGCAGCCTGGTGAAGTTCCCACTGACTAGAAAAGGGGAAATATAACCCCCATTTTTAAAAAGGGTAAA
>Ga0181612_114896_pt1 | contig 15800 bp, 8 predicted proteins | sample HoacroProtozoa21_FD_119630 | JGI IMG/M metagenome (GOLD analysis project Ga0181612, IMG submission 119630) | Hoatzin crop microbial communities from Cojedes, Venezuel. Combined Assembly of Gp0051906, Gp0051904, Gp0051908
CACAATTCTCTAAAGCACAAACACACACTCATTTCAGTCTAGACTGAAGCAGGTTAAGAAAATTCAAACTTATCTGATGCAAGCTTGAATGTTTAAAACATTTTTCAAGTATAGCCTCAGGTACATGGAAAAAGATCAGGCATTTCCCAGTAACTGCAGTTTGCTTGTTCTGCTTTGAAGGAATGTGTCTCTCCTCCTACAGATTTGGTTCTCTGGCAAAGGACCCATCTTCGAACACAGAAAAGTTTGGGGGGTTTTCAAATGTGATTGGAAAAGTAGAACTCTCACCAGATCGCACTGTAGTTAGAACCTCTGAAGAGCTTCATAGTTGTGTAGCTTACCATTAGTCACTGTTCAGCCTTGCTCTGATCTATGACTTTTTTTTTTTTTTTTTTTACAATGTGAACATGAAATGCAATGTCAAAAGGTAAAAACCAGGACCTTGGTCCTTGCAAAGTATCCACAGAAACCACAAAGACCTCATCCATCTAGCTGCTACACTAGCGCTACTCCTGTTTGCATTTTGTTTTACCTGTTAGCAACCTCCTAGAGACTCTGACAAGCAACCTGAATCTCATTTCTATTGTATGTTTTCTGCGTCAGTTTGATATTGCTAATTTCATCAGCATCATTGATGACCAACAGTGGTGAAAAGGAATGCAGAACCAGCCATCAGGCATTAGACAGGACTGCACAACATTATGTTTGTCAGTGGCACCCTACTAATAACAATAATACTTTGCTAGTAATAAAACCATTTGGTAACCAAGAGAGGGTAATTGCATTTGGGAGCCACAGTGTAGGACCATAACTGGGAACACAGCCCTGTGGGAACATAACATGCAAGTACTGGGCTTGCAGCTGCTATATTGTGTCTAGTTATGTGGCACCAGTATGCTACCAATCTCTGAAAAGTTACTCGAAGAGACAAATGAAGAAGCCACTACTTCAAACAGGTTAAAACATTCATATATTTAATACATTTGCCAGCTCGGAAGAGGATGTTAGGGAGGGCTCAGCTCTGTGGCACGGGGACAGCACTAGTTACTAAGTTCACACAAGTGGAATTCAAAATCAGCGAGGGCAGGACACCTTTAGCTGATATGATTTAGACTAAAGGAAGCTTGCGGTGTGTTTAAACAAATTTGAATTTCATACTGTACCCAGAATGATGGCAAGGGACAGAAATGACAATCAGTTTTCTCTTACCTTTGCTATCCTTTTTCAAAATTAGTTTCCTTTGCTCTTTTCTATCTTCTTTATGAATCATGCCTGCCTCACTCTTCACAGACTTTTTAACACAGCTAGGATCCTTGCTGCCATTTCCTCTCTCCTCCAGTCGGGGTTTTTTTGACAGTGTTGCTGGTGGTAATTTCTTCTTAGCTCCAGCAGCTAAATGCCCACTCTTTGCTGGGTCTTGTTTACACCTGATGGGCTCGTGCTCAGCAACAGCCGGCGATGTCTGGTAGGATTTTGACGCTTCTTGATTTCTTAGCCCTTCCGCATTGACTGGGAATGGATCACATGTGGTTAACACCAGGGAGAATAGCTGAGTTCTGCTGTAGGGTGGTTGCTCTTGAAAATACTGGTTGTTGCCTGAATCATCTAGTGGCAAATTAACCAAACCACTTGCTACACTCTCCGATGTCATGACTTCTTCATCTTTATCATACTCAGTAGACTTAATTGAATTATCAACCTCAGTTAGCTTGCTGGAAGAGATCAAGTCAGGACAGGACTGCTTAGTGCTAATATTCCTAATTTGTCTCTGAGTCTTGGAGCTAATTAAAGCATGCAAAGGAGACTTCGTTTCAGCTTCATCAGGGTTATATTCCATAGCTCTTTGAACCCCTTGTTTATTTTCACACAAGACTGCTTCCTTCTTGTCTTCTTCAGGTACCCTACGGAACCGAACTTGCAATGCTTTGCAGGAAGTTTCCAGTGTACTCATATTTTCATCTACTTTGACTGCAGTTTGTGTGGATTTAGTTTTTACATGACTTGCTGTGCCAGGACACCCCACTGAGGATGTACTGGTAAGAAGGCCCTCTGGCTGGCTTACAGATGCGAAGAATGGTAATGTTTCTTTTGCAGTCAGTTCCTGGATACCTAAACGACTACTGGTATCTCTATAATCCTCATTTGCTATGTTGTGGTGCTCATTTTGAGCCTTTCTAGGCAGTGGGGTACTTACAGATGTTACACTTTCAGGTGCATAGGTGTGATTTTTTGAAGAATCTGTTTTTAACTCTTCATGAGACTTGAAGGTGCTGTCAACAGAAAGTACATGTTGTTCTGATGTATTACGAGGGGAAACTGCAGTCTGACTCTCCGAAACATGACTAACTCCTGAGTCACAGGAAGTTTCAGCCCTTTGTTCATTCAGCCAACCTATGCAAATCTCTCTCTGTTCTTCTCCTGTTTTACGTGGTTTGTACCTGGGTGCTTCTACACAAAAACCTCTTAAAAACGGATCCTCAGCAGAGGGAGTTAATGCCACTTCTTGTTTTTCTATTTCTGTCAGTTGGTCTATATTTTGTGGTAGATTCTTACGTGTTACGGTTTCAGAAGTCTTTATCAAATTAGGCAATCGCATTAGGGAACTATATTTCTGTGCATTAGAAACAACTTGAAAATCTTGACAGTCATTACTTTTGGAAATACGGTAACTGTCAGAATTAGTGTCATTTTGTGCATTCAAGTCCAAGTGATTCCCTTTTTCTTGTAAATTCCTGTCATAACTTTTGTGTATGGTGTTAACAGAAGAGTGTTCTCCATGTGTAAACTGACTGGTATTTTCACTGGGGAAAACGTCTTTCTCTTCAAGCAAATAAGCCAGTTCTTTTCTTGCTGGGTAACAGTCTCTAAAATGACACCCTTTACCAGCTACAGACTCCTTTATCAAGGATATGTTGAGCTCACTATGAAGTAATTGTCCAGTGGTCCCATGTGACTTATCTGACATGTAAGCTGGGTTTTCTTTGTCACACGCTAAATAACTACTCTGAGCATTTTCTAATCTTTGAGGAGAATCTGCATCACACATTTGGGAAGCATTGTTAATGGCAAGCTTTCCTTCCCAAGCAACAGTCATTTGAGTGGATCCACTACTGTCAGTTAACGTTTGATTTGGCTTCTGCTCCAAGCGCTCCCCTGTATTTAAGATGATACTATTTGCTGAAACACAAATGGATGGTGTTTCCGTCTTATTTCCAGTGCTAGAATCTAGACATATACCATCTGTTTCTCCCACTTGTGCAAGACAAATGTTTCCTATGGATGCACTGTTACATGCTTCATCTGTTTTAAGTAGGATATTAGAAACATTGCAGTCTTTCACTGTTCTTTGTCTGCTAGCTGGCTGTGTAACAGGTTCCTGCTCTTCTATCACATTTATTGGCAAAGGCTGATCAGAACAGGTCTCTTGTACAAAGTTCAGTTCTGTGACTTTGGTATCTGTCTGCCTAATTTCTAAACTTGTGATCCCTCGGTTGTCAAATGGGATTTGATAGTCTGAGTCATCTTCACGAAGAAGTTTCCACAGCTTGTCATGCACTGCAGATATATCAGCATCTCCTTTGCACCCAGGTTCTCCAGATTCCAGGACTGACTTAGGATTAGCTTCAAACAGAGATTCATCACATGACAGACTGCAGAGAATATCTGTGTCCTTGCTATCGTGCAAGTCAAAACTATACCTTTGCTCTCCCTCCTTTGGCTCATCACATAGCTTTGCAGAAGAGAGAACAGCACATAAACGTTCTTGTTTATCAGGAACAGAGTCCATATCCCACACAGAAAAAGGTGAAACATCATTCTTTGATTTGTTGCCATTACTAATTATATTAATTCCTTGCTCACAGAAGACTTGTTGGTGACAACTTTCTCTCTTATCACAAGGAGCATGGTGTTGAGAACAGGTCTGTAAATTTGCATCTTTTGCTTCTAATGTCTTCTCAGGACAGAGCATTTCTGAAGCTGGATGGATGGTTCCCGCACTCTCACAAGTCATGAAGATGCTTTCCTTTTCTATTTCAGGCTCCATATACATTCGCTCACAATTCCGGGTCAAGATTTTAAGATCAGCACCTTGATTCTACAAAGTAGGGGAAAAAAAAAAAAGAAGGAAAAAAAGAGAAAATTAATTAAAAATTAGAATTGCTGCTTGACGCAGGCCTAAACTAGAGTCCTGGCTTGAAATGTACCAAGTTGGGGGGTTTGTTAATTTTTTTTTTTTCTTCAGTATTTGTCAACAGTCAAGTTTCTGACTCGTAAATATCAACCTAAGGGACTGAAATCAAACTCCTGGGTCTTAACGGCTTTGAACCTTGGTGAATTCCAGATCTGGATCCAAATGCTAAGAAATACAAAATTTAATCAAGATGAAGATCAGTGACTGATATAGTCCAGGTAGATAAAAACAAATAAAATAAAATAAACCAAACTAAACTAAAATAAAACAGACATATCTACGCCTTTTTCTAACAGTCGGAGTGTCCCATCATACCAATGTAATCATTACATAATGCAAACTGATGAGTTTCTGAACTACCAAGACTAGGTTTTTGGGAGCTTGCCTTCCCCTTTGCTTCCATCATGGGCATTGTTATCTCAAGTTTCACATAGATGCTTTCATAATATGTATCAGTCCTGAAAAGTTTCAGACAATGCACTCCATGTCTGCTGTGCTATGTTCCTCAGAACAAGACTCCTACCAAGAAAGTTAACGTCTCTGCCTCAGTTTTAAGCCGTATTCAAAATTTGTCTTTGGCCATCTCTGATCCCTTGAGGTGACAAGTCCCTCTTCAAAAGGGAGTGCCACAGGTCATCCCAGATCTTGCCTCTGACCAGGTGGTAATGAATTGCTCAATATAAGGCGTGTTCAGCCCTCCTCTAGCAATGAGACATGCTTTGCAACCTTAGGGGGGCTGCTGGGAAAATTGGGGCAGGAAACAAAGACCCTTCTTCCTCCTGCATTTCCTTTATTCTTCTGTACCAAAATACTCCAACTTGTCACTTTATGTAGAAACAATCCATTCCTCAATTAAACTAAGCCAAATTGAACTTAATTTATGCAAGGAGTGCAGGCCTTATTACAGACAACAGCTGGCTGATGTGTGGGCTTGCATGGGATGAAGACAGTGCTGCCATCTGCCTGGCATACAAGATCTGTTAAACTGTTCACCATTTCCCTCAGAACTGAGCTCACACTCTCAAATTCTTGTTCCAGAGTCCCTGCCAAGCTTTTGTTCTCCAAGATTTTCTCTAGTCCTCTTCAGCACTAAATGGATTCCATGGAGGTGCTAAGCATCTTCCACCCATAGCAAATCATAGACGGAAACGTCTACAAGTTTTTACTAGACAAAAATACATTGTTTCCCAAACAAACTACGGTTTATGCTTTTGGTACCATTCATTTGTCAGAACAATCTGTAAAAGTAAGGAGAAATCTAGCGGTCAGCCTTTGAAAAAATAGCCATTATCAGGATGTAACAACACAGACCTCATGACTTACTTTGTACATTTGACCATGTATCTTTCTAGTGATTTTTCTGAAGCTTTGCACCCACTCCCAGCAGAAATGAGGAAATGCTAAAAAACATCAGAATATAAAAAACACCAGTATTTGTAGACATTTTTCATCTTTTAACTTTTATCCAGCCACAAACTCAACTTCACAACTGTTTTGAGTTTGTTTTTTTCCTCCTGAGTCCCAGTTCCACCCACAAGACCCATCCTGGCAGGAACAGCTAAACGAAAAGCAAATAAGGGCCATAGGGAGGAAGCGAACTCTTCCATCACCTCTGAGTTAGGGAAGGAAATAGGGCAGAACATGGAGAAAAGAAAAAGAAACTTAAAAGGATTCTACTGCTTCAAGACAATCTGATATCAGGAACATTTTCATCTGACAGTCTCTCTGCAGATCTAGAAGACACGCATGACCAAACTGATGACCTACAGACCTGCAAAACATTTCACAGGTGAAGTGAGCTTCCCCCAGGATGGGACCCAGTGCACCCACTGGGACCCAGTGCATCCTGCAGCCACATTCCAGTCCCATTTCAAGACAAGGTCCAGGCTCTGGCTGGTCCCTTTTCCACCCCGGTTTCCATTCACAGAAGGAAGCCAGAGGAGCTTTTGCATCTCAACAGGTGACCCACACACACCTCATATACAGACAGATCCAAAATATTATGAATCTGAGCAGGAAATAAAATGAAATTTGATTTGGAAAAAAGCAAAGTAATGCACTCTGGAATGTAATACACATATGCCAAGGGGAAAGATATCAGGGGTAAACTACACTGCTGACCAAGATATAGATAATAGAGGGAAAGAATTAAATATGACAAGTAATAAGGCCAATTGAGGTTGTGGTATGATAGAGGAGCAGAGCTACAATTTCCTCTCTTGACGTCCCACATGTCACAATAACGGTCAGAGACCTAATAAAAGAATAAATGGTATAATTTTGGACAACATATTTTGATAGAGCAAAGCTTAAACAGAAACACCAGTACAAATGCTCTGATTTGGAATTAAGACAAAATTTTAAAAATACACTTCTGCTCTGCAGAAACTATGTTGTTAGCTAGAGTCAATAGTGATACTGGGACTATCTTTACTTATCAGTATTTCTTGATAACAAAACTGACAGGCACATCATAATTATCTCCTAAATAATTATATAAAGCTGGGATCTTCAGGATATGACAAAACAGTAAAGAAAGCCAAATACATTAGGTTTTGATAAAACAAAGAACAGAAAGGCAGCTAAATCACCTTACTGTTGTGTGTGATAAAAAGGTATGAGTAAAGTTGGTGTTAAAATGACCCTTTTCCACGTGACTTTTTTAAAAGGCACCTCCAAGCACCACAAGAATCTTCACGGTATAATCTCAGTTAGCTGCTGTTCTCTGCTCCCTTTGCCATACCTGAGAAATGGACTATCTTCACCCAATGTGACAAAACCTGTTTCTGGACTGAGTGACAAATTGTCACATTCACCTGAAAATAAACTCAGTAGGCATCAGATAAGGCTATTCTGGTTCTCTTTTTCCCTACAAAATGTAGGGATAATTTATACATCAGTCTCTCACCTGATCAGTTGAACCATTTCTGTTAATGAAAGCAAGAAGTTAATCTCTGAAATGAGACGATTAATTTTACCTCATGGTTTCTCACTGGTTTTTAAGAGGAAATAGTCTAGCAAGGTCTCCACCATAAATAAAGTCTCCGTGTTACATTTATATCCCTCTGTTTGCACAAATGGACTGTAACAAACCGCCCCTAGAGTACAGACAATAAGTATATCACTGCCACTGGATCAGAGCTCCCTCAAATCAACCACATTTGGAACTGGTTTTGGTTTACACTGTTCTCCAGCAGTAGTTTAGTGGCTCTTTCTATTTCCCCATTTCATGCAATGCCACTCAAATTCCTCTTTCCTAAAATAACACTGCTTTAAATGGCACATCTGTCTTGGATTAGCTAAAATAACTCAATATCTGTAGTTATTCTGACTGCTTTAGACAGGTGAAACCAAAGACATGAGCTATACTTTATCCTGCAGATGCTCACTGACAGGCACATCCTGCTAGCATCCTATTCCTGCTGAAGAGGCAGAAAAAGAGGACGTTAAATAAGAGCTACAGAATTTCCAAGGACAGAAGGAAAGTTCTCTGCCTTTGACAACAGCCGAGAGCAATAGGCTGACCATGCATAGCAGTCATGGGTCCATGATCTGAAGTGGTAAGAATTTTCCAACGGATTGGGGTTTTTTTGTGTCTCCCACAAAAAGTGCAGCCAACTATAACACAGGTGACAAAACGGGATGTTACTAGCCAGCCCTCGGGCAGATCATATCGAACAAGCAGGGCTGGTATCACAGCCTGCATGAGCTCTAGTTACCCAGACTAGGACTCCTCTGCTCTGACGCAGAGCTCCTGCCCCTTTGCACATTGCTTGGGCTCAGACCGTGCCCTCCGAACGTTCAGCTCTCATCTCGGCCAGACTCAGAGCAAAAGCCTGAGACAAGACCACTGTTTCAAGTGAACGTACCAACCACCCCAGCCTATTAGCAAGCATGAGGTGTAGCCTCCCGAACTCTCCTGTTGGATCTGTGGCACATAGTATGAGTATAATATTCAGAAACAAAGCATGCTAACCACTTGATGGAGCGTTATTCTGCATCTAAGGACTACTGAAGTATTTTATAGAGTGCAAAACTTTTCAATGAAGCAAAAAACTTTGAGAAATAAGAGACCTAATCTCTGCTCAGATTCAAAGTTGGCAGAGATTTGGATCCCAGCTTCCTCTGTCATAGGAAACAGATTTAGGCAAACTGTTTTTTCAAAATTCCAGCAAAAGAACTGTGAATGGTGGCAAGTTGCACCAAGAGAGAGCAAGAATACATGTCTCATTAAAAATTATAACTGAGTAGGTTTTGAGCTCAGATAACCAGAAAACCTTCATTTTTTCCAGCAACTATTCACTTAAATGAGACAAGAGGCACAGATGTATTTTTAAAACATTTGAATGAAAAATTAAACAACCGTAAGCTGATTGAAAATGATGTGTTGGGCATGCACAGTAATTCTTACTCATTACTGTTGGAACAGAAGTCCTCACCCATTTCGTATTCAGAGCCAGCCACTAAACCAGTTCCCATCCAACAGTTGTTTATTGGCCTATGTGAAACCTTTTGCTGGGTTTCAGTCTAACTCCTCACGGGCAGAGTCAACCCGTCGTAATGTTCTGACACCCTTTCAGTTTCCTTTCGCTCTTCCCTTGCTGTGTAACCCAGCTCCTTCCTCCGCTCTCACCTTTCCACCCTTTTCCCACATCTTTCTGCATGTTGCTCCCAGCACACACCCTCTCCTTCACGGCAGCATTGGAGTGCAGCGCACGTGACTAGCACCTGCATTTCTGTACTAACTGCCATGCTCTAAACTTGAGAGCGCCGCAGCAATAAAACACTCCAAATCACAGTTCTCCATTACACATGGCAGCTTCTAGGACATCACACACAACAGCAGCGAGTTACCATCTTAACACATTGACAGGGCCAGTGGCCCAACACATGAACAGCTTCACTGGCCTATGCAGTCCTTGCAATTCCGGCTACCCTGGAATCTATCACAGCCAGAGGTATGACGTGCTAGCCAAAACACTTTTTGAGCACAACCAGATTACCCAGCTACTTGGAAGCTCCACGTCAGTTCTGCTTCTCTCCTTTTTGTACAATAACATTTAAAATTATCTAGAAATGACGTAAATTTACATCAGGAAGGTCAAACCAAATATCTCACAAATATTATGAGAACAGGCTGTTCTGACTTGAGCAAAACCAAAATAATGGCAGGATAAACAGTAGATCTGATCAGCAGAAAAAAAAAATGCTCTAGAAATATACAAACACTACATGTCATTCTTCCCGGGCTACGAGCGTAAACATTAAGTATTTAGCCTATGCCCTGGAATCCCTCCAAACCCGCCAGTCCCAGCAGGACTTCACCAGCACCACTGGCATTCAGTAGGCCATAGCCATGGGCTCTGTAATTCAGGAGTGACACCAGCACCTTGTGCCGAGTGTGCTGGCTGAACACTAAACAGAGATCAGCTTTTGAATGACACACTGCAAACCTGAAGCCTCCCGGCTCTCTGTACAGTATGTACTATTGTACAGCTGGCACAGTTGGCTTTCAGGACCTATTATTAATTAAGCTGCTTTGAAGCATTAAATAAACAAAGAATTTCACCTGGGGCTAGACCACGAGGTCATCAGAGCAGTCAGGAGCCTCCCATCTTCACCATCTAACAGAAGGAGAAGTCACCCAGAACAGCAGCTGCTGCACAAGCCAGACTGCAAATGTTGCTCCAGTTAGCGGCAACTTGGCACTGAGAGGAAGTGTAAATCCTTGGGTAATTAGTGCTGGGGTTCTGTGGCTGCTGTGTACCTCTCAGCAGACCTGAATCACCACATGCAGAAGGAAAATACAACGCTCTTCAAAAATGGTCAGCTGTGATTTTTGCTACGAGTCCCTCACCCTGCTCCTGGCAGAGCTGTCTCAAATGCCGGGCTCCAGCTAACACCACAGTGCACTTTTACATGAACCTACTGCTGCACAATATTGCTATCCTGCAGCAACAGGAGGCTGATTCTTTCCTGCCTTTGTTAGGTCACACGTAGACTGCCGAGAAGCTTCTGGTTTACTATATGGGAGTTGAGAAGCTGTCCACACTTTCCTTGTGGAAAATAAAGAGCCGTTCCCGGATGGGACACTTTTGTTGGGCTTATTTTCAAGACCCCGTAATTTTGAACCTACACCTAAATTTAATCTTCACTCGTGCGTGCTTAAAACAAGGGGTTTGCTTTGTGCTCATATCTAGCCCTTTTGTGTACACCGACACTCCTTTCCTAGTTAGTTGTTACCTAATGTAAAGTTTTGGTCATAGACACACAAACAGAAGAAATACATACTGACTGCAGGCAGCAAGAGTCCAACTACCCAGTCTGAAATCTGGCCACAGCACTTCCAGTAACGTAACAGCTGCTCTCTGCTAAGAGGGCTCTGGGATTTAAGTTATCGTACTACACTTGGAAAAAAATGAAACAATGCCCCTTGCAAACCATGGCAATATATACTGTCAAGGAATTCTCAGTAAGTTAATTTCAACAGAAGGGTATTCCCCATCGTGAGAACATTATGTGCTGCTATAATGTGACTGCAATTTTACATATGTAAAAACAGAGAAACCTATGGACGTTTTTCAGGCAGAAGAATTCAGTGATTTTTGACTGCTTAAGACACCCCAGTGGCGAGATTAAAGTCAGTCTACTATCCAGAACTGGGACACATTTTTACTTAAATAATATAGATGAAGAAAAGCACGTGGAACTGGAAAAGCTTGTGTTTATTTCTCATAAATGTTTCTTCTGTACAATTAGCTATGCACCTTCAAATCAGTAAAGCTGGTGATAATACGATTATTCATTATTTAATGCTCACACATATGTATTTATATATCCAAAGTCTTTACTATGTGAAATAAAAAGTATGATCCAATTCTCCCACTTACGGAAACTGGTGCAGCATCATATCAGGCTGTAAAACTATGATGATTTCCCCAGCTGACTTCCTACCAACAGCATAAAATATGCAAGTACACTGAGAGTACCACTTTGGGTTTATTTTTAACTAGTTTTCGCATTTCAGCTGGAATATCTGGCTCTTTCATTGTTTTATTTTTAAAAAGCAAAGCTCCATTCCCCTCTAACATGAGCTCTCTGGATTAAATTCCCCTTCGTGTCATAAATTCAACCCTGTTGATTTATTTTAGATTTCCAGCACCATAAGTACATGACAATGTTGTTCTTTGCGTACAAACTGAAAATAAAGTAAATCAAAACATTCTCTGCTCACAATAGGTATTCAAGAAACTTTCTAGGTTGAGAGAAACGTTACACTGATAAGACCTGTGCAGTAGCCTACATATCAGCTTTCCCTATCCAGCTGTCCAGAGCCCCGTTAGTGCCTCTTACTATCATCAGTCTCACTCTATAATTAGAACAGCTTATGGTTTATTTGGGCCTTTTTCAAAACCAGATTTCCTCCCCAGCCGTAGCTGTCATTCAGAAGTACATGAATAATATCTTTCAAAGTAATTTAAATTTTACATTATTTTGTGACAAACGGGAAATAAAATGCATTTAAATCAGTAGAGCAGCTCTTTCTATGAAATGATAAACACTTACCCTGGCTGAGACGCTTTCATTTGTTATCTGATTTTGCTCAGACAGGCCCCAAGTCCTTTTCCTTTCCCAATGACAGTCTTTATCTGCCTCCTCTGTATGACACAAACCAGCCTGCATTTGCAAGCTTTTTGTCTCCTCCGGGACTTGCGCTGAAATGACACCTTCCTGAGAGGGAAACAGAGCACTGGATTCCTTAGCCTCTGCTGCAGTCTGAAAAGTTTGTCCTATATTACTTACGTATCTGCAAAGCTCTTTCGGGTTTAGCAACCTTAAAAGGTTTCTTCTTAGACTTTCTGTTAAGGTACAGACAGCACGCCTTGGATTTTCTTCCGGCAAATTTCTTCCCCCCTCCTCTAGCAGCAATGAGCTTTCACCCAGCAAATCCTTGTCCATACTGTTTTCTGTCATTGTCTCTGAAGCCTGATTTGCCAAGGAAGCACCTATGCCACTAGTAGAAGAGTCCGTCTTGGCACATATATTATCTTTGTTCTTTGATTTGTCGGTTGAGAAACCTGCAGCTGAGTGGCTGCTTCCATTATTTTCTTCTTCAGTTCTGGGACAGTCATTTCCAATGGCTGCAGATGCAGCAGGCACTTTAGACTTTTCCTTGTCTTTCAAACTGGTACTTTTATCTCGGTGGTGTACAACGGTGAGAGTCATCTCTGCTGGCAAAGTTGACTGGCTGTACATAGAGGGGTCTCTCCTTACATTTACTCCTTTGAATTTTGAGTGATGACCACAGAAGCCAATGGTGGTATCCATAGGCGTAGTGTTATCTGACACTTGAGGCAGACAAGGCATTTCACTGAGGAAGTAAGCACACCCATCACAATCCTTACTCAGTTTTAAATCATCTTCATCGTCACTTTCTAATAAAAACTGCAATTTCTTTTTCCAGATTTCATTTTCGTGCGCTGTCAGCACATCTGAGCATTCAAAATAGTCTAGGTAATCATCAGAAAAGTCATCACTTACACTTGGAATTTTCTCTGCACAGGTCTTCAGAATAGTGGCAGAATTTTCAGAATTACCTTTTACAAAATAATTGTGATTTATTATGGGAGTATCTGCCTGCTCACTGAACAGGCTATTCATGGTTAGTGGTCTACGGAGCCCAGTCTTTTTACATGCCTGGAGACCTGCCAGAGACTGACCAGATACAGAGTCTTCTGTGCTAAGGCAACAGCTGTCTGTGGGGTAAGTGATTACATTTGTAGGGCGGGAATGTACCTGTCTGCTGCAGTGTTTCTCTGCTTTTCCAGCAGTGACACTGACCATACTGTTAGAATGAATTGGGTCATCACCATTCTCTGACAAATCCCTCAGGCAGGAAATAGTTTCTTGAGCTTTAAACACATTTTTTACATCCATGTTGTCTTCCGTGCTAGGCAAGCGTCTGTGGGACCTCTCAAATGGGGACAATACTTTTGCTTTTTCTCGAGCAGTAAACCACTAATCTTTGGAGTCAGAATCTGGTGAAATCAACATGGGGTCACCCTCATAGGGGTAACTCTTCTGTTGTGCAAAATGTTTCTCCTTCTGCTCATTTTACCCTGAAGTCTCCCACATTGTTATTTAGGTCAACAACAAATTCTGGGGAAGTTTTCGGTTTTGTATCTGATTCCAGCTCAACAGAAGTTGAACAGTAGGTCATTCTAGCTGTCCAGCTGTTTCCAGGAACTGTTCAATAAAGTGCAGATCTTGCTCTGCGCACCTGCAAATAAAAGAAACCTGAAGTTTAAAACTACTTCTAAAATGGATATACGTATATTCTAAACGGTGGGCAACTGACACAGTTACAAGCATTTTCAAAAAAAATAAATCATTATTTAAAAATCAAGATCATACATTAAAACAGTAACTATAACCCAGCTATCTATGCAATGACACTTCATGGCAACACACTGTAACTGTCCCGAGTGATTTGTGCTAGGAAAACAAATTCTTAAGCATGCCTGCACACACATGTAGCAGCAAAGTAGGCTGTAGCACACATGGTTTAGTCATTTCTAAATGCAAACAGTAATCTGCAGACAATATAAATTTTCACATGTGCATGACTTCTGCAGGTACCAAGTACTTGCTATTTCAGTAGTCACACTGGTAAAACAGTAGGCTATTCCTTGAACTGGCATCATAGGGACATAAATTCCAAAATCTGTTTGTAGAAATACCTGGAACAATCAGTCTGGTTAGATTTTATAGGGCTGCTTCTGTTTAAAGCAATTCTACTGTACTTTGGCTTGATGTTTGTAATTTCTGTGGTGAGAGAATATGAAATGAAGCTGGTCAGCTTCAATTTCCTGCTCATATTGAGTCTTACTTTCAAACAGCTGTGCAGCAGCAAAATGGTGTGGCAAGGCAGAATTTACATAAAAACAAAGTGAAATACACCAAAAGGCTTCCATTTGCTGAACCACAAGAAATATGGAATCATCTCTCTCTCTTGTAAAAAAAAGTTTCCTAAGCATTCCCAAGTCTTAGGATCTTGGACACTCGAGATGTTTCTGTATACTACTAGAGCACCCTGGCTCATTCTTCACCACAGGGTACCCACGCTAATCACAGCAGGAGTCTTCCACCATCCAGGGATCCACTCATCTGGGAAAGTAGTATAGCAAAACTGAGTTTCAAGTAAATTTGATCTCATGAAGGATGCTGGACTAACAGCTTTGAAAAATAGTGACCTACTTTTATTCACAGAACTGGTAGCACATGAAGAACAGCAGGAAAAAAATTTCTTGCCACCCTGCTAACCCAATGAAACAATTTAAAGATGCCTCTACTCATTCTCCTTTTCCTTCTCTCTGCTTCTCCCATTGTGACCTTTTCAGCTAATGTTTCTCACCTGCTGCAAGACAACCAGCCACTACCACCCCAGCACAGCAACCTTTCCCGACGCCCTTCCAAGCACTTCATAGCGCTGCGTCTGTTCTCTGCGGGGCCACAAGCAGAGCAGCCATTGGACCCGTCAGCACCCAGCTTCGTGTCACAGTCCACCACAGACACTGATCAAAGTCAGTTGGCAAGAAAATATGTGGGAGCTAGATTAGAGCTTAATGGCTAAATAGCAAGGGGCTTGCATGGCTTGCTTGGAATCTGCCTCTCCTGTAAAGAGCACAAAGCAGCTAGGTGTATTTTTATTTCCTTCGGGCAAACCCTGCCACAGACACCTATTCCACAGAGCTACCTAGGAGGAGCAAAGCAGGAAGACAAGGTGGTTAACCACAAGGATACTAGGAGGGACATCTTAGGTTGTATGATAAACGGCTAGACTTCATGCACACAAAGGAGCGCACAGAACAACGGCTGATGGGGGAACCAGACCAGCACCCTCTCCCAGCACGCAGCACGTGTGTGGTATACAGACCTGTATGTGCCTACTGAGTACACGTGCTCAGCCTCACCAGTCAACTTCAGGACACAAAGCTGTGGCAGACTTGCCGTAAGGCTGCTGTCTTTGGCACTTCCTAACAGGCAACCTGGGTCAGCACAGGACCTCTGGAGTGCGTTACAAGAGGGAAAGGGAGCAGAGTTCAGTGTTTTTGATATGAGAAGTAAGGGGGAGTGGGAGGAGGTAGTGAAAAGGCAGTGGAGAAGCAACATGTTTTGTCAGTTCAGTCTTGGAATAAATTGGCAAAGGTCCAGCATACAAGGAAGTGGAGGCCAACAGGAAGGGATGGTTCGTAGAGCAAGCCTGATGTGCCACAAAGGTATACCATCAGCTCGGAGGTGTAGCCAGGAGGTTGCCAGAAGACACAGAGGACAACAAAACAGCTTTACAGTAGTACAAGCTAGCTGAGTCACAGTGGCTTCACCAGAGATGCTTTGCAGTATGAAACTAAGAGGGGAAACAAGCACCACTGTATACAGTGCTGCTGACGTGCAGAAGCTTTCAGGTTACTTTTTAGCAGGGCCTGTTGCAATAGGACAAGGGGTAATGGTTTTAAACTAAGAGAGGGGAGATTCAGACTACGCACAAGGAAGAAATTTTTTACAATGAGGGTGGTGAAGCCCTGGCACAGGTTGCCCAGAGAGGTGG
>Ga0181612_155388_pt1 | contig 15799 bp, 10 predicted proteins | sample HoacroProtozoa21_FD_119630 | JGI IMG/M metagenome (GOLD analysis project Ga0181612, IMG submission 119630) | Hoatzin crop microbial communities from Cojedes, Venezuel. Combined Assembly of Gp0051906, Gp0051904, Gp0051908
AAAAGTCATAAAAAGCTGCCACTACTTCCTCTTGAAGATCTCTAATATTTCCTGCGTGTCTGTAGCGGGGCTGTATTCGCAGTAGTAAGTCTACTTATTCTTATCTCAGCTATAGTGCTAAACAAAGGGATTCTTTTTCCCTTTCGTTCTTCTAAAGTGAGTTTATGGGAAGTCTCTCTTTTTTTCTCAACCTCAAATTGATACAGATAATAATTCACATGCTTTTTGATAGCTCTTTCCAGTACTTCATGAATAGCTGTTAATTTTAATGATCCTTCAATCTTATATTTGAATGCAACACTACCCATTCCCCATACGCTCTGGAGGATGTATGTCACAGAATATATATTAATTATGTAGAATTGTGTAAACAGTTTTTTCCAAAAGCACCAGGGCTATTTAGTCATCCAGACATTACATAATAAAAGTTCATAAGTTGAAAAGAATGTTCTCAATCATTTCTGCTCAGTAAAAGAGAGGTTTCAAAGGTACAAATGGAAATCAGAATTCCTGGAATTCAGAACTGAAACATTCACCTTAGAAATAACACAAATGATTACAATTAATAATTTAGCTGAAAAGGCTCATACACATGTGGATATACATGCATGTGTACGCACCTTTATCTATCTCTGCGTTTCCTAGAAGTTGATTTAGAAGCTTAGACTGGAACAAATCTGGCTGCTAGAGAGAGCTCCCCTGTGTTTAGTGAGACATTGCATGGCCACAAATGCTGATCAGCACAGCTCAGACAGCTTCACACTTCAGTGACCACGAAAGAATTCAGTTTCAATGTGAGATGTGGAAGTAGAAGAACTGCATCCATCTGGGTGTCAGCGAGGCTATAAAATCCACAGCATAATGCACTGCAAGGGAAAAGGGCTGAAAAACCACTTGCAGACGTAATGTTGACAGGGACAAAGTGAGGGATCCAGAAGGAAATATGAAGGAGAGAACTATGGAAAATGCTTACAGCCTGAAAAAGAGTTTAAATGAATGTTCAGAAGAAAGAATTTTTCTACTTGTCCAATAGAAACATCAGAAGGAATTTTGAAAACTGGGTCCTAGGTATGTGGAAACTTGATAATTTATTCCTAATTACCTTGATATAACTCAGGCTATGTGGCTTAAATGAGGCTTTGACAGATACACAGCTAGTGTCAGAAAGAGAACATTTAATTACATGAATCTGATTAAAAGCTACTGCCTTGTAACAATGAAAATAAATGAAGCATCAGTTAAAAAATATAACAGTTTGAAAGTGCTGAAGATGTCAGGGTTCATTGTTTGATTTTAAGGTGAAATTGGAAGTGCACTCTGTATCATTCAGCTTACCCGTTCATGGAGACTTCATTGAAGAAAAGCGGTGGGGAGGAAAGATAAGAGGGAAAAAATTGTGCTTCCAGCAGATCCCATAAAATTATGCACTTTTTTCTCAAGGATTGAGATTAATCTTTAGTAGTTGTACTTGAACTTAATATGCCTTTGTTCATAAAAGATATTAAATTTTCTTTTCTGAACTTGTCCCTGTACTTCTAGTATAAAATTTTACATTCAGTATTCTCTCCAGACCTGGGCAATTTCATTTCTCTGTACCCATTTCCATACATACAACAAGCAGCAATGATTAGACTGGTAGAGCACCTCTGTTTGCTCAGCAACAACATCCATTCACCCCAAACCCTTCCTTTGCAAAGTCTGAAACCGTTGCATTATGTACTTCTGCTTTGTATCATCTTTCCTGTTGTACAGGGTAATGCCACTTTCTCAAAACCAAATAACTTCTGTGAAGATTTTTGAGTAGAGTTGAATTCAGTGTTTTGACTTGAAAGTAAAGGATGATTCTTCAGTCAAAGTTCTTTCTCTTTGGAAGAAAAGGTGAAGATTCCCCTCACAGAAGTTTGTGAGGCAGATTGACTTCATGAAGAAATTAATAAAGTCATAGAAAAAGTGCCTGTTGGCAGAAATGCATCTATGTAATTCTTTCAAAAGTCTACAGGTCCCTTAACTTAGATAGAACCAAACTTCTCCAATGTTACTAGATTTAAGAGAAATTAGGTGATTTTTTTCTTCTTGGTCAAAGAAATATACTTATTTCTTGGAGCTATGTGTCGGTAATAAAATGTGAGAATGAAATATGCTCTTACACATCTCTCCATGAAGGTAAGTTGTCGTTTTTTGCAAAGATTTTACTGGTAGTAGTAGAATCCTATAGGAGAATTTGTGCTGTTTGTAATGAGACAAATTCTTTTCTGACTGTCCTCTTGGATAATTTTTAGTGCTTTTGCACCTCATTCACTGTTCTTGATTACTATCAGGTAGATAGTTCCTCCTTTCTTCTTCACCATTTTTACCTCTTCTGAACTCAAATTAACCCCCTTTTTAGCATATTTTTTTCTGACCCTGCCAGCCAAGGAAGGTTCTAAAGCAAACAAAAAGAAATCATTTTCACACAACAAGTTGTGGAACTCACTGCTGCTGGCAGTTTTGGAAAACAAAAGTTTAAGCATTTTAAAGTAAGGATATCAATTTTTGCGCAGAACAGCCTATGGTAATATTCAATCTGATGGCTGCATCCAATATCTTCTCTAGAAGGTGCATCACCTCCTGCCTATGGAGGACTCGAGAATAAAAGCTCTGCCTGTCTCTCACTTGCCATTGTTAGAAATGTGACAATGGACGAGATAGTTCTTTAGAGCGAACCAATGCTTCAGTTCCTGTGTAAGGCACTCCTTCTCCTCTCAGGTATCATATTTGCCTGCTCAATTACATGTTTGATCTGCATTGTCAGTGTCCAGCTTAGACTGAAAATTCTTTAGGGCGAAGGTAATATCTTCCTTTTAATGATTGCCTTGTATATAAAGTCAGGGGCATAAATAGTCATAATACTAAATACAAGGAAAAGTCCAGTTCTGCCCTGGTGTAAGTGAGAAGCAGGATGCGTTCTCTGACATAGACTTCCTAGTTTATGATTTACATCAGTGGATGTCTATGATCAATATTTTCATAGTGATTTCTAATTTTTCTCCAGAGAAACCGAAATGGAGGGTCGTTTTGCGATAGTCTGAGATTTTTTTCTTATGTAGTTGACTTTTTCAAGTCTAATGGTTAATTCTTGAATAGGAAGTGGTTTTTGCCAATTTCATAATACCAGATGGAAGCTGGGTGATGTTTTTGCCTTTAACATATGCTTAGATGGTATCTGTAGGACAGTATCTCAAGAATAGAGAGGAAAGAAAGGATTGCAGCACAGAAAATTGTGTTTCAATGTGTTCCATTGATAATGGAATGTATTAGCAGAAGAGAGCAAAAACAGAATGATGAGCCCTTGTTTAACTGCATTATTTTTTAACAAACAAATCTAGTGGTCATTTATCCAAACATTAATTATTAAGTGTTGGCACAGTACTTAGAGTATCTGTGCATTTCAGTATGACTGCTCATAGATGTTATCTTAAGAGCTGGCAGGGTAATATTGCAGAGTGACTGGAACCTTTTGAACTCATCATTATGACATCAGCAAGTAAAATCTCTGAAGTGCTCTGACCTGAGAATGCTTTAATTGTAGTTGTTGAAACCTGGTGTACAACAATGGCTTTGTATCCAGATGGAGAAGGATGACAGCGTGGTAAACTACACATTAGACAACTGATATCTTGCATACAGAGGAGGGCAACCATGCAGGAAACCAGTGAAATCTATTGCTGAAGTTAGCCTTCAAACAGGGGCCTCTTAAATCTCAGGAGAGATTTCGGACATGGGGGTTATCGGTATTAGAATCATAGAATACCAGATTGGAAGGAAACTCAAGGATCATCTGGTCCAGACTTGCTTGACAAAAGCATGGTTTAGACAAGATGGTCCAGCACCCTGCCCAACTGAATGTTAGAAGTGTCCAGTGTTGAAGAATCAACCACTTCCCTGGGGAGATAATTCCAATGACTGATTGCTCTCGTGAAAAATTTTCCTCTTGTGTCCAGTCGGAATCTCCCCAGGAGTAACTTGTCCTCATTACAGCTCATCTTTTTCATGTGACTCCTTGTAAAACGGGAGTTTCCATCTTCTTTGTAGCCACCCTTTAAATACCAGAACATGGTGATGATTATTAATTATTAATATTATTAATATAGTGTGTTCAACTGTCTCCACCTTACGGGGACAATATCTGGTTCTTACCTGTGAGACTTGTAGAAAATAGCTCTGCCAGCTATGCGCTTGAGTAGATAACTTGCCAGTGAAATACCGGGTAACACAGGGTCAGGAATTGTTGACAAGGTGCCAGAGTTTGTTCTTGTTATAGCACAGTGACTTGCAACGTGTGAAACTGCCACTCTTGTAAGTGAGAAGCATCATCAAATGCAGTGAGCTGATTTTCCTCCTGTAGATCCTTGGAGTAGCAGCTACAAATCCCCTGCTTGTGCAGCCTGGGTGCGCAAAGGGGAATGACACTCTTTAATACCAAAAGTAACCATGCTTACTGAAGGCTATATAAAGGTTTCATTTTTGACTTAGGAGTTGTTTGTAGAACTTCAACCTGTATTACTTGAAATAATAGAGCTGTCACTAATACGATATATTTAAAAGCGGGTGCAAATTACACCCTTTTGCAAGCGCCTGCTAGGTAATAGCAGAAACAAAACAATAGAAATGAGGCAGACCAGTGAGAGGAAGCAAACATAAATTTAAGATGCTGTATCCTAGGGAGACATGAGTAGCTTCCATTATGAATAATTCTGCTTCTCGTAATTTATTTCCTGTCTCAGTACTCCAGCATTTCTATTATTCTGTAGGGCATCCTATTACTGATTTAGATCAACAGGAGACTTCCCAAGGTGTTTGTTCTGCACCCAGTTTTACATGCAGAATAGCTGGGAGGGTGTGGACAGAAAGTGAAAGAAACAGCAGTTCTAATTTCAGTGTTTCTTCATTTGTAAATCACACTTTGTTTTGCAGGAGTCTCTTTATATTTGGTCTTTGCATATAACATACTATTTAAAAGTGCATTTTAAGTGACTGTGATTTGATTGCATATATTGTCCTAATGAGTTCTGGATATAGGTAGAGAGCTAAATGATGAAGCCTAGTTTTGAAAAGTCTGTTGCATTTAGTTCTGGCTTAGTAAATGAAGCAATAGCTCACAAAGTGTTCACAAGCTTTAGAAAAGCTGTATATGGTTCTGTAAGTAGCTAGGAGGATTATGGATAGGTTTTCAGGCAATGTTACGGGTCATAATACCATGGTTTCAAAGTCCAAGTTTGCTTTTTACTGTTTAGATAAATCTTCAAAAAAGGGTGCCGTTAGGAATACTTGTGTAAGAGTCCTGAAGGAACACAATCTCCTCCTTTCTGCATGTCATAGAAAACTGGTTCCTGCCTGTTTTCTTCCCTAAAAAACCTTTTTATTTCCTGGTGACTCTAAGGCTCATTCTTTTAATCACTTCACAACATGCAGAGCTGATGGGTCAGGGTCTAGAAGATTTCCCCATCCCCACAGATATTTTCACAGTGCAGCTGTTGATCATGTGAACATATTCATGCTTCCTTCACAGCTGACACCCTGCAAGTGTCTGGTGTGCCTGGAGATGGTAAATGTGTTCAGAGCAAAAGGAGCTTTCTTCTGATAGGGGTGGCATGTCTGAAGGGAGTCTGAAGTGAAAATATGTTTTTCTCCTATTGCATTTAAACAATATAGGCTATTAATGAATGAGAAGCAAGTGTGTCATGCTGGGGGTTAAGGATCTAGGAATCCAGACATCAGAAAACCAAACTGTTTTTTTTTTTGTTGTATTCCCTTAGCAGGGGTTTCAAAGCGATAAAACTAAAGGTTTCACAAATTTTTAGCTTGTCTTGCCTCACTTTTTTTGTAAGGGATTTTCTTTAGCTGCCTCTTTAAAGCTCTCTTTTGCTGTGAAGTTTATTAAAATTTTGACAGCTGTCAGGCTATGTATGTGCTGAGATGTTGCCTATCACACTGACCAGCTGTATCACTGCTTCTTTGTTCTTCCATCTGTCTGTCTTTTTCTGTTTGTCATTTTTTGTCCCTCTCGTACTATATGTGCCTTTGAGACAAGCAGAGTTTCTGTAAGGTGTTTTTTACAGCACCCACACAATTTCTTCTGATGCATGTCATCCACTTGTGTTTTGTTCTGTTTATTGGGTCCCCTTTTCTAGCCAAAAAAACTCCTATCAGGTGAAAAAAGAGCAACCCTCCATTATACAAATACAGGAAATCTCATATGAATGCAATTATAATTTTGACAAGAGTCTAAAGTGTTTAAAGATGTATCTCCAAGGCATTAACTTCTGTCAGTGCTTGCTTCTTCACTAAAGCAGAGCTTATGCCTTTTATGCAAGGATTGAATAATCCAGCCAACTAATTAACTGTACCTTCTCTCATTTTTTTGAACCCTTTCATTTGAGATTGCATGCATGTTTCCCTCTGTAACCTAGTGAACCTAATATAAGACAGGGAATTGTCATTTGAGCTAATCTAACCATATTCCTTTCTCTGTTTAAGGAAATAATAAGATGACAAGGACACATTTATTTAATATCAAATTATTCAAGTCTTCTGTGTTCAGTGAAGCTCATTTAAACAAAAATGTGATGAAGGAATAAATATGTAATGATGAGTAAAATAATGCATAGTGGGTACAGATGACATATCTAATTCTAATGTTAACGGACTTAGTACCAGAAGATAGACATTTATGCTTCTGTATTCTATGTTGCATAAATCACCTGATTAAGTATGTTAAGCTTATATGCCAGCTATGTTTAAGGTTAACCCTTACAACACATATCTGTCCCCAGAATCTTCTTATCTTCTGGTAGTGCATGGTCGATAGCTCTTGCTGAACTGCTGATGTTTCTCAATATTTTTCAACAGGAAAGATCCAGTAGGCTGTTTGCTTTCTGCTTGCCCACTGCCTTGCTGAATTGCATCTCTCTCTTGGTGCTTCTCACACCAGTCCTCTGCAGCTGCTCCAGGCAGCGAGCCAACTGACTGCATTGTAATCACACCATCTACCTCCTTGAATTGTGAAGATACGTCATCATTTGTACTACTGCTTTGTGGATGAACATTTATCCTGTCCTAATAAGGTTGTTAAAGATGAGATGAGCCTTAATATCTGGGAATAGTATGTTCTAGAGTCATATAAGGCATATAGATATGCGGACAGATGGATTGCCTCTCCAGTGGATGACTTGTCTTGGAAACACTCCTTGATATTTCAGGTAATATTTCCCAGCTTCCTAGATATATTCTATTTGTCAGACATAGCTTGGCTATAGAATGGCCAGTTTCTAAGTACTCAGCTATGCTGTAGGCCTCTCAAGCTGTAGGGAAATGGTTTTTCACCATTTGCAAAAGTATGTGTTTTGCTAAATTATTTAAAAAACAATAACAAACTGATAAACAACAAAAAATTCCCTAGTACTCCCAGCTCTCACCACCTCTCTGTGTTAGAAACAAAGCAAAGCTCTTCTCTTACACCATGAAAAATTTTGTATTTCCGTCTTGCAGCTTGCCTTTGTAGAGGGGGAGGGAAAGGAATGGATGAGAAGTGTCAGTGTCTGAATAACTAGTCTTCTTTTTCCTACGTGAAAGTTCTTAAAAAATGAAACAGGTGAATTTTACAAAGTCACTATGAAGCAGAAAGATAAACTGCAGAGTAGCTCTGGAATTTTAATACTGATCGTATTTGTTTCATTTGGGTTTAAATTTTTAAAATAACGGCATGTTAGAAGTGAAAAAAAAAAAAGACTTTACTGTAAAGAGTAACGTGTTAGGACTGGTCTGTCTGTTGCTTGTCGGAGTGTTAAAACCCATTACAGGAACAATCACTCCCAGTATACTTTAGCGCTTCACTGTGAAACAGATATATACATTCTTAAACATATTTTAAGGCATGAGACCTGGTCTTACTCACATGAACCCTTATTTGTGTGTCCAATCCCATCTTCCTTAAATCTTGTCACAGCACTGAGGGAAAAACTGTGTATATACGACTGAGAGTTTGGAGTCTTGGACATGTTAGCAAGAATAAGGCAGTTTAACATTGTCCATTAATGAAATAGAACAAAAATAAATGTCAGCTGAAAGCAACTCCCACCCACACACCAGCTCAGCAAAATGAACGAAGCAGAAAGGACAGCAGTGACCAGTAGGGCATACAACAAGATGTTATAGCATCACATTGCATTCTGTCTCCGCACAGTCATTCGATAACACTGTGATCCAGGAACATTGTCATTCTGTTCTGTACATTACCATAGCAGGACCTGCTCAGCTTTAGAAGCAGTTCTTTTGTGATTATTTTTGTCTGCTTCTTACTTCATTCTTTTGCTTACTTCTATTGTGTATCAATGAGGACAGAATATTTTACACAGATTCATCAGGGAAATGACTTTTTTGGGGGGGGAGGCGGTTGTTAAGACTTTTTATGTTCACAGTAACAGGACTTCTAAGCTTGTGTCTGCATGGGATGGAACTGCATTTTGGCATCATTGTCTTCACCTTCACATTTGGGCTTGTTACCTTCACCTCCCTCTGTTACTAACCCTAAGGCACATGTTATCTCATATACACATGCATTCTGTCATGTCTCATTCTTTAACTGAATAAAAAACATGTTCAGAAAAGGGGACATGAAGGGCTGGATTGAATTCTGTAGATATGCCTGGAGGAGCCACTCTTCATGCACATTTCCCCCTTCCTGCATCCAGGTAATGGTTGTGGGAAGCAGCTGCCTTGATTTTTTCCATCTTTCTTTTGCAGAAACCATATGGGGCTTTGTGCAAGTCTGTGGTTATACATCACCTTTGTATGTAATACCACATGTAGCTTGGATGGACTTCAGCTGGGTGCTTCAAAATCAGCCACTCTGCAAGAGATGGGACTTTGGCTCCAAAACTTCACTGTCTTTCCTCTGGGGGTACTGTGGTAAGGATTTGTTGCTCTCTGGAAGAATTTAAATGAATCTCAGTGCACAGTGCGTTTCTTTACAAGTCCTCTGGAAAAGGCCATGAAACCCTTCTGATGAAATGAGCGCATATAAGTATTTTCACACAAAGATATTTCTAGAAGTGTTTAGCATTTGAACTTCTGGTTAGGAAACCTCTTCAATATCTATTAGCAATGATACATACTGAGTCAAGAACTGAATTTTCACAATTTGAACCTTGAGTATGTTGATTAAAATTTATTTAAATATAAAAGATCCCTGTACAGACATACCCTCAAGCATTGTGGTTTTTAGGGCTTGATTTGTGTATCATCTAAACCTGTCTTTGTGTTTACTTGAGAGAATGGATGTCTTTACACTATAGTTCTGTATTTCCTGGCCGTTTTATAGACTGCTCTTCTATGGCAAGTTAACATCATTGCCACTAGCCCAAAGGAGTTGCACAAGGTGAATGAGTGTAATCCTGTGTTAGTGTCTAGTCCGAGTATCAAGGTGGAGGACAATCTTGGTGCAGAACCTCGTAGGTAATGCATCCAGTCCTAGTGAAGCGTGTATATCGGATTTCTTTGTGCCTTTGCTGTGAACCTTCAGGGAAGCCAATCTTTGGGTTATCTGTAGAGTGCATTGAGAGACAGAATATTAATTATTCTGAGGGGAGAATTCTCCTTTCCACTTTACTCAGTTCTGGATGGTCAAAGTATATCTGGCTTTCTTCTCATGAATCATCTACTCTGTATTATGCCAATTTTTACTTAGCAGATGGTGATCTCTATGCTGAAACCTGTAACCCAGTTAGCTGATGCAGGAAGATTGGTGATGCAAAGAACAAAATTTACCTCATTTCTGTTTTCAAGTAACTCAGGTCTGTGTTACTGTCAATAATATTCTCTTCTGTACTTTTTATACACATGAATATCATTTACCTATGTCGGTATTCTTTAGGGAATAAAATATGGTATTTATTGTTTATACCATGTTACTTTAATTATTCCACTGAAGTCAACGGGAGTATCCACACAAGGACAGAATGTAGGTCTGAGCCTTCGATTCCTGGTGCGTTCTTCCTAAACCAAACCAAAATATTACTCTGTGTTTGGATTATGTTCAGTTGCAGCTGAAAGATGATTGTTTGTCTTTCAGATTCCTTTCACATGACTATATTTTCATAACTGATATATGCTAATTTATACTGCATGCTCTTAGGACTACATCATGTGAAAAGTAATATTTAGATAGCCAAATATCTGACACAAAAAGTATATGACTATCACAGACACACATGCTTAAAAGTTCAAGAAGTCACATCTCCCAGGCTGCCAGATTATGCAGGTGTATGTGCAGGGGGTAACTTGTACATGCAAGAACCCATTTATAACAATTAAAAAATTTGTGTGTGGAAAATAAAATATGTTTAGAGTGTACACTTTGGCATGTAGACACTTTGCCAGAGTAATTGATGGAATGAATACTGAATACATCTGAGGACACAGAAATACAGGACTGCCTAAAGTCACTAAAACAGCAGCAGAGAGGAAAGGATTTCTATACTTTTTCCCCTTACAGTATTTTGCTAGATTCTGAGTATCTTATTCTGCACACTGTCCTCCTTAAACCCAGTATAATGATAGGAAAGCTTGAATATTCTTTTTTTTTCTTACTTTGCAATTGCTGGAAAAATTGTATTTAGCCAGAGTTTAGATTTGGAAGTATTTAACTGCTCCATTTCCATCTGAATTAACATATAATATCATCTTTAATTCTGTATTTATCACAGGAAATTTTTTGCTTCAAAGATATACTTCTGGGAATATGTTAATGGTCCCGTGCCTTCATATCACTTCTGAAAGGAGTAAGTCGTTAAATATTTGAGTTCAGTAGGACCGTTCTTAATCTTTGCTATAGTAATAAATATTGAATGTCAGACCTTTTCAAAGATCCGAATTGGAAACGTCTTTTATCTCACTAAAATGAGTGGAAGTTCCACACATGTATGTATGAAAGTAGGGAATTGTTACCTCAAATATACCTTGCCAGGATAATTGCAAAGGATTAATTTACTTCATGCAGCTTTGAGGGGGATGAATAGTCTGCTGTGTTCCTAGGAAACAGAGAGTTTGGAATTCTTTACTTTTGCTGCTGCAGAATCATCTACATGCTCAAATAGTTTTAGGTGTACCTGTCCTTGAAGAAGTAATTCAAAAACAAACACTCAGGTTTTCCATGTCTGAAGCTTACTCATTGCTACAGCCTTTTTACATAAAACTTTGAATACTGAAAATATTTTGTACCTTCGTTTTTAATATTCATGCAACAGAATTTCTTTCAAGTGTCGAAGTGGAACAAGTTATGCATGTATATATTTATATGTATATATACACCAAGATTTAGAAGACTGTTTCAATAGAATTAGCCCGTGTTAAGTTTGGTTTAGATATGTGCTGACAGGTACAGTTTGAGGCAGAGGGGCTCAGACTGAGGCTTTTTTCAGTCCTGGGTGTGAAGCTGGTTAATCAAGCCCTTGTACTACTCATCTGCTCCCATGGTTTTACCTGAGTTGCATTTTCCTTGCTTAGCTCCCCCCTTCTTATGCAAAGTCTCTGGCTCAGCAGTCTAGCTTTGACCTATTTGACCTTGTCCATTTCTTTTCTGCTCTATGGCAGTTCCATAAATGTACTGTGCAAGCAATCCCCTTTCCAGCATATTGCCAGCTGGACAGAAGCCGACAGGAACCATCTAGGAAAGCTGAGATGTGGTGTAATATCCAAATTCACCTGCTGTCAGCAATTTTAAGGTGTCATCTCTGAAATGCAGAGGATTTGAGTAGATGTTCCATGAAAGAATTAATAGAATATCCACTTTAATACTCTCCTAAGATTGAAGGCATGTTCTGCAGAAATCCAGTCCAGCTTGGGTACTAACACAGCAGCATTTGGGTCAGCTGGACCTCACATGAGGTGAGACTCTGCACAGTCTCTGCAGTCTGCTGTAGGTGTCTCTGGACTAGTCGTCCCTCAGCACAGAGGTTCTTTAGAAAAAAAAATTTCCAGGAGCTATATTTAGATATATAGCTTCATGGGAGAAGGAGTCTCAGAATGCCACTAGGAAACTGTTCAGCTCTAGGATTGCAAGAGTATCTAACGGTGCAGTAACATCTGCTGCACTGGTTGGTACTAAGGTACCAGCGTTCAACTTCTATAGATGCACATCAGAAGTCTGCATTTCTTCCTTCATCATAGCTGCTTGGGAATCTTCTTGACACTAGAGAGTAGGTTGCTTATCAGGTGGTATGGTGAGACACAGTCAGCCTCAGCTGCAGACTCAAGAAACCATGAAACAAATGAGTTTTATAAGGTTTATAATTTTGTGAGGGAGTGTTAAAAACCAGTGACAACTACCCATGAGTGGCTACAGAGTGGATACAGGGTTGTAGAAGAAAGGCTTTCCACCTATGAAACAACAGTAGGCTATTTATAATGTTCTTTGGTGGGAGAAGATACACGGATAGGACCTAGATTGCTTAATGCTGTCGTCTAAAAGATATTTACCCTGTTTTAGTTGTGCAGATGTCTTCTTAGTCAATGGATCTGTGTACTGCAGAGCACTGTCTTGAGCTGAAAGCTCAAGAATGAAAAAAATTGTATTTTTTCACTCATTTGAACACAGAAGTTTGTTAGACAGCTAATATTGAGGCAATACAGGTAACTTAGTGCAGAAAACCTTAGGTGACGCAAAGCCTACACTCATTCATGAAAATGGTTTCACAATGGATGAGAAACACCTCAGATCCTCAGAAATCAAAATAACCAAGCCCCAGTCAGCTGTCAGGCCTGTGTTTTACTGTGCCACCAGCAAGTCAGACAATTTACTCTGTGAAAAACAAACTGCTTCCTCTTGCGCAAAGCAGGGGCTGCACCCGTTTCTTTGCTCCTGTGGCGGCTCCCCGTCTTCTCCTCTGACTGCTGCTTTCTGAGTCTGGATCTCCTACGTTTCCATGATCGTCGGCAAAGCGCATGACTAAAATGGTATTTTCATATTTCAGTGCAGTCGAGGCCCTTTAAAGCAGAGGATTGCAAGTGTGAGGGAGAGATATGTTGTTCCCTAATGGCTTATTACCATCCCATTTGCAATTCAGATCAGTTTTAAATTGACTGAAATTTTTAAACACATAGCAGGCAGTTAAACTAATGATTGTCTGGAGGTACACATCTGACACGAGCTAAGCTTCTGTTCAAAACAAATTGCAAATAATTCCTCCCTTAGAGTAAAAATGTCACTTTTTGCACTGCGCATTGTTGCCAGATTGTCAGTTACATTAAAAAAAAAACACGCCAAAGCCCACAAAAAACCTGCTACCCTCTGAATGTTCTGAATTAAAAAGTGAAGCGACATCGTGGTTGTTGCCCCTGCTTATTTACTATAACGTATATGCACGCCTGGCTCTCTGTGGCCTGATAAAAAAATCCTTCCCCAGCCCCCAGCTCCCCGAAACCCTTCAGCTGGCACCACAGGCCCTGGGGGCAGTGGTAGGCCCGAGTTGCCTAGCAACCCCCAGCAGGCAGCGGGGAGCTGCGGCCTGCCTCGGCCTGCCAGCCTCTCACCATTGCTGCTGGGGTTAAGCGCTAACCCCCTCTTCAAACCGGGCCTTCGCCTTGGTCCCCCTCCCCGTTACTAGCTTGCCCAGGCCTACACAACCGTGGTCCTGAAAGCAAGGGCGCCGAGGGTGGCTGTGATACGTTGGAGGGATGATGAGCACTGCGTGGAGTAGGCGCCATGTGCCCTGAAGGGCCGTGCTGAGCGGTGTGCTCTTTGGTGAACAATGGCTGGTGCTGGCACGGAGCTTCAGAACTGCCTTTGCTTCTGGCCTTGGAGGTGTAGCAAAACGGGCTTAATCCTTCATTTTTCAGCACCCTACCTTGTAGTGGTTGCTCAAAGGAGTAACTCAGGGTTTGGGTTCAGTTCCATCAGGATTTCAAGGTTCAGAGGTTTGATGATGATTAAAAGGGAAGTTCTTTAAAAAGGTCCAGTGGAGTGGAAAGTGTATGTTTAATATGTGATTGAAATTGGGTTTCCCTTGCAAGAAACTTGAGGGGACATACTTGAGAAATCTTGATAACTTACGACCACTCATAACTAATTGTGAGTAGGGAGGTATTTACTAATTTGTAAAGGGAAGGAGCTTATGCAGAAAGAAAAAAATATGAGTCCAGTTTCTCTGATGTAATCCTTGTGTATTGCTGCTTTGTAGATGCTGGCGACAGGGATAAGGTTTGGAACAGTCTGTCTTTTTTACTCACAGTGTTGCTGGATCAGATATCTTTGTTAGATGTTACTTGAAAGTCTATGTTACTTGACTGACTTGTGCCTACTTTTGGACTCCAAAAAAAGATGATTTTTCAAAAATTATCACTAAGAACCCTCTTATGTTCATCAGGCTACTTGTTCAGTTGTTATTTATGTTTTCGTCTTGAAGTGTCTATTGATATACTTTGTAAAACACTGCATTTCTCGAAAGATTTTGCATAGCACATTGTCATCTTTACTGTTTTTTTGGTCCGTTTTTCCACTGAGAAATATTTATTGAACTTTTTTTAAAATGATGGGTTGATGGAGATCCCTATGCAAGAAACATTTTCTCTTGAGAAAGAGAGTATGGTGAAATAACAGGATTCTTATCTACTAGAATGGCAATTTCACTGAAAACTTTAATTTTCTTTCTGGAAATTGTGAATCCAGAATTGGTTTCAGTCAATATCAAGAAGAAATCCTGAAGCATCATTTGACTGGTTTGATCTGGAATGTCTCTGTGTTCCCTGGGGAAAGTTGAAATCAAATGAAAGAGACTTTTCTTTGCTAAATGTCAATTTTCGTTCTACATGTTCATTGCATGTAAAAAATTGCATTGCGAGAATTTTTTAAGGAGAAGGGAAATGTAAAAAAGCATTTCTTAAGATGTTCCTAACTTTATGATCTTTCGGGGAATATCTGCCTTCTTGTAACTAGCTCTAGGAAAGCTAGTATTACATTTTCCTTATGCCTTCAATATGTACAATTGAAATGTGATATACTTTGTATTTTACAAAAAAATAACAACAAAAGAGTCTCAGTTTCCAGATAAAGGATATAGATTAATATAAAATAAGTTTCTGCTTTCAAAGCAACCTTATGAGTATGCCTCTTTTCCACTGTACAGATCTATTATGTTAAAGACGAAGTTTAAATACAGTTTGCCCTGACTACACTTGAACAAATATAAAGAAGTTTTGTAGATTGGTTTTAAGGTTAGATTGCAATCAAACCCGTCTTTCATCTGTGAAACATGAAAAGCTATTTTTCACCTTCTGAGTTGCTAGAGGGAAGGGATGCCATCCAGAGGGACCTTTACAGGCTTGAGGAGCCCATGCAAAACTCATGAGGTTCAACAAGGCGAAGTGCAAGGTCCTGCACCCGGGTCAGGGCAGTCCTCAGCATCAGTCCAAACTGGGGAATGAATTGATTGAGGGCAGCCCTGTGGAAAAGGACTTGGAAGTACTGGTGGTTGAAAAACTGTACAAGAGCCAGCAATGTGTTCTTGCAGCCCAGAAAGCCAATCACACTCTGCACAAACATCGTAACTGTCTATATCCTGGGCCGCAAAAACAGAGGCGTGGCCAGCAGGTTGAGAGAGCTGATTCTGCCCCTCTACTCTGCTCTGGTGAGACCCCACCTGGAGTCCTGTGTCTATCTTTGGAGCCCTCAGCACAGGAGAGACATGGACTGGTTGGCGCGGGTCCAGAGGAGGGCAACGAAGGTCAGAAGGATGGAACAATTCACTTATGAGGAAAGGCTGAGAGA
>Ga0181612_109061_pt1 | contig 15798 bp, 6 predicted proteins | sample HoacroProtozoa21_FD_119630 | JGI IMG/M metagenome (GOLD analysis project Ga0181612, IMG submission 119630) | Hoatzin crop microbial communities from Cojedes, Venezuel. Combined Assembly of Gp0051906, Gp0051904, Gp0051908
AGAAGGTATCCTCAATGCACTCCAGGAGATTTCTGGATTTCCCACAGCTCACCATGCTACTTTTCCAGGAGATGTTGGGGTGGTTGAAGTCCCCCAGCAAGATGAGAGCCTGCAGGCGCAGTGCCTGCTGTAGCTGGAGTAAGAAGGCTTTGTTGATAGGTTCCCCTTGATCAGGACAGGACAGGGTCCTCTCCTTCAAATCCATCCAAGTGACCACCATGGGGAAAGACTAGAGGAATGAAACCTGAAGTTGTGAGACAGATTTGCCCAGCATGATCTTTGCATTACTTAGCAGCAAAAGATTATAGTTTGAAAGATTCTAACTGTTGTAACTTAGACAAGTTTGGGCAATTTTGGTCACAAAAGGCTAGCTGAGTTAAAGTAGCTGTAGAAAGTAGAAGTTAATAAGAATTGAGATTTATACACGGTTGCAAAAGATTTGTGCCACAAAATGGTTAGAAAGGAAAAAATAAATAGTTGCACTACAAGTTAACTCTGGAAGAAGTTAGAAAAACTATGCTAAAACGTTCTTTTCAGAATTCTAAGACCATTATGGCACATATAGTCTTTTGTCTTATTCTGTTATCAAGCCAATGATTGCTTGCTTGTTTAACTGGCTTCAGTTAAAGCCAGTGAGGAGGGTGATTCTCTGTTAACTCATTTCCCAAATAATTCCACAATTCTAAAAGAGTCCACATCATGTTTTACTTTCCTGTGAGTAATGAATGAAAAAGAATTATAACTGACAGGAACAGTATGGCTCCATGATGTGGGTTTATACAAACACTCAGCGCTGTAGATAATGACTACTCAAGGCTTTCATCTGATTAGTATGGATGCATATGTTTTTAATAGCTGATATTAAATCATCAGTTCCTGCTATTAAATCATCAATAATATTTTCCCTCAAGAAACTGAAAATAAGGTACTCAATTTTCTACTTATGTAAAAGTTGTATTTCTTTCATTCAATGATTTATTCATCCTTCCAGCCTTTCTGAACGTGCTGTCATATTCTTTAAACATAGACCAACGCTTTTTATGGTGAACATGTCAAATTTAGGGCCCAAAGGTATCACTAGTGTTATCTCCAAAAGCATTGCTCATTTTCAGCTCTACACTAGCCTTAGCTTTTAGTTGGAGGTCTTTTCATAGCATTTTAAGAACCAGATTTGTTTCTTACTGGTGTAAGCAGGTGGTCACCTGTTTCTTCTGGGATCTCAACAGCTTTGGCACAAATCCAAGGTGAAGATATCCTCTTTCACGGATCTTTCTTCTGTGTTTCCTAACAGACCAGACGACAGATAGAACTGAGGGGGAAAAGGGAATTTACAGTCCTCTCTGTGGAAGTCACGGGAGTTTGAAAGCCAAGCAGAAGACACAAGCAGAAAGTTTCTTTACTCACAGTGGCCTTGATTAGATGGGATGGCTAAGGGGCCCTGCATTGCTCTTGATACTCACTTTGAGGGATTACCTTTCCTTCGTCTCCAGAGGGGTTGAGCACTTGGGTGGACTCTGCTCTTTAGTTTCTCACTCTGCAAGGAGGCAGAACCATCGCACTCTGTCCACCTATCGCCACTGCTCCCTCAGAACAAAGCTTTTGGGGAAGGAATGCAGCTCTCCTGCTTAAGCCATTCTCTCCCACCAGCCCCATTCTCATTAAACTATTTTTGAAAACCAGTTAATTTTGGCCAGGAGCCAGATGCTGACAGCTGTCTCTCACAGTAGCATCTTATTCCATGATTATCTGTTGACTTCAGTGGTAACCCTTGTGGAATAAGGTGCTACTCAAACAAGCACGTCACATGGTAATCAAAGTTACTTTCCTGAGAGACCTGTGGAAATCTTCAGAGTAGTAGCCACTGACGTTTACATCACTGGAGGGGAGGATGTGTTTCTTCTTTTGAAACAAGCAGGAGATTTCTTTAGCCATTTCCTTTCTGCCATTCTTTGGCTTCATCCCAGCTGCCCGATCATAAGGGAATTTGGAGAGACTATATCGAAATGCACATACTGGCCCAATCCTGACTTCGTATCAAGGCCAGACCCTGGGTGAGTGTCAGGCCCCATGCTGTCCCATGCCAGAGACAGTAAGCCTCAGTCCCAAGGACACACAGAATATGCACACTACCTGTTGCTTTATGGCTACCACAAACTGGCTAGGCATCTGGGTGACTGCACCAGCCTATTTTAGGATACATGATCAGAATCTTTAAGGGTAGCAGAAAAAACTTGTAAAAGTACCTAATTGCAAGAACTTCTTTGGCATTCAAATTTTGATAAGAGTATTTATCAGGATTCAGCTCTGACGTTAGATAAGTTCACTACTTTATTCCCTTGGATATAGAAGCATTCTTCATTTGCATAAATGGTCTTTCATGTATGGAAAATGTATACAGTACATAATTTATTGTGGCAGAAGTAGTTTTATGAACTTTTGGTCTCCTTTAGAAGCCTACAGACCACTGAAAGCTCCTCAAGTCTCTTAGCAGTAAACAGCCAATATGAGTTTAAAGCAAAAGGATCAACTTTCTTTCTCTTAACTTCCTAGGTATTCTTACTGGCATCTACTGTTTAATCTTTAAAAGCATTGATAATCTGATATTAACAGATAGACATATGATAAACTAGATGATAATGACTAGAGTATTTTAAATCATAAATCAGAATACAGATACTCAATATTTAATAAAAGTTGTGCACTTTTAACAAACCAGTGTGGGTTTGTAAATGCTTGTAAATAATGGGGCAACACTGACTTCAATATGTCCAGGATTTTATGCCACATACACCTGATGTCTGTTCTATTGTTTTGCTCAAGTATACATGGATTAAGTATTTTTTGTGAATAAACCAGACTAGAACCTCTGCCTGAGGCATGATGTTACTAACTTTCAACAAAATAAGACTTCTCCAGAAAGCTTTAGCTACTGCCAAGTGAAGGAGGAGTACAGAAATATCAGTTTTTATTTTCAAAGAGGACATTTTAGGCTAAAATATTTGTCTCACTAACTGGTTTTTCATGAGTTTGTTGTATTGTATTCTGTTTTTAATAACACAAGTGTTCGTTTGAACAACCATTTCAAAAATCCTCATTAAAATACTTGTGACAAATACTGCTTTATCCAGAGCTAGATCATAGAAAAAAGAAAGACAATTATTCAGAATCGCGTAACAGCTGATAGGCACTTTTGACACTAATTACCAAAATGAATTTCTTTTAAAAAGAAGGGCTTGTAACCACTGGGAAGCAAACTTCACTTTGGTTTTCATCAAGAAGACTAGTTCATCCTTTTAGAGATTATTCTTTCAGCACCTTCATCTAACAAGACTGTTTAATCATTATGGCTACAACTGAATGTTTCAGTATCTGTAATATAAAACACTGAAACAAGACTTTTGTCAGTTTAATGCAGCTATTTTTATGTTACTGCTTTCACTCATGAAGTGTCATGAAGACTTAAGGTTTTATTGAAACTGTTACTTAGTGTTTGATGGAAAGCCCCAGTTTCCAGAGAAAAGGAATCTTCCCTCTCCCCCTCTTCTGTCTCCTTGTCTCTCCCATCCCTCTCCCCTCCTCTTCTGGCCTTGCTCTCTTTTCCTTCCCTTTTTTAAGACCTGCCTCTAGCTGTCAAGGTTATAGAGTAGCACTTGAAATTTGTGACCAGAACACACCTCAAAAATCTCTGAACAGACTCAAACAGAATACAAATGCAGTGTCCACATGCACATCCACATGCATTTATGTTTCATGAGTGTCAAGCAGGAGCCCTGCTTATGAATGTTTAAGGTTGACTTCTTCTTGCATGCCATACTACCTACCTTCTCTTGACATGTCCATTCAAATGTGGACTGTTTTATTTTTAACTGTGCAAAATGATACCTCCTTCACCTCTCTGCTCTTGTGTCTTACTGCGTCTCATGCCATCACATGTCACATGCACAGGTAACCAGGACCTTTCTTGCTCAGTGCCTACCCAAAGGCCAGGAATTAAGGCTTATCAAAAGCATCCCATCTTCTCCTCTTTGCTACACTTTTCACCCAAGGAGAAGAATACAGGGGAGTTGTGTAAAAGCTGAGACACATTGCCTAGTCTTCTGCTGAAAGCTGCTTGCATGTTGTGAAGATTAGTGCAGTTAGGAGAAGCTTTATAGAAAACAGAAGTTAGCTTTCTAATTTTTGTGCTGAGGTAGCTGTACTGTTCCTCACACAGGGGTCCACAGTGTAGGTGAGGTTGATCACTAATGGGGCTGAACAGACTCTGAGGGTAGCAGAGCTCACTCAATGTTTAGCCGTGAATCTAAGCTAGTTCCTCCAGAAAAGTGCCATGCTCAGCTGGGATGGACCCTGGCCCTTTCATCCCTTCCCGTAGCCAACAGTCGACAATAGCTTCTTGTAATGCACACAGTGGCGTCAACATAACCCAATACTTCACTGTCTGCTAGACACTGCGTATCTTCAGCTTGGACATCCCAGTGGAGATGAACAGAAAACTGCTATGTGGTGAGAACAGGTTGAAGGCAAAGCTCACAGCCAGCATCTTGGCTGATAGCCTGTGAGAGCCCTAGGTTGTTGTCCAGACTCCCCACAGCTCAGGCACCACGCTTGTGTCAGAAATGGGGGCAACTGTGGGTATCCAAAGAAAGGACACAAAACTGAGTCAGAACAGGCTTTACAGCTCAGTAAAAATAATGAGGAATTTTGAAAAAAATAGTTGTCTAGCAGCAGAATTATTTTGTGGAGCTCAAATTGCTGCTCAAGGGCAAGAGGTCTGTTGGCCTCAGTAGGTTTTGGAAGAAGCCTCCAGCCATTTTTCATGCTAACTAGGAGCATTTGCTTGTTCAGAACTGCAGAATCCATGAGAATATGACACAGAATGAGGCATCTGTGCCAACATAATTTTTTGAAGTCAAACGTCAAAGTTAAAGAAGGACATAGGGCATTTGGGTCAACAATAAAATAATCCTTTTGTCTTTAAAGGCAGATGACAATTTCTCATTTATTTGGATTTTTCTGCTATAGGGTAAACATTTTGATGGCTTTTAGAAATTTTGTCTGAGGATCAGTTTTGTTTCTGGTACAGAGAAGAGCTTACTTTGTCCTTCCTAGGTAGAGACTATGTATGTGCATTTGTGTGATTTGAGTAGTTCATTTCTTTATCACTTTAAGCATCATTAAGATGTGATGATGAAATTGAAAATAGTCAGAGCTGATCTTTTAAAATGGATTCCAGTAGACTCAGGTTTCTTACTGACCCTCTGTCCTAACTCATTTTTAAAGACTACCTGTAGAAGTGAGAACTCAGAGAAACAAAGCCATAAGCTAAGAATCATGACATCTTAACTATATTTAATCTCAATGAGGTACCGCACTCATCTTGAGGGGAAAAATGAATCTGCCAAATTGCAAGTGCTTCATTCATGTTCAGAACTTGAAAAAATTTTACAACCTGTTTTCGAACTGTATTTCAATATACTGCTTCCACTATCTTAAAGAAGAAACAGCCTTGGAAAAAATGTAAGGGAAAACTCTAGCACTGGCATCTTGAAATGACAGATTAAATTATTTCAGTGAAGGCTTGGGGATATTACAGTCTTGGGTCAGTTTTATAGGCTTGCAACTGAAAGTATTTTTCATCTTTGCCAACTACCAACCAGTTAGTTGGTCTGAATCAGAGTAATTTCTTTAAATTGCACATGGGTGATTTATTATAATATTGAACCAAAATCTTTCCAAACTACCACAAACCTTTTTGCAGTATTATTTTTACATTTCTAGAAGGCAAATGACATTTGATGCATAGTGGTGTGTAAAGCTAGTGCCTTTTGCCCAGACAATGTGTCTTGAAGCATTCAAAGCAGAAGTGTTCCTTGCAGTTATGAGGCATAGTGAAGGGATTTGTAACTGGTAATTGTTTTAAGAAAGAGCTCTCTGTAGAGTTCTAGTTTGATTTTTAGAAAGCAAATCATTGTACTTTTAGCATCTTTCCATGCAGAAGTTTGTTATCTGAAATTCAGAAAGAGGTGTTAATAATTTCTGTCATATTTACTACCTCATTGGACTTAATTTGTTTCTGTGTAAGGTTTTAGCAGCAGGATTCTCCACTGAGCAGGGCAACGTGAGAAGTGCTGTGAGAAATGGGCACAGCAATAAAATTCAAAAGGGAGAATTTTTTTTTTTAATGCACAGTATATACTCCATTTGAAAACATACTACATGCTCAAGAGCAAGAACTAGCACTGATTTTTGTTCATTGGTTAAAACATTTCTCAAAGTGGGAAGTAGAAACAATATACTCTGACTTAGGTGATTGATCATAAACATGCAGAACAAATAGCTACCAACAAATCAGTGTATCATTTTTCCAAGTTATTTGACAAATACTTGTGAATATCAAATATACACACAGAAATCAAGGTCTGTTTATGACTGGCATGTGAACAGAAAAGAAAGTTTGTCAATTTATTGATAATTAGACCTGTCATATTTTATAGTTACTTGTTCTGCAATATCCTGTAAACGGCAGTCAAGTGTAACACAATTTGCTGAAAATACTGCTGACCATTGGGTCTTGGAAGAGTATGTCACCCAAAGTAATGAAGCATAAAATAACTTTTTCTTCTATTATTGTGTAGAGAAAAACCACATTAGAACCACATTAGAAAAAAAACCACATGCAATTCCAAACCCCAGCCAACAACTTTTTGTTCTATTATTTTGTAGGAAAAAGCATTAAAAAGAAAGACATGAACGCAAACCCTAACAATCTTGTGATCAGAGTTATTACAAAATATTGCAAAAACTGAAGGCAAATTTCAGAGAAATTCTGAAAATCTTTTGACAATATATGAGGTACAGCAGAGCAAAGACACCTCAGTGAGTGCGTTCTTCCGTTAAGCCTATGTGCACATAGTACTAAATGCATAAATACGTTATTCATATATATTTTATGGGGAATCATGGCACGACTGTATTCCTTCAGTAAATCTCAAGCTCCTTCAGCTTTTTCTAATGGGCTCACAAAATGTTCAGTACATCATAGATGCAGATCCTCAAACAGAGTTTAGATTGCAACCAAATTATTGAATAAAGGAGGAACCCCTGGGACATTTTCCCAGAGAAACTGCAGCACGTCTGTGAACACTTGTTAATTTAATAGCTACATTCCCTAATTCACAGTTATGCAACACACCATTAGTTTCCTTTTATCAATTGCCTCAAAGACCATATAAGTAGTTTTGTCTAGTGAAGAACAGAATTTCTTAGCATACACTGTGCAAGATGGTATTGTGCAAAACAGCAGACAACCCCACAGCTTCAGTGAACTTGGCAAATAGGCTTAGGCAGCATTCAGTTAAAATTTCAGACAGTTTTCCACTCTCTGTCAGTTCATCTCATCTTCTTTGTCCTAATGATCCCTGTTGCAATGTGCAGTATCGACAGTGTTCTACAGAAATTGAAGTGTCAACTGGAAGTCCATAAATGCGGAAAGAAATGTTTTCTCCTGTTCTTCTGTTCCTACAAATGTGTGCCTTGTGGACATAATTAGGGGAATAAAACATGTCTTTGTAAATATTCTGTAGCGGTCTTAAGCGTTGTGATAAAATACCTTTGTCATCAAGAGGCGAGAACTGACTTTCTGATTTGAAGGAACAATATTATCTCTATAAATACAAATGTTCTTCTTTATTGCTATATATGGGATACTTAGTCTCTAAATAATTTGAGTTCCTAGTTTTCCTGCTATGAAATCAGCAGGGAAAATATTCACCTACTATGAAGTGAAATTCATGTTAATTTTATTAGAGTTGGAAAACTGCTGTTTATCACTAGCTTTCTGATACTGTAGTTTGAAAAGATTAAGACATCAATACGTGTGGTTTTTGCTTATTCTTTTCATGTCTAATCACTTTTCACTCTAGCTGCTGACTTAAGTTGGAAAACTAAATACCTTTTTCAAATGAAAGAAGTGCGCTTACAGTAATCTGTAGATAAGTGTGTTGCAGCAGTAGCCTATGCTTCTTAAAAATAGAGCAGCCAAGGTTTCAATGGCTTTTGAAGGAGCCAAAAGGTGCTTAAGGTCAACTGATCTCTGTAAGCTCTGAAAAATAAAGAAAATATGCAAAGGCATTCCCTGAATTATGAAGGCTGCTTCCAGAGACAGATAGGTAGAAAAATGCCTAAAAGAAAAGTATGACCTGAGATGCTCGGCAGTCATCTGGACTACGTGTACTGGCCCTGTGCTAATTTTAAGAATCTTATCCATAATCTAAAGAGAAGACAGTGAGTTACAAAGCAGAGGCTTATAGATAAACAGGTCTTCCATGTGACTGGAATGGCAAGTGGTGAGGATGATCCAACTGAAAAGGAAAGATACAGTTAGTAAAAAGCAATAAAGACATTTGAGATTGCAGACTGAATGCATCAGTAAGCACAATTTCTTAAATGTGAACATTTTGTAGCAAGTAGAGTCAGATTTTTTCCTTACTTTTGATGTTTGTCAGAAAATACCTATTTAGTAGGCTGAAGTTTTTCAAAGGAACAAACCTGAAAAAATGGAATGCACCAAAAAAAACTCTGTCCCCGCATGCCTCTTTGTCTGGTGGCTGTGGTACTCACTGTGGGTGTAGGAGACACAGATTCAACTTACTGCTTTACTGGGTACATTCTTATAACAGAGAATACCTCTAACACATGAAGCTGAGAAAAGTATATCTGCAGTATTGTGGTGAGCAGGGCACTGCTCTACTTACTTTACTAAAGGGAACATACCAGCCAAGGATAGCAGTTGTGTCACTTACTTTCTTTCTTGGTAACTACCTTAGGTGAATCATCTCCTGGATGTGCCTTTTTGTCTCAGTTGGCTGTATGAGAAGCCTGGACATATCCTTTGCAGTGGGTTGTACGCTTTGAGAAAGGAACCAGTGCTGAAGCTCAGATCCCTTTTTCACGCCAGAAGGGAGAAACAGATTATCAATCTTGTCAAACTTCAATGTCCAGTCAGTCTAGGTAATTTCAGCTCTGAATGCAGTAAAGCTTTGCTTATTCCCAGGGAAAGCAGAGATGAAGATGCCTGCCACTCTCGCATCTTCTGCAAAAAGCATTTCTTGATTTTGTTCGATTGTGGAAAGAAAACACTTTTTACCCTCACAATCCTTTTATGTTTACACCACTATATATTCATGAAACTTGAAATGCAGCATAAAGGGAATGACATGGTACAGCATCTAATGACTGGACAGTTTACACAATACATGATGCTGTAAACAGAAGGCTATTAGCTGCCGTTATAGAGTTTGGCCCGAAATTTCTTTTCACTTATAATGTCATTCACTTAATTATTGTGAATTTTTCAAACACAAGTCTTTTCCTGAAGATTGTTTTTAACAGCATGATCAAGCTTATGGGATTTTCTCCATATACGTGCCATATATGTTACAATTCAGTACTCAGGCCACAGTAGCATATCTAAATGAGTGCAAAGATTAAGTGAAGCTGTATAATGCTCTACTCAAAAGTTTCTCAGATCATTTAGTACCTTCCTCAGAAATAACTATATTGTGGTCTAGAGCTGGCTGAGTAATGGACAAAGTTATTGATGGGTAATTATTCTCTGAGAATTAGCTGAATTTACAATAGGTTTTATTCACAGTAGATTATCTGACCAGTTTCAACAGGGACTATTGTGAATCAAATTTTCTAAGCAGTCAGGCAAGCTCCTGTATGAAATGCACATCTCAATGCTATTAAATGAAATTAAGCATTTCTACAATATTATTCATGGTTCACTGTAGCTAAAGAAATACCTTATGCTCTGCAGCAGTTTTTATGGTGATATAAAATACTTCAAATACCTTTAAAAGTATCAGAGTGTTTTCTTGGGATTTGTCTGCAGTTAAATACATTCTTTTCTGCATCACCATTTCTGTATAATTTCAATATCTGTATTTTACAATGCCTGCATCATGACAGTCAATACACTGGCTTCATGAATAAATCATTTATTTGCAGACTGTTCTCTGATTAAATGTCTATGAGATCTGAGGGGTTTATTGTACTTCAGTTGTGTACAGTATATTTTGTGTATAGTATATTTTATTATTATTTGGTTATATCTTCTAACATCTTACAGTAGAAAGAATACTGTGGTGATGGGTAACAGATTTCAGCTGATAAAATATATGGTTTGCTTTGCAAGAACACTTAAGTGTTCTCTTATACACACTGAAAGGTGTCAGGGCTTGTTGAATTGCCAAAAGCCACACAGTGCCCCTGCTGAGCCCATGAAGAAGTCTGAGGAAGGGCATGATAACAGCTGTAAACGGAGCTAGAAACTGCATAGTCTTTTTTTAAAAATCAATTCCATTAATTCTACCAATGTGGAATGGTTCCCTGAACTGTGGTCAGTGGTACTAAACACCAAAAAATCTGTCTGGCAGTCTTACCAAGTACAGGTACTCTAGCTGAAGTTTTCTTTGGATGGTATGATTAAAATATTGTGTATTTAAGAAGAGTGAAGTCAAAGGTTCAAGACCAAAGAGGTCAGTATTACCAAAACTTTCTTCCTTTATGATCAAAGAGGAAAGATTAGACCCGAAATTTATAATTGCAACTTTAAAGCCAATAGAAGACATTACGTAATGTTTCCCAAAATCCAGGAAAATGAACCAGTTTTTACTATGATATTGTGACAGCACAGATTTTTACCTGATATCTATAGGGAAAAAGGCACTAGAAAAGATTAATTTCAAAAACCCCATATATTAGCCAAGAGGAGATTTAGTGTTACCCTGAATTGGAAAGAGTTTATGTCAAATAAAAAGAAAACCCCCAAAACGCAAGTCTCTGTTCCTTCTTTTTAATTGTCTTTAATTTCCAGTTTCATAAACATAGTCTTTGTCTAAATGGGAACATTGGCTTAGTTTCTCTGATTTACTGTATTTTGGTTTTTGGTCTTGGACTTTGCCACAGAACCGTTTTTAGTTAGTCCTGCTTGGTGCCCTATTTTACTTAGAAGTTACCACGTTTCCAATTTGCTTAAAAAAATACGTCCTTATTTCTTTTCTGTCTTTGAAAAGGCCAAGGTAGTAAAATTTCCCAGACTATTGGTGCTTCCTTATTTGCCCTTTATTTTCCATAATCGGCATCATTTCCTGCAGCATCAGAACTTTGAAAGTATAAAATATAAGTGTATATATACACCTTTCCTTCTCACCGACCAAAGAAATACCTGATCTATTTACAATGAATATGAGGCAGACGATTTCTACACGTAGCGTATTAAATTAGATGCTTGGTAATGATTTTTTTTTTTTTTTTCCTGAAATGTCTTTGCTGGCTCACTGCACTTATCAGGACTGTGATTCAGCAGAAGGTCTCTGGAGCACTGTGGCAATGCCCTCATACCTTATAGCCCAAGAATTAATATCCCTCTTGTGGGCTGTTGCAAAAATGGGCCAAAAGTGTCCAGCTGGTGCCTTACAAATTTGTTAGATGTTCTTTGCATCCAGGGGAACTTCGACTCAAACCCCATCTCCTAAAATCCTAGAGCTCAGGAAATGGGGCACTCTCCTTAGCATCAAGAGCCTTGATCTGTGTCCTCAAGGAGAAGAGCAGTTCTTCTGTGAAAAATGAAGTGAAAAATTAACTGCACTATGTTTAGAACACAAAGCTGCTTTGCTTCTGTGAGTGCTGCGTGGGACCTGCTTGCCCCTGAAATCTCTCTTTCTTTCTGCATCTACATTGTTTTTGTTAAACTAACCTTTTTAAAAGCCTAAAATGGAAACTGCAGAGATTATGTCATGACCACTAACATATCAGTTCAGAATTCTTCTGATTAGTCAAAGTATTCTCCTTCGTCCAAATGTTGCTTCATATTTACCGTAATTATGAGATGTTTTCTTGGGTCTGCTGGAAAGCAAAAAAAGAAACCACCTCACTGTTTTCACAGATCTACCAAGGCTTAGATGGTCTAATTTTATCTCAAAGCAAAAATAAGCAGGTTGAAATCCCACATCTTATTCCTCTCAATTTGTGAAGGAAACCTTATTGCTGAATGCAGCAGTGGTTTTATGGATATCCACTAATAAGAAAAATAAATGTTAAAATGTAGCTTAATCCAATTCGCTTTTTGGCTGTTCTCAAAGACAGCTATCAGTCCAATTTCAGGGAAGAAGAAAAACTTGTTATCGTTGGAAATTAAAGGCCATTGATATATATGGGCAGTTATTTTTGTGGTTTAGAGATTTATGTATGTTTAGTTCATTTGACTATATTACCTCAGTGCTGGTTAAAAATATTTGAAGATAAATTAGAGCCGGAATTAACTAGAGTGTGATAGGAAACTAAATGATGACTGCTGCCATTTGCCAAAACTAATTGGTAAGGCAAAGGTAGAAACTGAATCAAAGGCATCTTGAAGTGGATTTTTACTGGCCTACAAGATGTCTTGTGATAAGTAAGAAAATGAGTGGCCAGTAAAGTAGAACAGTTAGGTGTCATCATTTCACTGGTGGTCAGCATAATTCAATTTATAGTGAAGGTTAACTTATTTCTTCTACATCTCATTCTGAATATGATCTATAATCACTCCAGGGAAAATACGGATATAAAATACGCAGAAGAACTTGAGAGTGCAGCTTGTGGCTGATGCTTCATAGGGGGCTCTAGTATTTTGAACTTTAGTTACAAGACCATTCAGTGAAAGTAAGAATTATCGCTGTGAGTGGTGTCATGCGTAGAAAATCACTACAGTTCTCTTCTGTAAACCTGTTTCTTGCTCTTACCTGCATAATTTATGAACAAAAAGAGAGACTCAGAAACCTCAGAGCATCCCTCCAGGTGATGGAAATAAGGTTGTACGATTATATGACTTTTAAAGACTGAGCAGCCAATAAGACATAACAGCTACTCCACAGTATAGGTCATAGGCCTATATTTGATATTTTAGGACATTCACTGAAGAACTATGTCAAACAGCATATTAGAAAAACAAGATGAACCAGCAGCCTATTTATGGCTGTTTTACTGAAGATTATAAATTGTAGCTCGGCTTAATTTGCTCCCTCCCTGGAGCACTGGTGAAATAAGACTCCACAAGTTTTACTGTGTCACATAATGCCTCTGGATGCAGCTGGACACCTTTGCTGCCATGCTAATAATGCTTTCAAATAAACTCCTGTTTTGCTCAGGCTCTGGGAAGCTAAAGGGAGTAACTCTCAGACAAATGTCTTTTTCTCTAACTCAAGACATACTGGAGGGAGAGAGATCAAAGGACAGCAGAGGCATGAAGGGTTTAAACAATAGCCATGATTTGTAAAGGAGTAAATAAGCAAAAGGAACCTTTCTCCCCTGCACTGGACTGCATGTCTGAAAGCAGTATTTTGGCCCACAGTATCTGACACTTCACTCACTCTTTCCCGTGTGTGCTGACAGAAGAGAGAGACATCTTGGCTTTGATGTAAGTTACTCAGTTTCCCACGGAGTGGGCAGTGAAGGTAAACTGAAGAGTGTATGCTGTAACCTGGCTTAATTTGCTCCCTTCCGAGGGCATTTCCTAAAGAAATTATGATTCTGTGAGTCAAACTACTTGTAGATGAGTCGAATTACTTGTAGACTTGCTGCAGTAGCACCACACTACTGCTTGCCTGGAAGCTATCTGCAGAGGGATCTTTTAATGAATATCTAGTAAATCACTCGAACGAAAATGGTAACATGCTCAGGGTTCACATACAAAGTATATTTTAAAGTTAAACACTTGAATCTTTTATGTAGAAATGCATGCAGTCCTGATAAGTCATGGGACAGGTTAGGCATGCATACACTATGTTGAAAGTGTCATTATAATGCATGTAATTTCAATAAAATTATAGATAATCATAGTGAAGTGCTGGGTTTTTTTGGTTCTCTTTCTTCAATAATTGGAATAATTGCCAGACGTTTCAGTTGTCAGCGTTGTGTCTGGCCTATTTCATATTATTCATGTCGGGGTCCATGAGGTGAAAGTGAAATTCCTTTACAAAATGGATGACAACACTTGCTGAGATAAAAGAAAGAGGTAGCAATATTGGCACTGAAGGGATCAGATTGGCTGTCAAAATAGTACTACAGAGAAAGAGAGAAAAACACGTACATAACATTGACTTCTTTTGAAGGTCACACTGAAAAAATGGAAAAGAGTTATACGATTTTGATGTTCTAAAGACAAAAAATGCAAAATTCGGGAATGTTAAATCATAGCATTTGAAATCTGATTTTTTAAGTAGCTGCCTCGGTCTGATGTACTCATGGAGGTTTGTGAATGTACATGAACCTCATTAGAAAATGTCTTATTAAGTTTCTTATTAATTGCCAGACATTCTGTAAAGTAGTGAGAGACTACACGCGAAAACTGTCAGTCTCAAGGGATTACTAAGCTTGGTCTTAGTTTTGCAAAACTCTTGCATGTGTAGTCAGCCTGCCATCCTTGATGCCAAAGTGACTAGTCAGGATGATGGTGCTGAACTCAGAGGTGGGCCCAGAAGCAGCATATACTGGGGTCAAGGGCCATTCATCTGGGGTAAAGCAGCCCAAGGGCATTTCATACAGCATATATAAGATTTTAGAGTATTAAGAAATATGATGTATAACTAGGAACCTTTATTTGACTAATCAATGTTCCTAATCTATTTTAAATTAATTAAACTAGTGTGATGTTTTCTGTCAAAGCTGGTGTTATGATTTCTAGATTCATACTATGCTGAAGAAAATGGCATTACTTTATGGTAATAGATATATAGACATATTCAGAGCATGCATTATTACAATTTTCCTGAAAAGGTAACAGCAGCTCAGGGAGCCTGAAATAAATCCCAAAATGAGAGAATCCAAACAGGTAACGTGATAATAATTTATTTGTTATCTCTCTTGTAACAATCTTTCTCTTCAAGCAGTGCTAGAGATTTAACACTAGAAGAAGATAAAATTACAAAAAGCCAGCAACTTTCAGAATTATGGAGGCAGTGACATACAGTATAAACTCAGAACATAAAAATCTGAGAAAAATAGGTGCATTCATTTCTTGCCTGAAGTAAGTGTAACTACTTGCCTCTGAGCTTTAGTGGCCTAATGATCCATAAATTTTGCTGCTTCTCCTGGTACAGTAAAAATATGAGTATTGTCTTAAAAACTAATTGGAAGCCTTGCTGGGTAAAGCCTGATATAATCCTATTTTAAATCCCTCATCCACAATTAAGATTGTGGAGGATTTAGTGAAAGAAGAAGTATAATACAGAGTTTTTGCCTTTAAAGTACGCTATTCAGCACTGTTTAACATCTTTGTCTGTTGGACAGTAGGATTGAGTGCACCTTCAGCAAGTTTGCTGATGACACTGAGTGGTGTGATTGACTTGCTGGAGGGAAGAAATGCCATCCAGAGGGACCTGGACAGGCTTGAGAGGTGGGCCTGTGTGAACACCATGAGGTTCAACAAGGCCAGATGCAAGATCCTGCACATGGGTCAAGGCAATCCCAAGCACAAATACAGGCTGAGTGGAGAACCGATTGAAAGGAGCCCTGAGGAGAAGGACTTGCGGGTATTGGTTGACAAGAAGCTCAACATGACCCAGCAATGTGTGGTCACAGCCCGGAAAACCAGCCATATCCTGGGCTGCATGAAAAGCAGCACGGCCAGGAGGTTGGGGATTCATCAGGAGGGGATTCTGCCCCTCTACTCCGCTCTGGTGAAACCTCACCTGGAGTCCTGCATCCAGCTCTGGAGCCCTCAGCACAGGAAAGACATAGAGCTATTGGAGTGGGTCC
>Ga0181612_177899_pt1 | contig 15797 bp, 7 predicted proteins | sample HoacroProtozoa21_FD_119630 | JGI IMG/M metagenome (GOLD analysis project Ga0181612, IMG submission 119630) | Hoatzin crop microbial communities from Cojedes, Venezuel. Combined Assembly of Gp0051906, Gp0051904, Gp0051908
GTGTTGTGTTTTCTCCTTATCTGTATCGTTGTTGTTCCTGTTCCCTTTGTTTGCTGTTCTGTTAAACTGCCCTTATCCCGACCCACCGGTTTCTGCCTGTTTCTTTCCATTCTCCGCACCCTAGCGGGGGGAGGGGTGGCAGAGCAGCTGCGTGGCCCTTTTGTTGCCGGCCGCAGCCAGCTTGTATTTCTGACCCTTGTGGGACTTAAAATATTAGAGTGGAAGCTGCCTGTATATACAAAGCAAAAGAAGACTTTTCCTTGTAGTCTCTATACTTGAAGTTTGCATCTGTAAAATGGAGACAATACTAGCTGCACAACATAGCATGATATGAGAAGGTAAGTTCATTAATGTTGGCTAAATAATATTGAAGTGGTGGTCGCCTTGGAGAGACGCGTGAGGAAATGAATACTTCTGGCATCCTACCAGAGCTTTAGTAGAGTACCATAAGGCCATGGGCTGAAGAACTCTGACCAGACTAGGCACTGGATACCTGAACTGCTTACTCAGTAAATAGCATCTTTCCTGTTCTGTAAGTGTTGAAGCAGCCGCAGCCTTGGTGGAAAGAAACGCTATGTGAACACAGAGGTGAAAACTATATAAGGCTGATTACGCATCCTCTTTGAGAATATTGCTTAGACACTTGGTGACCTGTGGTTCTTGACTTTGTGAAAATAGCGGCTGCAGTATATGAGGGGTTCGTACCTCCTGAAGTCCTCATCAAACTGCAACCAGCCTACTGAAGTAGGATGTCTTTGAAGGGGAGAAAAGCTCCTTGTAGTGCAAATATGACCATGGGAGAAGACATCTATGTGACAGTCCTCATAATCATTGCTATGTATGAACAGTGAAGAGTAGGGAAACACAGATAGAAACAAGTGAGACAGAATTAAAATAGAAGTGGTTTTAGTTTTGCTGAGTGGGATACTTTTTCTTACACTCTGTGAAGTAAATATGACTTTATGCATCAAAATTACGTTACTTGTCTGCTGGAAGACTAATATATACATACATTATATCCAACAGTACTCGCAAAGGTCTGCAAAATGGGTGAACCTAGTGATGGGGGCAGTGGATGCAGTTGCCCAGGTGGAGAAACTGCGTGGCTGGATAGAGTTCACAGTGTTTAGAAGGAGAGTGATATGGTGATGAAATGTAATCAGAGGCTATCTGTGCGTCTAGCGCGGCACAGGAACGCAACACCGTGAACACTAAATTGTCTCACTGCAGTTCTGTCACCTTCTCCTGGTGTTGCTCTTAGCCAGTGTTGCATTAAGTTTTGAATGAGGCTTAGATTGTACCTAGAGATCAGGCTCGACCTCCCTGAAGCTTTAAAGGGGAAGTATTGTGCATGTACAGTTGTACTGACAAAGACCCAGAAAAGATACCCTTACTTCCCCAGATGTATTTTCCCAGAATTCCTTTACCTTCTGTTTTCCTGTGTTTTCAGGGTCCTTTATAAGAAACATGTCCTAAAACTGTAGCACAGGCAAAAAGCAAACTTGTTACTGCTCTTTCCAATCCCTTTTTATGCCCTCAGTCACCTCCGGCTGCTTTTGTTTCTCAGGTATACCCAAAGGCAAAGGTTTTGTAAGGTAATATGGCAATGGGCAGTAGAAATGAATTCCCCAGAGGAAGAACCGCATGTCATTCCCTGTGACCACCTTGGGTGACATAAGAGAGCACTGGTTGGAACCCACAGACAGGGCTTTTTTCAGCTGTAGCAAATGGAATCTTTAGGAAATCTGAAAGTTGGCATTGATAGGGAAGAGATTATTCTGTCTCCGAGAAACATGCAAAGGATCCCTATCATGTCTTCTAAATCCTTGTAATAGCTTTCTGCCTTCTAATTCACCTTCCCAGTTATTTTAATTACAACTCACTATGGCAAAAGTACCTTCCTCTTTTGCTGAGTGAATCCAAGAGGAAGAAGAATAAAAATTTTTAAAAATCTTTTTTTTTCAATTCCTTTATTCCACTTCCTTGTAATACCTAATCATGTTGTAGGTCTGTTTTTAGTTTTCCAGATGCACACCTCTACATAAACTGGTAGATCTTTAGATAATAGGAGGAGCTGGCTTTAAATAACTTCCTATGACAAGCACAGTATCTCTTTTTTCCAAAGGTCTGTAAATATTTTCAAGGTGAATTATTTCATGTGTGCCCAAATGAGCCAGATTTATACCTGTGTAAGGGCAAAAGTGGTCACCAATGTACTTTAATGCCTGAGTTAAGTCACTTCATGTAAGTGCATGATTATTAGAAGGATTTTAAAGAATAGTCTGAAAATAGTGAAGATAATGGCTTCCTGATGGATAATTAATATAAATTGTGCCAATCTATAGAAATACAGACTGAGATGATGTGAAGCAGTGAAGCTGATGTAAGCAGCTTGTAGTTTTCCAGATGCTTGTGTCTGACATTTTATACTGCAGTGCTTACACTGTGGCACTACACAAATTTCAGTGCATCAAGCATTCAGTTTCCATGCCAGGATTAAATTACTCAAGTTTGTTTGGTGTTCTGGACTGTTGCAATTTTAAACCACTAGTGTTTTGTCCTGTGTCCTTGTTTAGGAAGATTGCTGTTCCATATAGTAAAAATTGAATTATGATAAATTAATGATTATGACCATCTCTGAAGCGCAGCACATATGAAACCTGCAAATTTGTTTATGCGTATGATACATGTAACCTATTAACTTGAATGACAGTCTTACTACATCTTCCAGTCTGTTGGTGCATTGTTAACCGTACCTCTCTAGCAGGTAAAGAAAGATAAAATGCTAGTATTTTCTCCAAAGAAATCAAACTAATCTTCCGCTTCTTGATCTTGAGTTAGAAATGTAATGTTATTTCTGAAGGACTTCAGTCTATAACCCTCTAAGATGCTTTCTTCAAGCGCACATCTATTGAGATGTGCCGGAGCACTTAGGAGGAATACAAGGAAGTCATCTTCACTTGGCTGGTAGATCACAGAATCACACAGAGTCACAGAATGGTAGGGGTTGGAAGGGACCTCTGTGGGTCATCTTGTCCAACCCCCCTGCCGAAGCAGGGTCGTCATAGCTAAGACAACAAGACTACTATCATATTGTATTGATCTTTCCTTAGCATGTGACATTTAGATAAAGTTCCTGTTCTTTTTTTTTAATTAATCTTTCTTGTTTCTTTGTTTTGATATTGTCTCAACTAGGCTCTTGGTGTTGAAGAGAAGATACTTTCATAAATCCATCAAATATGTTCACTTTGCATGAACAAAAAGTTTGACTCTGTGCAAATGAATATTTGCATTTATACAAAGCAATAATGAGTTCATGTATTGTAAGAGTGCATGACTCCTAATTAAGAATCCCAACGAAGCACCTGAAGTGACCATTTGGCTCAAAATTTCTTTCCTCCCTCCCACCTAAATCATCTCGCCTGCCTCTCCATGCTTGGCTTTTCTTAAATCTTTAAACATTATGGGTACAGTTTTAATATTGCTAATAGGTCACACTAATTTTTAAACTTTTTTTAAAAAAACCCAAAAAAGCTGATGCAAAAAAGTAGTTTATATGAGACCACTAGGAGAATGCTGTAAAAATTGTAGTAATCTGAGGCCAGTCACATAAAGCATGACTTGAGTGCGGTTGTTTAAAGGTGGGCTACAAGAACAACATTTAATTCCAAGTTTTGTTTAAGGTATTAATGAATAGAGCTTGGGGCAGGAGATTATAGAGACTGTGGCTTAGTCTGTTACAGAATACTACTACATTGAAATTAATGCCTCGGCTTGTGTTTTTTTTCCTCCTTTCGCCAGTTATCTGTGTTTGGAAGTTCTAGTTGTGATCCTTTCCTACTAACAGATGCTAATGTTGGAAGTCTTTACTATGAATTTATGACCTAAACCCAATAAAACTGCGGAGCAACAGTACTTCCTCACTGAAACAAAGAAATTTAACCCTTCCTTTAAAGAGCTACTTCAGCAGGGTCTGGAGTCTAGAACAGAGCCATGGGACACAGACTTTGACTGACTGGTTTTATTTTAACATGTGGAAGATGCTGAATAATTTTCCTTTAATCAGCTCTACAAATCAACAGGTGGTGAAAGATAGGTTTTCCCATGTGTTAGTGAAGGGGTCAGATAGTGTATTGCTAACAGCTTTGAGCTGTGTGTGGAGAATATTACTGCCTTCTGTTCATCAATAGGGAAGCAAGCATTGCATGTTTATATTTAGTAAAACTAAGTCCATATGTATTTTTTGTCCTCTACCTTCTGGCTAATTGGTAATGTGGAACTAACCTGCAATGGACTGGACATGCATGCTACCAAGGGTATGAATTTGTATTTTTTTCTTAATCAGTTTTAAAAGCACATAAGGCTTTCTGGTGCAGCACCCTGAATTTATGGTATTTTTTTTTTGTGTGGCTGGTCCCTAAATGCTGTTCACCACAATGGACGGGATGGGTGCAAACATATTGCTGCATGTGGGACAGTGGGAGGACACTGGAAGAGAGAAGTGTCTCTGTGATACAAATGCTTGAGTACTTTAATTGCAGGATAGATAGGAACAAATGTCTTTGTTCTTTGCAGGGTGTCAAACCAGATGTGGGGAGAAAAATAACTTGCATAAATTAAGGTTTTACACAATAGTATTTTGTGTTACTCCTTTGTTTTGCAAATTTCAGGTAGCTCTGCTGTGCTTGCCAGTAAAATAAACAGATTACAGGAATGGAGAAAAAAACCCCTGCATTCTCTTCCAATTAATTTAATTCCTGCTAAAATCCTGTTTATGTTTGGAAAGGAATGACCTTGAAACATTGCAGTTCACAGTTCAAATCTTTTGGTTGATATTGTCTCATATACTGAGTGACCTGAGTAAAAATAATGAGTAGACAGTAGGATCTTTTGTTGTTGTATTGCTCTTTATCTTTTTAAGGTGTTATTTTTTTTTCTCTTCCCTATATTTGTTATACAAAGGATAAATTTAGTACTGTGGAGACAATAACAACATTGTCAATTCCATGGTCGTAGTTCTTACTTAATGCTATCAGCACAGTCATTTTTATAGACACTTTGCATAATGTATCAGCATGGGCCAGATTTTCCTCTCTGACTCAGAAGCTGATGTAGCTATATTGGTGTGGATAACTGCATCTCTTAGTAGGCTGTAATAGTGGTAGTGAGTTTTCTATATGAATGGAGAATTTGTAAGCCTGCACCAACATTATATAAATAATCTCTGACGAGTGTTGAAAATTTATTTCAGCTATGTGATAGTGTTCCATTTCTGTCAGAGGGCTCTGTTGTTCTTAAGCATCCCCATACGTGCTTGCATTCGCAGTGTGCTAAAGGTAATTTGTGCCCTCATGTATTCTGTTGGGCTAGTGGTGAAGTTGTCATTCTGCTAAAAACATACTCTGTCACTCTCACTCCTCATATGCCCTGAATCGCTTTGCAGGTGCCAAGGTTGAATATTGCCGGAAAAAATGCCTAATGCAAACAGTCTAAGATTATGTGGAAACTGCTTGTAATGGTCATGGTGTAATACCTGAAACAGAGCAGAGCAATACAGAAAGCTTGAATTATTCATCATATGATGGTGAAAAACTAGTATGTGCATCCTGCCGGGCAGAAAACCAAGTGACTTTAACTGTAGCTCAACAAAGCAGTGTGGATTTTTCAAAAATATAGGCGTGGGGTAAATTATTACACTGTACCAATTTTACCTGAATTAAGAGAAGGAAAGTGGTGTGATTTTACATTAACAGATCCACAAACCCAAACTGTAACAGCAGAGTCCTGTTAGGTGTTGGAGAGGCACAAGAGAGGGTCTGAAGTGCCTCTTTCCTGCGTGCTGCCTGTTCCTTTTGGGGTGATGGTGTTCTCCAGTTCTACGTGGAGATCACAGCTAAGGAGGGTAATAAGATAAGCCCCTTCTGGCTAAAAAAAGAACAGTGGTGCTAAGCTTGAGGGTGAAGTGCCTGTGAGCTCTCCTTTGGACTTCCACCTGCAGCTGCAAGAATATGTAAAAACTCTGTTCCTCCTCAGCTGATGAGATGGAGGGGATTCCCATGCTCATCACCTCCTGTTCGAACCTGCTGAGAACAGCCCTGTAAAGCAGGCAGGTTTCTGACATTCATTCAGTGATCTGTCAAAGTTTTGTACCGAGGTGAAAGAAAGAGATGACCTCTGCTAGTTCAGAATGAATAATTAGGGGTTTTTAAACTGTTATTTAAGTGGAAATGGACGAGTAGAAAATAAGTGGTGTCTTCGTTCAGTGCTGATTTCAGTTCTACTCTTGTAATCCTAAAGATCAGACTTCTAAACAGTGGGCTGAATGTCTAGTGTCATTTTAGTAGCACTTGAGCAGACAGCACTTGTGTAATGATATCAATAATATAATTATCATAGAGTTGAATGTAATAATAAAATATAAGGAATTATTTAATTTTAACATGTTTTTCATATAGAAATACAATATTTTAATTTAGATATTAATAATGACTTGTGAAAAAAATTGAGTCAGAACATTAAGACGCAAACTAAATACACGTTTCTTAGGAAAAAAGTGAGAGAAAATGTTAAACCAATTTGAAGTTTTAGTTAGAAAAAGATTAAGTGTATAACTGACTTCATTAACAAAGACATAATTAGGTCCAGCTTTGTTCTTCTGTATTGTAGTTGAAATGTCCTGGATGAGGATTTATAAACCTTAAAACTCTGCAAATGGGGACTCAAATACAGGCACCATATGTTTCACCACTTGTTTCTTGTTGATTCCAGGGTATTATCAACTCTCACAAATAGACAGTCCCGGATCCATCTTAATATTGAAGTACTTGACATTTTCATGATGTTTTCCCATGAGGTTTCTCTCTCTGAGATCAGTCTTTTCAATTACCATTTTCTGTCATTCAGCACTTCTTGCACTTTAATTTTATAATGCAAATGCCTCTGAATCCATCAAAATTTGTGTCAGTCCCTTCTCTGTTTCCATGCCGTTTTCAGTCCCAAGTAGTTTTTAAAGATTGTTTGCAAAAAACATGATTGATAAAGTATAGTGAGGTTCAGAAAGCAATAGTAACTGTTTTTAGTTTCAAGCTTTTCTGGAAAATCAAAAGCATTAGACCATTTCTCTTTTGATGTCTTAGTGGAATTAATGCTTCACCAGATAGAAACTAGGGCTTTAATAAAATTTAAGTATCATGGCATAAATTATCTTCAAAATAAGAAAACCCTAGTAGTGGTAGTATCCATAGTGATAAAAGCAAAACATAATGGCATAAGAGTATGTATGGCAATTCTAGCTCCTGTCATATGCTTAAGTATGTAATTGGCCAGAAAACAAGAGAAATACCACAATAGAAGATTCCTATTTTTGGCTACTCTCTTGCAATGCTAAGGCCAAAGCAGCGTAGAGTGAGTATCTCTGCTGATACTTCTTTTGCAGTTACAGATCTTGGGGATGAAGCTATTCCTAAGTGGAATTGAAGTCAGTCATTGTTCCACTTGGTTTTCTACAATGCTAAATTACTACTGCTTTTTAGAAGTTCAAAACTACTTTGACCTTTACTGAAGCCAGTAGGAACTGTGTGTTTAGGACTGTTGAAATCAGACAGAAAGTTGCATGCCAGAGCACAGTATACACAAGGCCTAATCTCTAAAGGCTCCATCGTTTAATTGCTGTGTTAGCTGGCTAATAGCTAAATTAGACACCTGCTCTTGAATTGCCCTATGAAGGTGTCTCTCTGTTTGTCTTTCTATCCATGGATGAGAGACACCTTTGTAGGTATTTATTTGAAGAATTTAGTATCAGCCTTCACAAATACTCTGTCTTATTTTTTCAGTCTAAGTTTGAAAATGGTAACTTTGGTTTTCATGTTTTGTAAATGGCAATACGGGTAACTCGGTTCTATCACTGTAACTTCTTTTTTGTTTATGTACGTGTTACAGGAAAATTAAAAGGGAAGAGTCATTCTTAAGTGTTTGGCCACAAAATTGGTAGATATTAAAAGCATACTAAGAAGCTGAGCATTGCTCCAATGAGGCATTTTACATTGATCCTTTTTTCAATTGAAGTAGCCTGCTTTTGGATTTCTCCAGTTGTGTTCTTATATTTCCTGAGTTCCTAAATGTGAAATTTTTACACTTCCCTTTTGAAAGTGCTGTAGTTCTTACTCAATTACTTCCTTGCCAGTGTGATTCATGTTTTTTCTACAGTGTCTCTGATTTGACAAAGTAAACTGCATGCTGTTTCGTTACTGAAGTTGGCTTTATATCTTAATTTCTGCTTGAAAGTGACTTTATGACATCAGTTGTATGAGTCAGGAAGCTACCTTCTGTGAAATCGGTCTGCTTTTTCTTTTTGAGTGGTACAAATGTCTGTGTATGGGACAAGTGCTGAACTGATTTTACAGGCTTTTGGTAGGAGGTTTGGTAGGGTTTTTTGGTCCAGCTCTGGCCTTGTGATCCCACATTTCCTTAGGGGAGTTCTGTAGTCTGTTTTTCAGTGAATGGGCTGGTGTTAGTGTCTCGAGTCATGTGTCATACCGTGTCTATCCAGGTGCTTAGGATGAAGAGTGTTTTAGGAGGAGTAAGTATTTAGGGTGATTAGTCGAGCCTGAAGCATTCTGTTCATCTCTGTGCTTCTTCCTCTGTTCAGATTTGAGTGGGTATAGTTTTGGCTGCAAGATTTCATGCTACTTGTTACTCATTAAGTTCCAAACTCCATCTGGAGAAGGTATTAATCCAAAATGTTATTCTGATGCAGCATATTTTGAAGTTACTGGTTTTGGAGTGGGACTGATTTGACCAGTGGTATGTTAAATAAAGAGTTACTTCTTTGGAAGTCTTTTTACTATATTTAAATAGGCCGTATGCTTTCAGAGTGTTTCATGTCCTATTTGATACATGCTGTGTCTTGAGCATGTCTGTGACTTTGGCTCTCTCTCAAACATGTGTGTCTTCAGTGGATTCAGCTATTTTCTTAATTCTTTTTTCTTTCATAAGCTCTAATAAAAATGTTTTGACCTAGATTTCTTGCAGATTTATTAGATGCTATTGCACGTACTATTTGCAAGTTATAGTTTAATATGAATGGGAAGGTTTCAATTTTTTTTTAAATTGCAGTTTAACTGTCAGATGAAGTATTATACCGCTCTACCTACTTTCAAAGTCTGCATATGGAAATTTAAAGTCAGCTTTTTGTGAGCAATTTTTTCTGATATTTAAAATTCCTGTTATATAACAGAGGATCAGTGTGAAGTATTCTTGGGGGGAATAATATCTTCTTCTGTTGCTAGATTAGTCTTGAGACCTTGTTTCTAATTAACAAAAAAAGCCTGGCAGCGTAGTTTCAGATGGGGACGAAAACGGGAAAAATGCATGGTTGAGATAAGACAAAAAGAGCAGCTCCTCAGGAGCGTCTTAGAGACAGTTTCATGAGTTGCAGTTTTCCATTTTAGATTTTTTTGTTTGTAAACTGTTTAGAAAAAAGAAAAGATAAGACTGTTTTTGCAGAAAGAATGATCTCTTTGTGTCCCTAGCCTTTCCCTGTATTTGACTGCTGCAGAACACAGCAGTGAGGTCATAGGCGTGTAGGTGAATACAAATACAGTGGCTGTAAACATAAGCCTAAGCAGAGACAAAATCTGATATTCAGTGGGCACTGTGAGTGACTTGCCCTCTTTCTTCCCAGTCTCATGGGAGATGATCCAGTGTGCTCCTGCTGTGCAGTCTTTTTATGTTCTGGAATTTGTCCACTCTCCCCCTCCCCCCCCTCCTTTGGGAGATCATCACTTCTGGTAGGGGCACCTGCTGGCAAGGGGACTCTGGGAGAAGATGTGGAGCCAGAGCATGCCTCTGCCACCGTGGTTGCAGACTGCATGCAGGTACCATTGCTTGCCATCTGGGCCGTTTTGCTCTGCTGTAGCTCATCGTTCCAAACGTACCCAAAACTACGGTGCATATGTACTGAAATTTGTTTGCTCTTTTTGCCTTTTTTTTTTTTTTCCACTGCCCATTTGGGACAAGGTAGGGAATGTGTGTGTCCATAAACTAGTGTGACTTGAACAATGCTGTTTTGCATTCTCTAACCCAGGGGCACACTAAGGACTTAGAAAGAGTAATTGATATTTAGTTTACTAAGAAACAAAATATGTAAACTTAACATTTTTCTCAAGTTCTGTTTACGTATAGATACTAAGTATTTAATTTCAGTCATCTTCTGCCACTTTATTTTTAATCTTAGTGAAAGGAAGGATGTCAGTTCTGTAAGCCATATTCAGAGCTGTGAAAAACAGCATTTGCTGCAAAATGGGGTTCCTGATGGAAGCAAATATGCTGAAAAGGGGTTACTGCTTCCCAAAAGGGCAGGCCCATTTCAATGACCTGTGGTAGGGTGACAGGGCAATCCAGGCAATCTGCTTGTCTCACTCACTACAGTTAGCTACCTATACTTGGTCCTGAGCCACTTAAAATGAAAATCACCATAAAACCCCATCAGTGAAGTATGTGCCCCCCTAAAAGTAAGCATTTAAACATGGGGGTTCTGTTCATTCAGTGCTTGACAAAGGGTGTTTAATTCTGTTCTGCATACGTACATGTGCTGCAGGTGTAAGTTACTGGTAAAATGCAGTAACTGTCTTCTCAATCTTTTGAAATCCATTTTGCCAACAGATGAGATGGCAATTGGTATACCTGGATAGATTAGCTGTGGTTTCTGTATACTTTGTTTGGCAATATTGTGCACATTTTACTGTAAATTCAGGAAATAGGCAGAGAGCTCTTGCTGAAATTTATGGCATTGAAAATGGGGAGCCATTTGTATTCTTTGAACGTGAGGTTCTTTAGCTATGTCAGGATGACAAACAGAAACTCCACGTTAATCTGACTTAGTAAGGAGCTTTCAGGATCGCAAGTTAGCAGATTCGTAATCTGTCTGTTTGTAAACAGATGTGGTTGTTGACCTTGTTCATTGTGGATGTGCTTCATCACTATAGCTTTAGAAGAGCATAATACATTTTCCCCGTTACCTAAATTGCACAAATAAAAATGGAAGATGGATCTTTCTGCTGTATATTTCTCAAATAACTGCATTATCCCATAGCTGAAGACCTAGTGCTGTTTTCATGTTCTTATGCAATGCTTTTAATCCTCACTGGTGAACACCCTTTAAGAATTAGAGCATCCAGTTTTTCACTCCTGTTATTTTTGTAGTCATGCAGTACACATACACTTGTGCTACTTAGAAGCCACTGTGTGAAATAAAGTGATTAATAACAAGCTGTATTTAAGAGTTCCCCTGCTGGACCTGTTGTCTCTTTCTATTACTTTCTATTCTTGTTTTTATTATGCAAAATAAATTGTGTTCATCATTTAGCTGGCTAATAAAAGATGAACACGAACTCTTAAATTCTACCTCTTTAAAGTGCTGAATGTTGATTGGGTTTCTTATTAGAAACTGTCTTGAGAGGGAATATGACTCTAGTATAATTGCTTGAAAGCGAAATGTCAGCAAGACTGAGCAACATGAAAATAGATTTGTTTTCTAATAAGGTACTTGAAAAGAATTAAAATGATTAATATTTTTACATGCCACAGCAATAGTATTTTCCAGTCAAGTGGCTTGTATCTTCCATTTCTCATGCAGAAAGCGCCAAACACAAGTTGCTGAGTGGCAATATCTGAGACTTCTCACCCTTGGAAGTTCACTTGGCACGCCTTTTTCTTTCTGAGAGTAAGTTGACGGAAAAAGTGACAGGTTGGGTAATACAGTTCCTAGTTTATCAGGAAAATAGGGCCAGATTTCAGACTACATCTTTCTGCATTTTCCTAGACCTAGTTTCATGCCCTGTCATTTCTATCTGTACTTGTGTCAATAGTGCTTCAGTCTGTCAGTGCAGTGATGGTGTTCCTGCCGCATTTTGTACGGGGAGCTGGGTGCTTGGAGGGCTTTTCATATTTCATGCTTGTTCAGGGTATCAGCACTTGGTCCGTATATTGTAGCTGCAGAGTGGGAGTGTAATGGCAACTGTAGATGTAACTACTGCTCTGTAGCAACTCATTTTCCTTTTACTTGACCTTTTCACCTTGTGATTTAAAAGTGTCAGATTCAGAAACAAGCAGATAGTCAGTGTTCGTTTTTCAGAGGTGCTGGCTGAAGCCAATTCCCACCACTAATAGAGAAGTAATCTATTCACACTTGGATATTTTTAACCAAAAGTATACCTGAAGCTGGCCAAACAGCAGATGGCTAGGTAACATCTTTATCTGAACAGATTTTAATGGATTTTATGTTCATTGATTTGTGAAGTCTCCCAAAGTCTTGCAGAAGTTGCTGTATTTCTTTACACTTTATGGACTCCTGCCTCTTCCCAAAGAAAAAGACTAGGCCCTGGAATTGGGGAGCATTTCACCACTGTGAAGGTGGCATGCAGCACATCATGTCCTGGCATATTGCTGCTTGCAATTAGTGGACAGATACTCTGTAAAGCATAATTGAGCAGCTCCATAGGAAACTGAAGCATCTGTCTCCCACCTACTTGCTGCCGTGGCTTCATGCCTCTCGCATTCCTGAGAGCAGTGTAGCCCTGCTTCACTAGAAGCTGGCTTCTGGATGTGAAACTATCAAAGAAGATATTTTGGATTATGCCTTCAGGTGCTTTAGTCCTTCACTGAATCTGTCCTTACTCAGCATGGTAGAATGCCAACTGCTGCTATTTTAATTCGCACTAAACAACAACTGAGTGGAACTACTTAAAAAAAAAATTAGGAGCAAATCTGTCATGTGAGTTTCAAAATCTGATTCAAGGTATTCTGAAAGAGATTTATTGAGAAATAGGAAAACAATCATCTTGCAGACTGCTACCTGTTTCACACGCAGGCATGTGTACGTGCACATACACACAAGCAGAGCACCTTAGTGTCTCTCTGGTGGAAAATTTGTCATCAGTTCCAGTTTGACTTAACATACTTTACTACTGTCTACTGTTCTTAGAAAAGCTTTGGATCTGAATGACCCATTTTTCTTTACAAAATTTTTGGCTGTAAACTGTTTCATTGTCTTTTTTCTCAGCCAACTGTAATGAGTAGGATTGACTCTAGTTCAGCTTCTCCAGCCATTTTAAATAAGTAAAATAGAAATTTAGTGATAGTGGTGATTGATCTGCCTGTTGTATAAGGAACCAGGAAACAGTTTGCAATATGTTAAAGACTTAGGTGTTTCCTGGGTGTATCCAGTTGGGGAAATAAGACGTCATAAATGGCAGAGTTCAGGAGAGATCTGTACAAGAGAAGTAACAGAAAGAATCTTCTTTTGGCTCCCTGAGTGTGGTATAGAGTGAAAAATGTTTACCAGTGTTCAGGACTAAAAAGAGAACCAAATCTTTCTGCCTTTCTTCCCTTCCGCTGCCACTGTAAACACTGACTTCTAACCAGCTATGTCTAAAACAGAAGTTTGTGGTTTTAGGCATTGACTTGCATGTCATCATGCTACCACATGCTGCCTTCCCTACTGAGAAACTATTATAGCATGGTGGACAATAAACACTGCCCGCTGTGATGAATGTTGGCTACCCAAGGGCAATGACATCCTTCCTGACTTCACTTCTGCATTGCTGACTGTGCCTCCCAGGAGACCTACATGAAAGATCTTAGCAACAAATTGATCCTCAGTTTTGTTATTTATTCTTAGCTGGTGAAATAAATTTTAAAAATCTTAAATAAAGGAACAATGTTGCACTTTATTGTTGCATCCAAAGTAACCAACTAACACAATTTGTTTTTCTAACAGGTGAAAAGAAACTGTTTGCAAGGTAGGGTGAGTGGAGGAAAAATGTTTATTTATTCTTCTCTACACAGCTTGGTAATTTATTTTATTCCTCTCCCCTCCCCCTTGCACTCCCCCTCCCCAGCTTCAAAAATGTATTTTAGCGTCTGACTTCTGTGTGCTTGGTCCAAGCACACACATAAACTCAAGCTGATCAAGACTTCTCATTGATGAGACTTTGATTCCTTCTCCCAGACATCATAAACCCAAGAACTCTGTATTTAGCTTCTTGTAGGAATATTCTTTTCATGTATTTAGGTAAGCAGCAGTAGTTTTACCAGTTCTTGATTAACTTGGAATTTCAAAGTATTTCTAAAGGTAAAGTTGTTTGTTTTATTTGTCTGATGTTTGATTTTTATTTACTTTACATTTAGTTTTTGGTTTGACTGCTGTTTTTCCTGGTGTCTTGGAAACTTTGTGACACAAACTGTAGCATTCTGATTGTAAAGATTTTGTGAAGTTCTTCTGCTGTTGTTGCGTTCTCTGGTTTTCAAATGCTGTTTTTTGAAGTCCTTTTTTTCTTACTAAAAGAACACCACTATAAGGTTGTCTTTCTCAACAGAAGAAGGATGGAAATGAAGGATGGAAAAATCCTAGGGTCAGTTTGATTATCGTACAGCAATAATTTCCTGATCTCTGGTGTTGATATGCTCGATTTTTGTTACAACAAAGACACACTAAAGTTTTACCTGCTTCCATCTTCTGGCCCGTTTCTGAATCTTTTGGATTCTACTATGCAACAGACATACCTAATTCCTCAGGGTGACTTTATTGAAGTTACAGGCTGTTACAGGATAGCGGCTGCATGCTATTGTCAAAACAGAACATTCTGGTGTCTAGCTTGCCTGTATCTAGAACCTGGAAAAAGTGATGTTTTCCAAAAGTTCTTAAATAGTTGCAATAAATGTTAGTTTTGAACAATGCTCTGTAAAGCCAAGAAAGATATGCATGAGCAGTTTCACTTGTGCACATTGAGTAATTGTCTCAGCTTCTTAATTACATTTGCCAGGATTTGCAGGTTGCCTGTGTGTTGCCTGGTATTCTTGCTTGCTGAAGACTATTGAAAAACTACAAATGGGATTTCCTGGGCATAGCTCCCAGTGAGACTTCTGTACTTTTTTAGGAGATACTCTCAACTGAGTCCTTTGAAGCTGCCTCATCGGATGAAGGTGACCCACTCCAGGAGATTGTACCCCAAATTCATTAGCTTTTCCTATATTCTTAACCAGCTCTAATAAATTTCCTATATTACCCAAAATAAAGGCTTATTCTGGTTGCAAAACCCGAAATACCTACGTTATCCTTGACAATAATTATTTTTCAGTTCTAGTAGCTCTTGTTTAGAGTCCCAAGCATGTGCCAGAGACAATAGATGTGAGAGTCTGACCTCTTGCGAGACCCTCTCCCTGAAAAACGTCCTAGAAAACAGAAGTTGCAGGTCAGGTCATATGTTCAAAGCTGGTTTGGCAGCTAGTGATCTGCTCTTCAGTCAGGCTAACTAGCTTCTGGGCAGCCCTCTCCAAAACCTTGCGGAATAATCATCTGTATTTGGCATATCAGGAAGCCAGAGGGCTGTCTTCCAAGCTTCTGTGCTGTGATTGGGATTCAAGAGTTACCAGCATTCGAGGAAGTGTATGCCTGTGACTGATGACTCATGCAAAAAGGGTGTAACTTGATAGATTTGAATAGGCGCCTCTCAGTGTACCCATTCCAAATATTTTGAGTGGAATGGTTTTACATGGATTTGAGGCAAAGAGCTTTCCAAAGAGAAGCATTAAATAAATAAGGTGAAATCTACCTTATGATTTCTTCTTAAAATTTGTATTTCAGTGTTGGTAATGTAGCCTTGTGTTGCAGTTAAGATTTTGAGAGGGAGACTGAAGATAAGCACATAGTAATCTAGCTTTGCTATTTTGTTTTCCTGTTCCATATAAGCCCACTAGTGAACTCCAAAAAAAAAAAAAAAAAAAAAACCCCCCCCAAA
>Ga0181612_107309_pt1 | contig 15796 bp, 7 predicted proteins | sample HoacroProtozoa21_FD_119630 | JGI IMG/M metagenome (GOLD analysis project Ga0181612, IMG submission 119630) | Hoatzin crop microbial communities from Cojedes, Venezuel. Combined Assembly of Gp0051906, Gp0051904, Gp0051908
ATTGTGAGCCCCAGACCAAAACTGTGTGCATTGTTTCACAAGGGGTGTCGATTAAATGATTCAAAAATAGAGACAGAAACATAGCTCTCCTCTGATGTCTCCTTTTAACACAATTTAAAGATCATTTTATATTTTGCTAATTCCTAATGGCAAACTCTTAGCTCATTTTACGGCCATAGTGAATGTCATGTATCTCAAATTTCTTTGGTTGTATACTTTTGCTTTTAACTGTCTTCCTTGATAGATCTCTCAGTCTACACTTTTCTAAAATTAATGTCCTTTTATTTCCTATCCGTATTTCTAGCCTATCTATACCTAATTATTATTCTGACCACGGCCCGGTCCCTTAAGAATTTTCTGACATTTAATTAAATTATTTTCACTATCTTGCTTAGATTATCCATTTCTATATGAAGTAACATCAGACAAGCAGACTCCCCTAGCCATCTTCCTCTGATTTGTTACAGTTTATCTTTACCTCTCATTTGCCCTTTGTTGGGTTATTCTGACATTTTCCAGCCCGTTTCGTTGAAGAGATTGCATCGATTGTTTTAAATATTTTGAGCTGTGACACGTCTACATAAGTAACAGAACCCACAATAGCACCCCAAGAATTAAACCCTGATCAGCCATTTATATGTTGCTGGTTTTAATTTTAAATTTTAAAAAGCTGTCTTTGTGGCTAAAACAGTCAACGGTGGGTGGTTTTTTATTGACATTTTAGCCTGGATCCGGCCTCAAAGAGTAGGAGGGATGTAATGAGGAATGCAATTGCAAACTCTAGAGATCCCTTGCTGCTGTTGATTTTGTTCAAAGATGTACACAGGACATCAGTGTTTGCAGATGCTCTATAAAGATAAAAGACAAAGGCCTGGATGGGAAGAAATGATGATCTGTATTGAATAGACAGTGAGCCAGTTCTTCTCTCAGTTACATCATTGCAAATCCTGTAAATTCTTTTTCATTTTTGGAGTGAGATCATGATTTGTCTTAGAGGACAGGAGGACTAATGAAAATGAAGGAAACTGAGCAGGCACTGGAAAAACACTACAACAAATAAGAAAGTGTGAAATAAATTAGCTAGTATAGATTGAAAAGAAAATCTGTTTTGTTCTCAGGAAGGAATTCAAAGGGAGTGGAAATCCACAGGCTGATACTTGCGATTCTGTAACTTGATCTGTGTGTGCCAGCCTTGTGAGAGGTCAGTCAGTCAGTTTTAATGATAACACAATACTTCTCAAGAAAATAATGGTATCTGACTTTAAAGGCTGTAATTGCTGTAAAAATGAAGGACTCGCCTTAAATTAACACAAAGACAACTTTATCCAGCAGTTCTTGCTTTTCCTGATAACAGAGGGGATTAGGTTTTTGGGCTGGGATCTATCGCCTCTTCACACATCATCATACATAATATTAGGAAGGGAAAGGGAGTCTCAGTTACCCCTTTATTCCTTCCTCCCTCCCCCAGAGAAACCACAGGATGCAGTAATCAATTAAAAAGGTCAAAATAAGCAAGGTCGAATGGCTTTGTTTACTGCGACTATTAATCTCAGTCACATGCATAAACTTTTTACATATGGGACCTCTATCTTTCCATTCAGCAAAGCAGTGGAGGCCTAATTTCCTCTCCTTTTTTCTCCTCTCCCCTTTTTCTGTCATTTTTATGTTTCCATCCCTTCATTACTGCAATGGCACAAAGTACTATATACAGGGAACTCAGAATCAGGCCCTATTCAGTGCCACATAGAGGGTGATATGCAAGAAAAATATGGTAACAAAATGTAATACCTGAACTGCAGATACATAAAATTACTTTATCTTTTTTCTATTTCTTACCTTTTCCCTGTCAAAACATGAAAGATTACCTGAAATATCAGTTAAGCAGGGAAATATTATCCTAATAAATGAGCATGGAAGTATGTGCCCGGTAAGTTATTTGATTAAACAGGAAGCTAGAATCCTATAGATATCCACAAATAAAGCCCCAAATCTAAATGACTGTATCGTTAGCTCATTTGTAAACTGTTCCAGATGTAAGATTCTGGCAGCTTTCCAGTAGGCTGGCTGCAGTCTGAGCTTTCCTGCATCCGCAGTGAGAACTGCAATGCCTGACTCTTCAAGGAAAAGCTCCACAAGGCTGACGACAAATTATATAAAGTAACAACCTGCCTGCCTGGAGACGAGAAATTCAGACAGATCCCCCGGCAGAGAATGCCCTCTTTTCTGGGGCCGGGCTGCAGCCGTTTGACTCTGGATGTGTGATCGATCTGCACGATGCATCACCCGGTGAAAGCCCCTCTGAGAAGATCATTTAGTGATCACATCAGGGACTCCACGGCTAGAGCCTTGGATGTTATCTGGAAAAACACGAGAGACAGACGGCTGGCAGGTGAGAAGGACATTGCATGGCCATATTTTAACATTCATAAGGGACCTTAATCAATAATGGTAATTAGTGGTGTCATTTGCATAATGTACTGATGTCGCCTCTAAGTATTTCTCCAGCTTTTTGTTTCTGTGTCATGTTGCTCCGGTGCTGTGCCTACGGTGGGACTGTATGCCCTCCTCTAACTAGATGAGATAAACACCACATAAGAGCAAAGGAGCAGTGAATTTTTCTCCGATATTATGGTGCAGGCTCCTCAGGCTGAAGCGTGCTGGAGCGTTTTATTTTGCTGCTAGGTCAGACCCTGTGCTTTACTGCTGGGATGCGCTTCAGCGAGTTGCGTTACGGGGTGTTTTGCAGCCAAGGAGCGTGTCAGTTGGAATATCTGGGCTGTGCACCGAGCGATTACTGGTATTTCCTCTGGCACGGATTTCAGTGCTGTGAGCTCCAAGTGAGTGTCAGGTATGCCAGAGCCAGGCTTCTGAGATATAAATTACCAGCCAACTCTATGGCTACAGTTCACATTTTTATCTTGACTTGCAAAGACTCAAAAACCCGAGGCAAACCATAATAGAGGGCTGGAGGAGGAGATCATTTAGCTCACTTTATTTTCCTCTTGTGTTACTGTCTTGTCTGTTAGACTGACTGTTTCTCGTTCACCCTGCTGGGGCTGTTACTTTTCTTATTGTGGCATTTAGAGACAAGGCAGCAGAAAGGCGCAATGGGTGTGACGTGCTGGAGGGATCACTTTGGTTTTGTTTGTATACTTACAGTGGGGGCAGATTATTTGGGGGAGGAGGGAGGAGAAATGTGAATTATGAGAAGATCAAGGATGAGATGACCAAGAGGCAGACCGTATGGCTCGTTAACGTAAACTGAACTCTTGCATCATTCTCCTGCACATATGTTTTGGGGAAATAAGAGCAGCGAAGTGCATGACAAACGTTTGCGGAGGCGTGCCCGTTCCAAAATTGATTACATCAGGTAATCAGGCAGTGAGCGGACCATGGCCTATCAAGAAAACACAGGGGCAGAAACCTGCTTTAAATTAGAGCAACTCATGAAAACCTTGCTCTGCCCACCGTGCTAGTGGCTGGATAAATTCCATGCCTGTTCCCATAGGTGGCAAAGGAGGGTGAGTTTCCCGGGCAGGGGACCTCGGGGTTACCACTGTTTTTCAGCAAAGCCCCAGGGTCACAGGAGATGAGGACATCACATTTACTCGAGTGCGGAGCCGTTAGTCACAAACATGGCAACGTTGTGAAAGCGCCGGACATTGACCCCTCTTCCATGGCAAACCAAACTAGGCAGATAGTCCGTTTCATCTCTCCGAGGTGTGTTGGAAAACAGGGACATAGCTGGAACTGCCCTGGAAGGAGCACCGAGAGGAAAGAAAGTCTGAGCGAAAAGGCAAGGGCATTACACAGATCTATAAAAGGGAAGCTGGTGGGGCCAAGTCAGCTTCTGTTTAATCCACGTGTTGCCTGGTCAGCTGGATGCTTGTTTACCCTGGCATTTGTTTCCATTCCACCTGCTAGAGATGTTTATGAGAACGCTTTGAAGCAAGCTTTTTAATTTATAGTGAAGTTCAGAACAGCATTTGCATCGACAGGCACCAAGCACCTCTGGCCCGTGTCCACGTAAGACAACAACTACCAACTGTCTTCCATAAAATTGTTTTCCTTTCATCTGTTCACATAGGAAAGTGTATAATGACACATAATTTATACCTTATGGATGTGACCTACATATCAAAATATGCAGGTTTTATCAGGGTACGAAAAGGCCTTGATAAACGTATATATTTAACCTCGCATATGATTGTCAAGTATTTGGGGCATAGACAACTGCTAATTATATTTCTTGAGACTCTGTCACATTCCTAGAAACGAGGAGTGAACATGAACCCTTTAGCCTCTTTCGCTGTGCTGATAAGGGTCGGTATGTTTTTATTCTACTTGGCAGATCGTTATGAGCCGTCACAGTTTTTATCAATGCAAGGCTTAGATGTTAGAGGACCCTTAACAGCAGTGACAGTTCCATTTTCCAGGCTGTGCTGGTGACGTAGGCTTGTCATTCCTCTCGTACATTTGGGCTGCTGTCAGTCAGAAAGTCAGAAAATCAGGCTAAACCCCCAATAAGAAGTGCAGTATATAGTTGGAGTAAATATGGGTCCGTATTCCTGAAAAGGCTTCATGAATAACAGAGATTCAGGAAGCGAAACAGAACAGCAACAAGCTGTGTTGCTGTTCTGTTTGGTCTCTGGAATATCAGCAGTTTAAACTGCTGACTATCTAAAAATGGTAAAGAAGGGTCATGACACTGGAATAAGAAATCCACCTAGATCAGCAATTTCTGTTATCAGGACACACCTTTAAAAAAGCACATGATATTTCCAAAAGAAAGAAGAAAATGTGAAATATGCATTCTTCCTGGTATACTCAAGAAAAAGTAAGCCAAAAAATGTTATGCCTTTAAAAAAAATGGCTAGCCGGTACAGAGAAATAAAAAAAGACATGTAATGTAATCTGATATAATCATTGAACAGACAGTACTATGTATCCCTTATCCTGGCAAAATATTGTGGAAAATGTCCATAAGATCATGTAGTCTTAATGACACAAAAGAAAAGTAGCATTAGTCTTGGGCAAAAAGTATCAATGGTATTTAAAACGCTATTAAAATTGCATGGAACAGAAAGACTGTGCTGAAGAGGCTTTGATTTTGAGTGGGTGCAGTAGAGGGATGCAAATGAATACGGAGTGTCCTCTCAGATCACCTCTGCATGCCATCCCACCCCAGCCACGACAGAGGACCGCAGAGCGGCACCCTCACATTGCTTCTGAACCCCAAACACACCAGGGTGGAGTTACTCCAGGGGCCGTCTCCTCACGCGGCAGAATGGCCCGAGGTTCAGCCAGCTGGGGCCAAGCACGCTTGTATAAATATGGTATGTTATTACACCATATTATGGTAAATTATTATTATTGTATGCACATGGTATATTGCATAAATATGGTATATATTTATACAGTACCTGTCCAGAGGAGCAGTGATTTGCAGCTTGATGTAGTCACATCACGGTCAAACTACTCCTGATGGCAGCACGGCTCCTGCTTTCCCCTCAGTGTCTTTTCTCCCCTTGCTTAGTTGACGCAAGCAAAGAAAATCTAGATGCATGTTTATAGTCATGGCTGGTGATTTTAAAATGTGGAAAATGAATGACTAAATAAGTCAGTAAACACAATGGAAGCATTTTCAATAGCTAAGACATCAAAAATGCCCAGTAGACATGGGATACAATTTGGGGCAAAGGAACGAAGAGCAGTAAGAGGACACAATGAGACTCAAGCTGCCAGATTCCCTACATGGGCGATATAAAAATTGAAACTTTTCCTGTTACTACATTCAAGAGAAATAGAAACATTTCCTTGGGAATTCCCAGTTTATTCCCCTGACTGATGTAAGGCCACGTCCTCAGCTGGGAAGGGAAGCACGTTCTGGCTTCTGGGACAGACCTCCCAACAGCAACCAAGATTTTACGCACAAGACCGGTGGCAGCAGCGCAGGGCGAGCTTCCCCAGAGCTGGCAAGCACCGTTCCCAGCTCTGAAACACGCATTTCCTCCAACCAGCGCAGACAGATTTCTCCTAGTGCCTCCACTGTTGGCTGAATTATCTGCATGATCAACTGTAGATGACCCAGGGTAGCATTCATCTGCATTGTTCTCAGACCCGTTACGTCCACCATACGACATGACTAAAAGATCCCTTTTCATTAATGGCCTTTTCATTTTCACCAGCATTTTTCTGAAAAGACATTCAGACTCCGAGTACAGCAGACTACTCATAGACGTCTTTTTTAAATTCATGTGATTTTATCATGAAAAAGCTAAACCGTCTCTGAAATATCTTCTATTATAGACCAAAAAAAAGAATGTGTAGGTAGTCTGGATTTGGTGAATTATTGCCAGTTTTGCTGCAACAGCTTAGTCAGTGCAAGTCCGGAGAAAAACATTGCACATTTGGTGTTTTAAAAATAAAATTTCAGCTTTTCTATCTGAAATTATATTATCATTTCTTTGCCTGCTTACCCCATATAATTTTCAGTTATGTCAGTTTTTTCTTAATTAGAGTTCACTAAAACTTCATTCACTCCGGAATTACATTCATTTTGTACCTTTTGGCCAACTAAAAATAAAGTGGGCTTTTGCCATTTTTGTTTTTCTTCATTTCATTTTCTGTTAATTGCCAAAGAAATGAAAAATTACTCATTTGCAAACATCTGTTACAGACCACTTCTCATTATGCCTACTTTGCTAGTGTTTGAAGCATCTGGGAAGATTCTATGTGTCCTTCCAAGTTATGCCTAAAGATGTAGCTGCAGAGAGAATTCTGGGACTGCAGAGAAAGTAATTCCATCAAACAGTTACTTTCCATTTAGATTCCTTTCAGAGACTATCAGTCAGCTTTTATCTAGTTTTCATGTGTTTAATAAAGATTAGGTTAATTATGAATCTACTTATGAAGACTTTCTTTGCAGGGTCCTTTGGGTAGACCTTTTATTTTCTTATTTATAATAGTTAGAATTATATCGCATTTTTAAATTTTTCTCACTACTGGACATATCAATCTTTGTGTGACTTGTTTAGGATCACTGGGAGCATCTGAGATGCACTTTCTGCTTTGCTGATGGCAAACTCGTTCTTCTCGATCAGCATCCCTATATTTCCATTGGGTTTATAATTGCTGTTTTCTCTTGTACTTTCCCCTTAACCATGATGCCTTAAAGCGTGCCTTTTTATGGTTTGCAAAATCTGTGAGCATAGGACTTACTCATTTTTTAACAATTTCCAGCTTATGCTTCCAGGAATATATATGCATATACAGACATACAGGAAGGAAAGGAAGTAAAGAGATGAACTTTCATCCTTGGGAAACTTTTGAAGCCCCAGGTTAGGGTGAAGTGTTTTGCAACACATTTTACCTATCCCTAAAATTTATAATTATGCAGAAGACAAATTGCTGCTTTAAGACTTTGTTTTCTTCTGAGATTGGAGAAATAGATTTACAGTGTGTATAGGTGAAATAAGGTTTTGGAAAACTGATATGTTGGAAAGCCTGAGACCACTTGATATGTAGCATCAGATACATCACCTTTGGCTAGAAAGGCATTTTTAGGAAATGACTGAACCCTGACCTAGAGACCACCTCCTGCAGGTTTGATGCTTTATTTAGGCTGTCATAAATATTAAAACTAGCCACTTGCCATGAGATAGAGAATGATCAGGTATTGACTTGATATGTGCTTGTAAATGGACTGTAATTTACAGAAACGAAACAGGAAAACAGTAAACAACAGTTGTCTCATAACAAAAGAAGCTATTTTTATAACAAAGCAGGTACAGCATATCCAGTGCAAAACATAAAAATAATTCATTTTGGTTGAATGGTTAAATAGTTTTGCCATCTTAAAGTTTCTTCCCTTTGAGAGTGCTCAAGAGCTTTGTTGGTATCCGTGGAATTGCTAAACAAACTTGTAGTAAAACTGATTTTTTGAGAAAATATCAGTTTCACTGATGTGGTTTATAATTCTTCACATCTTTCAAATTCAGACATCAAATATAATCAGAAATAATACATTTCATACACAACATGTGTTTGTCTATTTTTTGAAAAGGTTGCCACCTCAAATTTCCAATAAGATATATAAAGTAATATATGCCTTTTTTAGCACTGTTGTTTTTATCACAGAATGACTGGAATTCATTTAAGCCCAAGTCCTGCAGTCTAAATCGTCATTCAAAATGACATTTGGAATTAAATGCATCATTAGGTTCTTATTCCACGTTCTGTTTTTTAATTTCTCTCTATCCATATGAAAATAAAGAGAAGTGCCAGGAAGATCATAGCTGCTTGTAGAACGATGCTGGTGTTGTTTATTTTCAGCTGCTGGAATGTCTTGTTTCCAACACCCTCGTGCTTCTAATTTGAAGTTTGGTACCAATAGAGGTTGGAGCACTCACAGGGAAAAGAAAATGCACGTAGTCTGTCACCTTGAGTATTTGTAATGGACATATTCATATAGCAGAACTAAATTACAATTTTGGTGGACTGGACTGTCAGGAAGTTTTATTTACAACTTTCGCATTTTCCTCCATTAGTGACATTTAAAACATTTATTTCATGGAGCTCCACTGTCATTTATGTAACCAGGCTACAACAATGGCACTGTTTTGTCCAAGTTTACAGTAAGAAGTCCACAGTATGCTCAGCGTAATATAAAAGTGGTTGCTACAAAATCCCCAGGAGTTCGAGTTCCAACAGCTGGAGGGGATTACGGAAATTCACCCTTTTTCCAGCGGTCTGGTCCTCCACAGCCATTGTAGCCACTCTAGGACTGCAGCAAACAGCCGGTGACCCCACGTCCCAACCCGTGCCTGGGGTTTTAGGAGCGTGCATAGTAAGAGGGAATCAGTCCCAGGATGCTTCAGCAAATAGGAATTTTCGGAAATAACTTTGCTGCTTTCTTGGGGACTTCAAACTGATGCTTTATAAGCAGGGGCCAAGGAGGGAGGGCACCCAGAGCAGCCCGCAAAATGTGTCTGAGAGGAAAGGAGTGGTTGTGTTGCTCCACAAATGGAGAACAGGCGCCCAGACAGGAAAAACATCACCGTGACTTCAGGCAGCTTGGACACGAGGGGAAGGAAAAGGACGATGCACCTGGCAACCACCTGCTAGGAAACCAGCCTCCTCACTTGTTCTTCTCAGTGTGCAAGGCTTGTGTGTGGTACACGTTGTCAGGCGGGGATTAAAAATGAGTGAGAAAGACGAAAATTACAGTCTGCTCTCTCCGGGCCCGGTTTCATAATTCATCATTGTGGAGATCATTAAACTCTAGTCCCAAACGCTGGATACCACAAGACGAGCAGCACTGTCCCCCTGCTAGAAGCCCATCCCGATGGCAGAGAACCAGGAGGCCTCACCTCCTCCTGCTCGTTGAACATTCACTTCCCAAAAGCGGGGGCTCCCGATTCCCAGAGCCAGCTCCCCAGACTGGATATTCTTTCAGCACTGAGCAGACATTTCGGGCATCTGAAAGACCATCACGTATTCGAAACGTTCCTCTAAAAACTGCTGAAAGTGCTGCTCCGCGTCTGATTGTTTGGAAGGAGCCTTGCTCACAAAATATTTCAACTGCTGCAGTTCTGCGAACATCTGGACATCTTCCTTACGTCAGAGGTGGATGATGAGATCCAGATGCTCGGACTTACTGATGTTTTCATTAACTTCTTAGCAGTTTTCTCTTTGTTTTGTTTACCAACTGCAACTTCTTAACTCCAGCTCGCGTATGCAAGCGTTACTGGGGAGAGCGAGGAGAAGAGCTGGAAAGGAGGGGGGCAGCCAGAGAAATGAAATTAGTGTTTGGCCTAGATCCAGGATAACTGATTGCTCTTATTACAATGTGCTGTTCCAGGATACGCCGCCTGTGGGAAGGTCAGCCCCAGATGATAGGAAACATTTCGCCGAGCTGCTATTTTCAGTAAAAATGAGCTATATGTTTTGCTAATTATGTTCTAATTCCAGAGTAAACATGTTAAGCTATGAAGACAACAGGAAATACGGATGTAAGATAATATTAATGGCAACCTCCTGAACTTTGCGTTTACAATCATGCCGAAACCTAATTGCCATATAGAGAATATTTATTGCTCTGAGGGAATGCCACTATTGCAGCAGACACAGGAGGGAGCCCAGTTATTTTGTAGGCTATATATTAGGAACTAGCTGAATACTTCTTTTAAGGAAGATGTTGGCAATAAACCGAGTACAAAAAAAAATGAATACAGATCCAAGCAGCTGTACAGTACCTCTATGACAATAAATGTTTTATGCGTTCGCTAATTTTATATGATAGAATTCCACTTACAAGAATTTCAGTCGTTTCCAAAAGCTAGTTCCTTCAGCTTTTTCCCACCGAAAATAGAATTAGTGCTGGCAGAACAGCGTGCCTTGCAATGCACATCCCATTAAGAGGCTGAAGTGGATTTTCAAAAACTGGCTAAACTTACATTTTGCATTTTATGTAACTATACAGTTACGTTGGGTGAAAGAGAGAGAAACATCAGAGCACGTTGCTTGCTTGACTGATACTATTACTCACTGAACGTTGCAGCATCCTTAACACTGTGTAAGAAACTGAGATTATATATTGAAGAGATTACAGTCTGTAAAACAATCACTGCCAGTGTTCAGCGGGAGGAGGCAAATTCAGAAGCCATTTGAATATATTTATTACATACCCCCAAAAATTCAGCGGTCACTCAGATCAGCACAGGCAGAGAACTTACCAGTGAGCTTCCTCCTGCGGTGCCACGTTTGCGTGCTTGTAGGGACCCAAGTGGGGCTAGGGTTCTGTGGGGAAATGGGGGAGAGAAAAAATGCACCACATTCTCCCAGTGCAGAGAGCATCTCACTGTACGAGAGGCTGCACATTGGTATTGATATTTCCAGACTGCGAGAAGGTCAATTAGCAGTATAGTTTATTTTTGGAGTTATGGGTGTGTTTGTCTGGGGGTGCTTGATGTGCACATATCTGTGTTAATCCTACGCAGAAGCAGCTAATTAAAATAATAGGAGAGGAATGTTTAGGCAGATTCTGCTTCCAAGGGGTAAATCAAATGTACAGAAAAGAATGAACAAAATAAGGAATGGATAGCAGCTAGCCAGCCAGTTACTTGGACAGTAGAAAAAAAAAAACCCAGCTAAAAAAACAAGTATAGCACAACTGCATAGTAATATCTGAGAAGGAATTCTGAATTTCATAGAATCATAGAATCACAGACTGGTTTGGGTTGGAAGGCACCTCAAAGATCGTCTGGTTCCAGCCCGCCTGCCATGAGCAGGGACACCTTCCACTAGACCAGGTTGCTCAGAGCTGAATTGAACATATTAAAAAGTTGTGACCAGATGTGCACAGAGGCTGCTAGATATGATTTTTTGACTTCATTCTACTTCTTCACACCCCAACTCTCATGTGATTTGACTTTAGTTACATCTTTAATTTCTCATCTTCTCTTATGTGATAATAGATGGAGCCCATCCATGATTGCAGCTTTGGATTATACTCCAATATAGATTAGAGTGGTCTATGTTTTGCAGTTTCTGGCAAATAAGAACGAAAGTTTTGTATATTTCTCTGAGGGAACTTGTCCAATAGAAAGCCGATTGCTAAAAAGGCACAGGGACAAAGGAAAATCTGCATTCTGCTTTTCTCTTGTGCTTTCACTTTTTCAGGTCTCTGTTGTGTACCAATACAACTTTATTTGGCAGAGAGATCAGAACCAACGCAACACTGTTGAGCTATAGATTAATTGTCTTTTTCTACCTTTTGATGCTCCAAAAGGCTTTTAGTCTCCATCAATGCTCTGAGAAGGTCATGTTCAAATTTCACAGCATCCTTTCAGAGTTTCTGCCATGTTACCCTCGCTACTGATGACGAAGCTCTATTTTGGCAGCCGTCCTACAGTAGCAAGGTATCTGCCACCCGAGCTGAAGCAACAGCGGGCCTGCTCCGGTGAGCCACAGACAAGGGTTTGGCATGTGTCTTTGTCACATCAGAAAATGTCAAGGCATTAAACCTGCTCTGGTCCATAAGACTGAAGAAAATGGAAATACGTGTTGTCTGGTATATTCTTTATATAATATTAAATGTATAAGATGTTCTTCTTTCCTTTCACTTGGTTCATTAATCTGATATTCTTCCAGGCAGCTTCATCCTTGAAACACATGAAAGAAGGTTTCACTCTGAAAGGCTAGGCGGGAAGCGGTTTTCTTCCAGGCCTGATTTTTGTACAACACGTCTTCTTGTCGGCGCTTGTGCTTTGCAGTGTCATTGCGTGCCATCTCTGCAGTCAGTGAGAGCTGAGGGGACAGAGGCACGGCTGCGAAGTGCTCCCAGAGCAAAAGAAGCCTGGCCTTGATCTTTTGGTTTCTCCCCATATCATTTGCTGGTCAAACATCTCTGTTTTGCCCTCAGACAGGTATGTGGCTTCCTGATGTGTTGTGTTCGCCTTGATATACCAGCTCTCACCGTGTCTACTTCTGTTCATCCTGAATACTTTCATTTAAAGATGCCAAATTAAAGCTTCAAGCACTTGAGGTTCATCTGCCGTGATGTTTCTGCTGCTCGGTAGTTCAGCAAATGCTTCTGGGTTTTGTTGAACCCTGCACACAGATGTACTTCAGGGAGCACTGCCATACACTACTGCAGTGATGAGAAAGCATCAAGCTTTTCAGTGCAAAGGAAAACTTTCCTGAGCAGGTAAAAAATAGGTTGGCTTTACTCTCCATTAGGTTGTTAAAGAGTGATCAGTGATTTGGAAAAAAACCCAACAACAAAATTTAAAAAAATGTATTTGATCTTGCTGGAAGAGAGAGTTCTGATTAAAATGAAAGTTTGGTAGGTTTCAAAAGGCAAAGAAACCTTGGATAGAAATTTTGAGGACAGTTGCATAAGTCAAGCAGAACACCGATTTTGTCTCCCACTGCTTTTAACCAATGATGCAATGACAGAGATTCATGTAATGGATCTGAAAAAGAGAAACTCTGATCTTTATCCTGACATGAGAAGGTGCTGCCTAAAAATCTCTCATTGTGCAGAACCAGGAGAAACCAGATTGCGATCAGACATTTTTGTTGATTAATTTGTTTATTTTTCTGTTAGAAGAATTTGCTGAATGGACATATTCATAATTCCAGCTCTTTAATATGAAAGTGCTGACCATATTCTTCTGCATACCACATATTTTGGAAACCAAAGAACCTAATAAGACTTACAATATTGATAAAATCCTGACATTCAGTCTTGTAGCCAGAATTGGAGTTTTTTTCACAGTTGTATCAATGAAGAAAAGAAAGAGGGTGTTTCCATGTGATTTTTTCAATCAAGTATATATATTAGTACATAAAGTGCATACATACGTAGATGTATGTATGACTCTTTCTATGTTTATTGGCCTTTTGGATTTCTATAACAAGATGAGGTGAATGAGATAAGCCTTCTCAAGCAAAAATAACCCTGTAGTTAGAATTTTTAAGGTTCATTACTAATGATTCTTCCTTACTTTTAGATCTAATTTTGGGGTCAGCCCAGAGTCCCCTCAGAGCTCTTTGCTGGTGGATTGAGCTCATCTTTTTGCATCTCTGATCATATGGAATAGCCATGGTTCCTTTTCTAAGGCTCTAACCTTCTACATTATAAATTCCATAAAATCTCACACAGTAACTGGTATATTATTTATGAAATATATATATATTATTTTATTTTAATTTAAAGAGTTCAGATATCTATTTTCTGAATTTTTGTACTCATGTAGTAGCTTCTATAATTTGATTTTGAATCTTTTATTCATTGGAAGATAAAATTATCTGTGGTCTGTTAGGACCCTCAAGCAAGGTCTCAGATACTTCAGGCAGGAGGGAAAATGCACAAATATTTATCACTGGCATCAGCACAAGTATTGTAGAAACACGGACTCTTTGGCTCATTTCCCAGCTATGGCAGCTTTCAAGAGAACCTGAAGCCACTTTTCCATCTCAGTTTATTCTTTCAAAGTACTTGGTAAAATCTGTTCCGTTTCTTACGGGCATATGTTGTCATCTATAGGCTTAAAGGGTCTGGCCTGCAACCTGGCATGGTAAAATAATACGTCTGTTTTCTTTGTATCATCTCAAAAGAAACCTCCTTCTGTACCTGCTAGAAACATAGAAGAGGCATGAAGTATATGCACGGTTATGTTCCGTGGTATTTTAACCTTACTGAAGCTGACCAGTGTATATCTACGCTATAATCCTCTGGAGATATTTTCTTCAACCAGACAGATGTGCAGAAAGGATGAAAGAATGGGCACTCAGTGAAAAAAAAAAAAGAGAGAGATTAGATTAGAAATGAACCCTCTCAATTCATTGATCGAATAGTAGATATTACTAACCTGAACTTAGCTTGGGAAGTTTTGTACATATCTTGTGCTAGGCTATCGGACGTGAGGCAGTACAGTTAGATGATCTCAAATGGAAATACTTTTTCACTGCAGAGAATTTAAATAGCTTATGTCTGTCTAGGAGCAAGGAATTTTGCTGATGAGAAAGCAACAATAACTTCACTAAGGAAAGAATGTGGTCCAACAGAAAAATATGAACAAGTTGAAGACAGGTATTTTGATGAGATTTCAAAGATCAATAAAAAGATAGTCCACATTTCTCAATCTTTCCAACTAGCATGAGAAGTAGAAATAATTCAGCATGTCTACATAGAAAAGCTTGTAACTTATACCCTTGCACTTCACTGCCATTGCGGCATTTATGAGTGACCATAAAACCTAATTCCTTTCCCGGTATCCCACTATCTGAATTCCTATACAGTTCTCACTATCATCCCATCAGATCTATCTGTTTAAGAACAGAAACAACGACAATCTCCTCTCTATTTTTTTTTCTCAGACCGTAAAAAGCAAAAATGATTGCCAAGAAAATTTTTACTTCTTCCACAAGTCCATATTCTTCTTCCATATTTTAATTAGTAGTATTCATATTATTTTTGCTCATAAGTATTCTTAGTAGTATTTAGTATTCTTTTGCTCATAAGACATCTTATATTGTAATGTCACTGGGGTTAGCGTCCTCAGACAGCCCATTTGAAAGCTGAAACCAGTAGTTTCTGATCCCTGAGCCCACCACTGCTTTTAATAAGATCTACTGAAGCTGTTAGGAATTAAAGGTCATTACAGCTTTGTGTATATTTGGGCTATTTGGCAAAATTAGCTTGCCATGGTGGCCTGATGGGTAATGATGAGCACATCTGGTTCCATTTCTTTGGAGCTACCACAGCAAGATGTAATTTCAAACATGAGGTTTCAGTAACCACCACCTGGGGAAATCTCCACAGGGATTTAACTCTTCTCTGCCCCCTTTATTTAAGATCATTCACTCCAGTTCTTCCTTTGTCCTCGGTGATCTCACCATTTCATTCCCAGCATTTCAGTTTTCTGCCAGGGGCCAGTTCACAATATTAGGTACAAAATCTTTTGAGACAAGGATAGACAACAACCATGTGTTCATGCAATGCCTGGAACAGGTGCTGAGCACCCTCTAACTAATACATCTCTCCGTACAGTGACAGTGCTGTAAGCAAAGCTTTGCTTCAGGACAGAGGGTTCATAGCAGTGAGCATAACTGAGGGTTTTTTCTGAATGGGAGAAATCTTTTATACTGTATAATGTGTTGCAAGGAAGTGATCAGAATTAGACCAGCAGGGAAATTTATATTTAAAAAATAAGAATATTTAAACAAATTAGCTACATAAAAATGTTAGGAACTATGATTTTAAAGTATTTATTTTTATAAGACTGTA
>Ga0181612_100751_pt1 | contig 15795 bp, 7 predicted proteins | sample HoacroProtozoa21_FD_119630 | JGI IMG/M metagenome (GOLD analysis project Ga0181612, IMG submission 119630) | Hoatzin crop microbial communities from Cojedes, Venezuel. Combined Assembly of Gp0051906, Gp0051904, Gp0051908
AACAAAACAAAACAGAAAAACCCCTTGATGTGTTACATAGTTCAGTAATCAGTTTCCAGGTTTTACAGTTAGATCTGTGCTTTAGCTGATTTGGCTGTGTGTCTCAATACACAAACGATTTATAAAGGGGGAAGAAAAAATACGTGTTAATCTGCAGTGAGTGATATCTGTGCTGAAGCCACTTTGCACTGTTTGTATTGGATATGCTACAGTGTTTGGTCTTTGAATTTGACTTCATTTTTTGAAAGGAATGACAGAGCTTTACAGTTGTATTGTTATAAGCTTTTTACTGATGTAGATGTGTACGTATGTTTACATTTGCATGTAAATGTAATTATTTAGTGAAGATCAGCAGTCGGTTGAGGCCCTGTCTTTCCGTTTTGTGTGTTACTTGTCATTCGCAAATTCATTTCGGTGTCGGTCAAAAATTATGGTTACTGTTATATTTAATGCAGGAAGTATTCCTGATTCACCGTTTCCTTGGACGGCCCTTCTGCTGCAAATTTCATCTGATGTCTTTCAGAAGCAGCGGGGAGTTCGTCATAGTCTCTCCTGTTCTTAATCCATCCCTACATGGTGGTTTCTTCCTGATGAAGAAATCTGGGTCGTGGAACCTACTGAAACCATAGATAACTCTCCGTTGAATCAATTAACCGGTGGTGGAGACAGTTGGAATCACACGAGCGCGTCTCTCCGAAGATCCGTGTGGCGTTGGCCTGCGCTGCGTGGATTTACGGGGTCTGATTGCTGTTGTCTGGTGGAGTTTCTTCGTAATGAAAGGGCAGAACTGAGCTTTCCGGTTTGCAGCGCACCTTCGCCGCGTGCGAGTGTCGTTTCCCTTCTGTGCCCGAAGGCCGAGCGGCTGCTGGGCTTGGTCCCTGTGGTGCTCCGGGAATGATCAGAACGATTCTGGTTCTTCTGTTCTACCTTCTCTGTAGTTAGGGTTTGGGGCCTGAGGGTGTGCTGGCTCCTTCTTGTAATTGCATCGTTCCCACTATTAACTGAAGAGAGCAGATTCTTTTTTTAATAAAAGCTTCCTCATATGCATTCTTGAATGTTGTTTTAGTTTGCAACTCGTCAGGTTGGCCTGCGTCCAGACGCCAAGTCCTTATGTTTCCGTCGTGTCCCCGCACTCTCTTGTGGGTGATTTGCATTTCAGCGCTGCTCAGCTGCACTTGCTCAGCTGAAGGGAGGGAAGGTCCGAGTGGCAGCGTACGCGGATTTACATATGGTGCTGGTACTAGCTGATTGTAACGTGCATGCTTTGCTTCCTTCAGGCAACCAAACCAGGATATTTTTGTTGTAATATCCTGTTGGTTTAAGGTGAGAGGTAAATGGGAGCTTGCTTGGCTTGATTTACAGCTGCAATATTGGTTTGGGGTTTGGTGGGAAAGGTCTGAGGCGCTTGGAGGATGGGATCAAAAATGGTGAGCTGAAGGGTATTACTTTAAGAGTTGTTGCAAAAATTTAGGAAAATAAACTCTGCGGTTTGCTGACTGAAAATAATGAAGGAAGGGAAGAAACATTACAGGGCACTGCTGAGTAGCAGCATGACGTGTCACCTGGTGTTGAGCAAACGCTCGGACATCTCCAGAGCTCCGCTGCATGGCAGCCGGTGCCTGCGGTAGCCGGCTCCAAGGGGCTGCCATCGGATCCCAGGGGCTCGCTTTGTTGAAAAGATACCGGTCTCCAGGTATCAGGTCATGCTGGTCAATCTGCTGTGGTTTTTAACAAAATCAAGATCGGAGGGGGATAGGTATTGGGAGGGGAGATGAGTAAATTCCAGTCTGCTGTTTCCCAGCGACTAGTTGGCAGGCCGTGGAGTCCTGTCTGAACTTGGAGGATTGTTGTTGTTGTTTCTGCAGTAGAGCTGCATTGGTGCCACTGCATCTTGTCATGGGCCAGTGTGCGTAAAAAAACCCATGCAAGCAGGGGAGCCCTCCGAGGCAGTGTCCAGCCAGCACCAGTATAAAGCTTTTTAACTTTGCACCAGTTTTGTGTGTCCTGGAATCTGTCAGATTGAGACCTGCCCAAGATGAGCCAGCCCAGGTAAGAGGTTTCCGCTCCTGCCCCATGGTTGTGTTAGATGCACGTGATTCTGAAGCCTCCCCTGAGAACGTGTCCTCTGGCTACTTTCTGAATTTGGGCTTTCCCTTCCAGAGCTGGTGGGATATCCTGGTTGCTGTTCTCTGTGTGTTTTGTAGCTACCGTGTGGCTTCATGGCAGGCCAGGACCTCATGCTGGGACAAAGAGACCTCTAAACAATCCTGAAGTGGCTCTGGGTCCTGCCCACAGCATCCTTCCCAGCGCCTCGGTGGCCTTGGGATGGCTGCGTTCTAACTTTGGTAACGGCAAATACACTGTTTGTGTTTTGAAACACGTGAAAATAAAATGGGACTGCAAAGAGATGTCAGGTTAAATTTGAACTGTGCAGCGAGGGCTGCAGATGGTGACGGCGCAGAGCAGTGGGTTGGGTCCTGGTTGATGCTGCCTTCCCCAGAGCTCTGGAGCAGTTCCCTCACCAACATGGGTAGTTTGAATATTGTTGTTGTTGTTATTGATATAATGGTTGTTGTAATTGCTGGTGAGTGGAAGTTGCAGACGGAGCTCCGTGGAGGCTGCCCTGTCTGCTCCCAACACAAGGAGCAGGTTTCCTGCCCGCCGGCCGTGTTGCGTGTTGGCGTGCCAAGCTGGATGCCAGGCTCCGCGCAGCTACTGCGCGGTCAGAGCCACCGCTGCGACGTACCCGAGACCCGGCGGCTTGGCTTGGGAGGGTGCTCCTGAGGAGGGGAACCTGTGCTTGATAACTGGGCTGAGCTCGCAGCTCATGTTGGGGTTTTGGGTTTGCACCCGTGTCTTGTTTGCTGTGGGCGTGGAAGGGCCGTGAGCAGGCCCGCTTTAGCAGGGAGCGCGGCCGCTGCGGCAGCAGAGACTGTGCCGTAGGAGCAGCGCGTCGCTGATGATTGCAGTGTTGGGCTCAGCAAACAGACTGGGTGCAGTGCTGGCTGGGGGTAAATGCAGGATCCTCACAGGGGCAAAAAGGTTTCTGCGTGCTCTGGCTGGTGAAGCTGATAAAGAAAATGGGCATTTTTTTAAATCCTATTTTTCCTTCTGTTTTCACCCTCCTTTGATGAAAACACTTGAAACACCTTTTTAACTCTACATTTTAGATGCTTTGTTACAGCCATGAAATATACCCTTGTGTGGTTTTCAGGTCTTTTTAATTTTTAAAAGCCCTCATTGCTGCTGCATAGGGAGAAATTTTTAGATTATAGGAAGAAGCAAATGTGACATTCTGTTCCGTATTAAAAGTTAATTTAGGGCAGAACTGCAGACCAAGAAAAGTGTCTTATTTTCCTGTACCTCCTTGTAATGTAATTGACCCCTAATACCTCTGCAAGATCTGGCACTCGGGCAGCGGAAACGAACTGCCCAGGGGCGCAGCGCTAACACAGCGGAAGGGGTTTGCCCAAGCGCAGTAAAACTTGCTGTGTTCAGGGGTTTTGAAGCAGGTCTGGTAAGGCATGTTCCCGTCGAAGGCAGAGCGTGTGGTGCTGGACGTGGGCAGCAGGGGAGATGCCGCCGGCTGCTTGGGAGGGCTGAGCAGGAGCGTTGAGCCGGAGCGGTGCGCAGGCTGCTTCGCACGGGGCTAGAGGAGCGAGTGCGGCCCCAGCCCACAGCCGGGTTCGGAGCCCGTCCCTGGTTGGTCTGGGTGTAAGCGGGTACCTGGCCATGAGGACTGAAGAACCTCTAGGCCACTGGGCCTGAATGCTGACCATGTTCTTTGTGGCTGGGAGCTGTAGAAGGCTGCTGCGCCCCAACTGTGGCAGTCCCCTTGGCCAGCTGGGATGGGGGCTGATTTGAAAGGCATAATTTGTGCCGGTGCCAAGTCTTAGCCCTGAGTTGGTTTGTGTCCTTGTCTCTTACAGGAATACTTTGGTCTCATGCTGACTTTGGGCATAGCAGACTATTAAAGAGGACAAATTAATTCAGATTGTGGTCATGGAAACAGGATTTTCCCTAGGACAGCTCTTGTCACTGCTGAGATTGATAAAAGCTTTTGATACCACAAAGCCGGAGAGAAGAACGGGTTTTGTATAAATATATAGGTAGGAGAAATCCGGGGTGGTCTCAGCCTTGTGGAAGAGAAAATACAACTTACTGTATTTATATATGCACCACTGCCATATTCCTCATGGTTCCCTTCCTCCCCTAGTAGCATTAGCTGGAACCTCTCTCCAAAGTCTTTTTGCAAGCCCTGGGCTGAAGGAGTCACAGGCGTCCTCCATCCCTCCGCCTCCGCGCCAAGGCTGCGGAGAGGGCAGTCCGGCTGCATCCCTCGGCACTAAATTAGCTGTGTGGTCTTAATCAGAGGTACCAACTGGAGGGTTGCTACTGTGACTTAATTATGCAATTGTAATTTTCTATAAAATGCATAATAAAACCTATTCATGCCTTATATTGGCTTGAAAGAGTTATTCCAGCCTCTCCAGTTGTGGAATACACACTTTAGGAAATTGCCTAAATCTATTTTTCTTGGAGCGATGGTAGTCAGCCCCACAGGTTGCTAATAAATATTTCATAACCTTCTATGAAGGATTATTAAAATAATTCAAATATCTAAATCACTGGCTCTCCTTGGCTCAAGCAAAGCCCAGAAGCAGACTTTGGTTCATTTGTGACCTCTCCTCTCCTGGCGTGCCATTAGAATGCCCTGAAGTGTAGACCCTACATAAACACAGGCTTGTTCTTGCTGGCTTTGGATTTCTTCTGCCATTAAACCCGATTTTTTTTTTTAACATGATTAGGTAAAATATATTTTTGTACTCACACAACATTTACAGTGATGGATTTAAAAATACTTAGCATGCCTTAATTTAGCATGAACTCCTTCATCAGAGTTGAGGAAACGCTTTTGCCGTTTGAAGTCGGAAGGGTGGGAGGAGAACCCGCGGTGCCGCCTGCCCCGCTTGGTGCGTTGCGCCCAGGTACGTCTGACCTGGCCGGGTGGTGTTTGCCGGCGTTCAGGGCTCTTCTTCACTCAGCTGATTTCACATTACTGGAGTTCTGTTTCCCAACCCGTGCTGTGGGTTAAGGAGGGAATGACAGCTTGATCTTTATTTGTGTGTGCAATATTTATGTATGTAAATTGCTAGTATGTTTGCCTTTATCTCTAGATACAAATACAAGAGATGTATACAAATATAATGAGGAGGCCCAGGAAGCTCGTTTTGTTTAAACAAAACGCAGCACATTAAGCTATCATGCCCTGACACTTGTTTCGTAGTGGAAAACAAAAAGGGAAGCGTCTGGCTTTTGTTGGGAGAGGTGAAAGTTGCTGCTTCGATACATATTGGGTATTAGGGCTTTAGCACGCTGGAACTATTGGGGTTGCTTTATTATTATTTTTCCTTTTGGTGAAGACTGAAAAAAGACAAAGACTAAAAATAAAAGCCATAATTTTTGATATAACTGTGGAAACAGGGTTAGTTCTAACACAGCAGGTGGCTAAGGGACTCCATCGACAGAAACCAGCAGTGCTTTCAGTGCAATCAAAGTTAAGTGCAGAAATTTAATTAAATGGTAGCAAGGCTGGCAGAAACTTTGTAAAGTAGCAGTGCATTGTCAAATTCAACAATTGTTTCAAGGAACACAATCCACAGATGGCGTCTAATTGATAAATTAAGGTTCTGGTGCCTGATTCTGCTTACGTTCAAGGGTTCTCTTTTCTTAAACAAAACCTTAAAATTTTAAGGCTTCGTCACTGTTCTGAAAACAGAACAAGCTGTCCTGTGTTTTTTGGATTGAGAGATCAACTCTTTCCCTGTTAAATGGAGAAGGTGTTTGGTTTGTGTTTTTTCTTGTCTGCCTTTCATTCCAGAAAAGATGCGGTATGTTGTTGGTAGGCACTTCACTGGAATCTCAGGTATTTAGAGCTCAGCCCCTGTGGACCTCCGCTGTGTGCTGGGGCAGGTAGTGAAATAATCCCTCGCAGCTCTGAAAAGCTTTTCAGCTTGCTTGTCTGTACCTTTACAGCTGTCTGTCCACTTTTGGACCACATTATCAGCAAATGCCAATCCTTCAGAGCTCTGTATTCCCCTTTGCAAGTCCTTCCTAGCACTAGGCTGGTCAGCCTTGGGAACCAAGCCTGGAGGGACGGTGAGTAACATCTCACTGCTGCTGTCGCTTGCATACATTGACTGTCTCTCTTAGGGGGTTCTGGGCTGGTTTTATGTTTGTCCCCTTGCTTGCGTGTTGCTGAGAGCTCCCCACCGCTTTGTGTTGGTGTGAGGGAACCGAGAGCGCATCTCCAGGGGTCCTGCAGCAGACCCGAGAACAGCTTCACGTGACATTCTGGATGCCTGTAGAGTTTAGTAAAACAAACCAGCCCTGTTTTCCCCTTTTCTAAACTGAAGATAGATCAGGGATATTTTGTCTCTGTGTTTTTGATTTCCATGTGTAAATACAGTTCCCTTTCCAAGGCTTGGCAGAGCACTTCAGAGAAGGGGACAGAAAAAATTGACTCCAGCTCTTCAAATACACTTTGCATGTTGTCCTTTAATGCTGGAGAGGGCCTTTTCCTGAAGCTAGTGGCACTTGCCCTCTCAAAGTGTTTTGAACAAGGTTGGGAGTCGAGAGAGAGGGACTATCAAACTACATAATAGATCTACGTAGTATATATGTATATACACACCTGCATATGCAATATTCATTTTTCCCTTGCTAAAAAAAGAAGAAAATTTTTGAACTTGCAATTTCATACTGTTGTCTTGATTTAGGCAGTGTTAGAAGATGGATGCAAGAGGAGAGTGACCATTTCATTGTAGATGTTGTAAACTCAGGGTGCAGATCTGAAAGCGTTATGTGTCTTTTTTGGCATTGCCCTTGTGGTAGTAAATTCTCCGTTAGCCGGATTCTGCATGATAGCGCTGAATCCGTTATGAGGGATGTAGCTGAATCAGTGCTTGTTATTTTTGGTTACTAACAGTGTACTTGAATTCGGTAACTCGACTGCTCCCTTCCCTCTTTCTCCCCTCGTGTGCCTAAATATATCCACCCAGTCAATCAGCACTGGCAGGCATCAATGCTATGGCTGTCAGATCGAGTTAGCTGTGGATAGCCTGAACTACCGGCTTGTTTTCTTGGGCTTGAAAATGTATTCAAATAGTGGCATCGTAATTTGACTTGCAAATAAGTACAGTCTGGTAATGGGGCCCTTGTATAGAAAGAATGATGCAGCACTTTAGACAAATATATGTCTCCTTCCCATGAAGCAGATGAGAAATAATACAATGCCTGCTGATGTTTATGGCTACACACTTAGTGAACAGAGACATTCCTGAATTTTCATTAATGGTGGGTTTTAATGGAACAAAGGAAAAACACTGGAAATTAAAGAAATGCTAATGCCTTCCTGGGAAACATAGAAAACATTTGGTCTAGAGGCAAATCTGCTCCGGTCGTTGTTTTCTCTCTTAATTTTTTTCCCCTTATCTAGGCTTTTTGGCTGGTTGGTTGTTTAAGAGCAACACTTAAGTGAGCACATTATCTTTGTTGCCGCTCCTTCCCAAACTGAAGGAACTGGCCTTGCTGGTGACGGCGTAGCTATTTCCACAGCAACCGGGCAGGATGTCACAAATTCAGAAGTGTGATTTTACATGCAGAACAGCAGCAGGAGCAGATGGATATTGGAAACAAAATCCCCACCCCCTCCCTTTGCCTTCTTACGCTTCTTCCGAAAGAAATAAAAGCCCTTCTCATAACGTCTCTCTCTGCAGGTCTTCCAGCATGTGGCATAACTTGCATGAATTTTTTCTGCTGTGCAGTTGAATAAGCAGCAAGTGCTGGGGTGCAGCGTGCTCCCCGTGTTTGAGGCAGCACTGCCTTGCCAACGTCAGGGTGGTGGAACAGGGCAGGGAGAGGAATGCCCTGCCTTTTGTAACTTTGGGGCTGCTGTAGGGAAAATGAGCTCGCTTGGGAATTTGGGCTCAGATTTAGCCTGGAAGTGGTTTCATTAACTTTGATAGTGGCCTGAATCTATTAATGCTGAACTTACCAAACAAACCAACCAGCCCTCACCTTAGGTATTTAGACACATTTGGTAGCCTTCTTGCGTAGAAGTTTATCGTAACACCCACCCACCGTGTGGGCAAAATCCTCAGGAGCATATGCTCAGTCTGTTTCCTCAAAAAAGATGATATTGGAAACAGACACAGAAAGGGTTTGCACTTAACAAAATTGGAGGTCAGGGCCTCTGGTTTGAAAAAGGTGGAATTGGTTCGGTGTTCCAGTTGAAGGCTCTCTGGGCAGCTTGCAGAAGTCACCATGGGATGGACACGCAGCAAATATAGCTGGGGTGCAGGGGAAGACCAAGCAAGTCGTTCTTTGTGCTCCCTGTCGAAGCCTGACAAATACATGAGGAGAGAAGCCGGATGTCCACCGTTTGCTTATCACCAGCTGGTTCGAGTCGGGTGGTGAGGACCTGCAATAACGTGTTGGGGCGTCCTGTGCCTTGCAGAGTGTGAGGGCAGAGCCATCTGTGCCTTGTGCAGAAGGCTTGGTGTGTCCTGGGAGCGATTGCTGCCGCTTGCGCGTGGGCTGGTGTTGTGCAGGGGCTCCAGCGAGGCCACGGGGATGGGCAGCCCGTGGGGACCTGCCTGGCACTAACCCGGTGTCCCGAGCCAAAGCCGCGGGTGGTGGGAAGCTGTGGCTGGAGCTGCAGAGCACGCGCTGGGTGCACAGCCTCCTCGTAGCTCTGCTGCTGGGAGATACACCTGTGGTCTTCTGTGCTGGCAGTTTGTTTCAGAAGTCACAGAAAAGGTAAGGTTGGTTATAACAACATCAAACCAACAGGTGTTTGTGTGACTTGGTCTTGGAGGCTTGAAGTGGTTTCCCAATTTCTCCAAATAATCTTGTAATTTTATCAAGTTTTCTCTCATGTCTAAGTTACATCTGCTGTCCTCCAGGTTCAGCTCATGTCTTTCTATACCCTCAAACCCTGTGGACTTGGCGAGTGATTGGTGCTTGCTTGCTTTGTAAACATGTTCATACAGACTGGAAGGCTTTCTCCTTACTGGTGACCACTGGTGAGTTGTGGATAGCAGATGCTGCATTGCCAGTGTCGCTCGGCGTATTCCTTCCTGAGTTGCATGACAGTGCTAATGCATGGAGGAGGTACCGGCCTGGTGATGGAGCGAGGGCGCTGGTCCTTTGTCATGGCCCCCTCTGAACTTGGGTTTCCTCCTCCCATCGAAGTAACCTTGTCCCTTCTTTATAAGCCTGATTGATCTCGTGGAACTGTAATGCAAGTCATTGGGTTTCAGCAAGTGTGCCAGGCCCTTCCAGATGTCAAAGGGATTTTCCTCTATGGACTTGTCGCTAAGGAGAAGACAGGTGAACCTCAGTGATCTTCTGCCTAAACTGATTCTTCTTGTTCCTGCAAAGCCTTGAGCAGAATCTTGTGTCAGACTTCCACTTACTAGAAAATGCTTTGTGCTTGTGTGTGGTGCAGCCACACGCAGAAAGAAACAAGACTTGGAGGGTCCTGGAGCCCAGATTGCTTGCATAAAACTGGCCATGGGTCCTTGGAGGCTCCTTGTTGTGGTGGGAATTGTAGGCTCTGGCCTAGTGGGTTGAGGCACTCTGATATTACACTCAGGTTTAAAGTTTCAAAGGAGTTAGGTGTCAAACTTGCACTGACTTGAATTTCAGCAGGAGCTGGGTGTCTATTTTTGTCTTATAGCAGTAGGGTTGCAGACCAAGATCCCCTTGTATTTTTATTTTGTCATTTGGCTTTGAAAACACCAGCTGTGATCCTCTATACTATTATTGGTATGGATCACATGAAATTTTAATTAGCTTGGGTGAAGGGAAGGGAAGTTCTGGTAATTGATTTAATATACAAATGCCCTTCTGCTTTCTTTGGTTTATGTGCTGGAAAGATTGTATTAGAAATTTTCTATTACAAGGGAGATTAAAATGCATTTTTAGGATTTTCTTGAAATCAAAAATGTAAGTGCCTCTAAACTATTCAGATGAAAGTTACTATTGAAATTTCAATATTTCAGATAAAAGGAGAAAATATTATTATTGTTATCATTATTAGCTTAATGGAACCAGTCACTGACAGTGGAATTTACGCAGTCGGAGGTGACTCAACAAATCCAAGTGCTCTTTGGTTCAGCCAGTTGCAAAGCACCATCCTCTTGCCATGAACATTACAGCACACATTATATTAGCGGAATATAAAGTGTTTTCGTCTTCTGCGTGCAGCAGGAATTCGTGGCTGTGGCATCCTCTTTGTGAAATGCAGCGTGGTGTCCGTGTCGCGGGCGTTCCTGCTCCTGAGAGCTGAAGCACCGCTCTCCCGGTGATGTCTCGGGTGACTGTGGAGAGGTGAACGCAGCGGCTCTTAGCGCTGTCCCGAGCGAGCAGGCTGTGCTAGCGTTGCTGTGGCCGTGTGCTGCTGGGGGGTTTGCTGGTGGTTAACACATTTACCAGGTTTTACACTCGCTGTCCCTAGAGGGACAGTGCCCTGGGTAACAAAGTTAGTCGTCGTGGTTTCTGATAAGGTAATTGCGCCATCAAATGTGGAAACTTCGAAGAGTCAGACAGTTGTCAGAAGGCAAAATTGACCTGCTCTAGGAAGGGACATTTCATAGCTAATATTAAAATGTAATGAACTCCCCCCAATATTTTGTGTCTCTAAACCTGGAACTATTTTGTGTGTGTTGTAAAGGGCTACTGTAGCCAATGTACCTTGCTTTTGAAGAGGCCTTAGCTTCAAGTGCCGCCTCCATCTTGTCTGGGGAGTTGTCCTCCTGCAGATGGCCCCTGGCGAGATGCTGCTCGGGAGATCCCAAGGCTGAGGTGTATCTAACATGCAGCTGGTTTCAGAAGTTAATCTTCCTCTTCCCTTTTTCTTCCTTCAAAACATTATGGGATTTTCTTTTATTGTTACTTTCCCACAAAATTTCATATAAAGGATGGCATTTTTTTCCGGGAAAAAAGAAAACATCAAAAATCAAAAAACCCAAGATCACAGGACTTTGCCAGAAAGAAATTTGACCTGCTCTTGTCCATATCTTTCTATAAAGGGCCATTAATTAAGCTGCTTGTCTTCCAGAGTGCCTAGAAATTCCCTTTTGGGATGGGGAGATGTGTTGCCTTTGATGCTTTATGAGGTACAGCGCTGGTCCTGGGGACCTGTTTCACTTGAGACGCCCTGACAGATGATGTCGGAAGGACTTGGCTTCTGCCGGCTGGTGCTGTAGTCAGGGGGCTGCGCTCTTAAATCAGGACCTGTCAGATAACGTTTCTATTTTAGGGAATTATCCTTTGCTTCCCTCCTCCCCTTTACTGGTCCATCTAGTATTCATCTGTGGTCCCAACTCCTTTTACTGTCACTTCAGTCTTCCTCCCAGTTAATTGACTTGGGAGATCATGCTAATTTTTCTTGATTGGGGCTGCCACCTTTGCTTTCTCCTAATCTGGCACGCACGTATTCTCTGTTCGCCTGTCTCTTCAGTTCTTGAAAGTCTGTCGGCAGATGCCTGGTGCTTCAGAGGGAAGAACCCTGGCACGTGACAGCAGTTTCTGCAACAAGTGGTTGTGTCTCTGTGGACCGGCTTTATCCTGAAGGCCAGATTGTATTTCTCAGTGCAGACATTACTGTCAGCAACAGGACTTCCTCTGTTTACCTGTTCAGAGCTTGTGGTCTTTCCTTCTGCCCCTGTCCCTCATGCACATAATTTCTGTTTTTCCTCTCTACATTCTTTTGTATTGCTTAAAAAAAAACAAAAACAAAAAAACCCACAAAAAAAACCCCCAGAAAAACAATGAAAGATTAAAACCCCCTCCAAACTCTTCAGGTAACTCCATAAGAAATACGGCAGCACTGATATTAATACCTGTTCTGTCTGGGGTAGGCTGTTAGTGCTAGGAATGATCTCTATTCTCCCCCAGTATTTTACAGATGAGCACTGAAAAGCGTCTTTATTCAGTTTGACTGTTGCCATTATGTGGCGAGGCATTCAATAAAAGTTGTGATTTATGAGATGTGTGTGGCCGTTGTTGTTTTTTGCTCTGTCATCTATCAGGGGGAGAAAAGCCAGGCCTGATAATTCTTGGCACATAGCTTTTTCAGTTAAGAATGTCAGCTGTCAGGCTGTCAAGAGAAGTTATTTCTCTGGGTTTTTTTCAAACAGGCAGAGATCCTGCTTCTTACTGTGCTAGGTTGATAAGGGAGCGCTTTCTGTATTGCTGAAAAAGTGTGTCCCATGGTAAGGCCCTTAGTGTATGCCCACTTAAACTTCCAATGCTTTGTGTTTTCAGTGTGTGACAGCACTTGATTGCTTAATATAAAAATGCATTCAGTTTCTTTTTTGCAGCTTTTATGTAGGTTTTTTTTCCCCTTTCTCTCTTGCTGAATGGAGTGCTTTTTTTTCCCCCCTTCTCTGTGACTAGGTATTTTAAAAGTGCTCTTTTGCAAAATATGTGCACATTAGATAATCCGGTGTTGCATAAAAGCTCTTTCATATTTTGGGGGCTTCATGCATGCATAAAGTAGACCTAATTGAAGACAGAGGCTGTTTGTCACAAACGTGAATATAAGGATGGGGGACGGAGGGGAAGAATTAAGTTAAATGCCAGGGTGATGGTTTTTTTTTTTTCCTTATTAGTTATTTGCAGAAATGTATCAAAAAGTCATTTTGATGCAGTGTACAATAGTATCACAAACTTGTGCTTTGCATCCTAAGTGCCTGGTTAGAGCACAGTTAGAAGCTGAAATCATTCCTCGATTAGTCCCCGGAGTCCTATAGAAGTCTTTAACTCGCAGCGTGTGGTCTGTGATTTAACAATGGGTGAAGGATTGCTGAACTTGAGCTGAATGTATAACCTCAAATTTTCAAACCTGCAGCCCCTTTGCTTTCTCCTCTCCCCTTCTCTGTGGAGAAGATCCATCAAAACCCTGCCACAGCTGGCAGCGCGTTTGCCTTCAGGGCAGAATTTTGGAGCTGGAAAGACTGGCAGACCGTGGTTCATAAAAATGGGTAGCAAATCCCTGTCGAAAAGAGGCAAGCAAGGTGTCTGGCTGCCACACAGTTCTGAGGCGCTGCGTCAGGGCTGCAGGTTCTCTTGGAGGGCGGGAGGGAATTGCCCCTGGCTTACCACTGGCTTCATCTGGCTGGGGGTGCAGCTCGTGGTGACCCCCTTCTTCTGGTGATGTTAGCCTTCATGTAAAAGGAGAACATTTCCCCCGCATTAATTCAGTCTGGACAGCGTATTTACGTACTTGATATCACTCTAAAGACACGAGGCTGGACAGGTGGGAGATGAACCTCTGAGAGATTTTGTTGTTCACCTGTACAGACTGTTTTGTTGTACGGAGCCATGTGTGGCTTAGAGATGCTCACATGGTTCATGGGTTATTTCTTACAAACATTGGAGTGGTCTTTAGCCCTGTGTATAACTATGCAGGTCGAGGCCTGGTGCTAGTCTTATGTTAAAATTTCCAGTTTAGTTACGGACCTTGCGATTCCGTGGGAGGAATGATTTCTCCCACCACCCTGCAGCTAGCCGGGCAGCGGCGTTCAGCTAGTGTGCCAGTTGGGACTTCAAGCTGAGGTAGGTTTCTCCAGTGCCAACAGCACGTCTGCCTCTTGACCTGCAGGCGAGGGATTTGCTGCTTTCCTCCCAGTACTGTGTCCTCTGAGCATCTCTTCTCCTGCAATAAGAGTTCAAGCTCAAATTGCAGGAGCTAGCTTTAGAGGTCTTCAGCTCAATCCCCGTGTGTCAGGCAGGAGGCAGATGCTAATGGTGTTCAGATTTGGCTTGAGTCGAACTACACAAGTGGCTGTTCATGGGATGTTGTCCCAGCTTTTCATGTTCTGCCAGACCTGGAAATCCAGTCGTCTCAGTGACTTGGCCTTTTTATGTGAGATTTTTGGCAGTGTTGTAACGATCTAGGCACTTTCAGGTCTCTAAGTGCGTTGAGCTGTGATAGTCTTTGATACCAGCGGAGTTCTTGTACAGGGAAAGATGGAGAAGGTGTGTATTTCCAGCCAGTTGCTTATTTTCAGTAATGTCATTATTATTAGAGGCCTGTTGGTATTATAGATCAGGTAGGAAAGAGCCCCTGCACCATAGCAGCCGTTGCTCCGGGAGCCCGTAAGGCAGCTATGCAGTGCAGCACTGTGTTTCTGAGCCTTGATGGGGAAGGAAGAAACCAGCAGCCCCTCTTATCCTTCAGTAGGTAGGAGGCTAAGCTAGTGACCGAAATGCCACAATTCAGTGATTGCTTTGAGCTCTGCAGGTCTTGCAGCCCTAGGGAGAAAAAGAAATGACAGGCCTGTCAACATGACAACAATCTTCTTTTAATCCACTATCTGTGCCAAATTTTGCAAGTGCTGGAACAAGGGGAGCCTCGCATTTGAGAACAGAGAGGTGTGCAGTGTGAAAACCTGTGGTTTTGATGTGATGTGCAGGGAGCTCATTCTTGCTGATCTTCCTGGAGAGCAGGCGAGCGTGTCTCTGAAGTGAGACCTGCTGGGGTCAGGCGGGCTCAGAGCTGGAGGCATTGCCCGGTGAGATGTGCAGATCATCTGCACGCTTGGCCGAGAGGCAGCAGGGAGTCCTTGTGAGCTGCGGTGTGGTTTGCTGGCTCTCTGCCTCCTGTCCCAGAGCCTCCACTTCCGTGTCATGCGTTTCTTTCCCCCAAATCCTCACTTTGGACAGGGAGCTGTGATGGAGCTGTGCTGAGGATCAAATGTACCATGGTTCTCGAGATCTACGAAGGTTTCAACACCTAATGAGCACTGCGACTAGGAACAACCGGATCGTCTGAGAATGGAGGTAGTGGTTTCCCTATAGCTGAGTGTAAACTTGAACTGTCTCCTACCCTTGCGCTTGCATTTTCTGGCACAGTTCTTTTAATACCAGCTTTTTGTCTATGACAAGTGTTCAAGGCCACCAGGTTGGACAGGGCTTTGAACAACCGGGTCTAGTGGAAGGTGTCCTTGCCCATGGCACTGGGGTTGGAACAAGGTGATCTTTAAGGTCCCTTCCAACCCAAACTGTTCTGTGATTCTGTGGTTGCAACCTGGTTAGCGGCACAGAGCTTGGCAGTGTGCCTTGCTGTTTCTGCTGGGAGGCCGAGGGTGAGCCCGAGCTTAGTTACGTGTGCTTGAAGTTGGGCCGGGCCCAGTTCCCTCTCGCTGTTACAAGGACCCGGAGCTGCTGTGGGGAGTTGGCATGCTGTAAGTCCAGGCCCAGCGGTGCGTGGTTGTGGTTGTCCCAGCACAGCCCCACGTGCGTGAGAGTTGGCCTGTTCTGGTGGACAGAAGTCCGCCTGAACCCATCAAGGTCTTGCTTAGAGATGGTCTCATTAAAGCCTGGGTGCTGAGTCACACTGTGGGTTCTGCCATCCAAATGCCAACGTATAAACACATCCGTTTTCGCAGAATCTCTTGCCAAGTACTCGGGTTTACAATGTTAACAGCTTTAAATAAATTCTTCCTGGAGATAACTGATTTATTAGGCTCCTGCCCTTCTGAAGGCAAAGCTAGTCACAATTAACAAACAACGCAGCATGAGGCCGTTATCATTCTGGGTAATAAATCTTTCAGTGCTGGGTACCACTTGCTAACGGGCTTTGAAAGTAGAACCATACGTCAGTGGAAGGGTGCAGGCAGCGTGTGCGCGGACGACGTGGGTGCGTGTGGTGTAACGGCTGTGGATGCGGCGCCCGGGGGCGTACCCGGGCGCGCGCTGGGCGGGGGGGTTGGGGGGGGGCGG
>Ga0181612_146095_pt1 | contig 15795 bp, 5 predicted proteins | sample HoacroProtozoa21_FD_119630 | JGI IMG/M metagenome (GOLD analysis project Ga0181612, IMG submission 119630) | Hoatzin crop microbial communities from Cojedes, Venezuel. Combined Assembly of Gp0051906, Gp0051904, Gp0051908
AATCACTAAAATCTAGCATAGAGTTTAGTGATTGATATCACAGAGCATTTGAGCTATGTTCTTGGCCTTTACAGTGATATTTCGTGCTCACATTTTGATGCTACTGGGTAGATATCTCTTCAGCAGTAGAAGTGCAGCTTAGTAACTCTTGCTGAAGAGGAAGATGCACAGAACTCTGATGGCTAGCGGTCTGTTGAATGAAGATTGTTCTCAAAAATAAATTTTTCAAAGTGTCTGCTAGCAACTTTCCATTTATCACTGATGAAGTTCTATACAGTCTGGTTACTGACCCTGTAAGTCTGGAAAAAGTAGCAATTTGAAACTGGTACAATACAGATAAGTTAAGAGGTATCAAAGGGTGATTGTGTGCACGGGTAAAAAAAATGAAAATAATTTTGACTTTGGGGTGAAAAGTGCAGGTCTTCTAATGCAGTGAATTATCAATTTATATAATTTTGATCAACATATTGTAATGGAGTATTCACAAAAAAGGAAAATCAATAGATGTAAATGTCACAAGCACGGTTGTTCATCACCCTGAGCAAAGCAAAGATTTGGTTTCATGTGACTGAATCTGTTCAGTGCTGGAGACCGTCAACGCAGTGCCAGAATGCAGATGTGTAGTGTGTTTGGTTTTTTTTTTTTTTTTTTTTAATTACCTCTGTTTAATGTGAGCTGTGGGATAGATTTGAAGGTGATACCTAGATGAGAATTCAGGGCAAAAATGTGTATCACACGCAAAGCAACCCAGGGAGGATGCACAGGAAAGATTTCCTGGGGTTTGTGTGTGCATTTGCTCCCCTTTGCTTTAACCAAAAAAGGGGAAAAGAAAACCCTGAAAAGCACATAACATCCTTTTGATGGGAAGCTATGCAACAGTGCAGACCTGTATTTGTACCACACATTTAGACCAGTCCTGCAAGATCTCAAGACTGCTAACGTGTTAAATAATACAGCGGAAAAGTAGTTGAAGGCAAGTTATCCCCTCAGTGTCATGAAATAGCAATAAAACTGCAGTTAACCCAAAATTTCATGATACTGAATGCAAATAGCAACAAATATCTGAACAAAATTGTATGGCAAGTGTATGATTATTTCCTAAAACACCTAAATGAGCAGAACTCAGGGTACGGTGGTGAATTGCTCCTCCTTTTATTCCAGGCAGTTGGAGGAGAAACTCCTTGGATATGAATTTCTTAAATGAAAAGTAAGAGTATCATTTGGCACAGACCTTGCTTAGGTGAGCTGCCCTGTGTTTATAGAGCAACGGCAAGGAATGTGAGATGCCATCAGTATCGAAAGGATTCATTAAGCTTGCATGGCCAGCAAGGGCCATTTAAAAGACACAATGCCTACTGCTGTGAAGGATCCCAGAAGCGTGGTGGGGAAAGGGAGCTTACTGTAGAGCTTCACTGGAATCCATGGTGAGTGCCTTGAATATGTACAAATTCAGGGACTCCCAGTGTTGCCATGGGCACAGTCACCCTTATTTGGGACACGGAGGGAAGAGGTAGGGTGTTGTCCATCCCTTTTGTTGATCCTAGCTGTGTTCTAGGTCATAACATGAGGAACGGGGCCGTAATGTTCATGGAGGTTGGCACACTGTCCTGTTTGTAGTTCTGCTTTCTTCTCCCTTTCTGCTTTGAAACCACCACTTTGCTATCAGTTAGTGAAATAGTAGAGATCTTCTGTTTCAAAAGTTGTATTCTGGTTCAGTAGTAGTCTTGTGCTAACTGTAAATTAAAGAGGAATTATCTAAGCTTGCTGTAAAAAAAATTGTCAAGAAAATAGCTCCATTTTAATGTGCTGAATAACTTCTAGAAAATATTTTCGATTTGGAGAAATCCTCAAACAGGAATGCGAAATTCCCATGTCCTGGGTTTTACTGCAGCTATCATTTCTTTCAATGACATTGGGAGGCCATGTATTGTGTATCCGTCTTAATTTATGCGTCTGCAAGATGGAATGGTAATAATCTCATAGGAGTGCTTAGAAACTTTACCTAATGTCAATGGGTTCTACATCCTTTGTTGAAAGATTTCATAAATGCAAAGTGCATTAGGAGAGAGGAAGCAGCTTCCCCAATATTAACAAGCAACTACCTTCCTTTGTTATGCCAGTTTTAGCTCCAGCATGACTTTGCCGTAAAAAAAGATATAATCATTTGGCCCGTTAGTTCTGACTTCTGTATTTTTTTCCCCTGGGGAAGGGGGAATGGGGGCAGCTTATGAAACTCTCCGGAGAATTTGAAGTAAATTCAGAGGTTGGTTCATTTGTTTTAGTTTAAGGTTGCTTTCAAGTCACATTTTTCCTTTCGGCTGCTGATTAAGTGCTGCTATTTGCTTGTGTAAATGCATTGTAAATTATAAGACTGCAAAATAGATTTTGTTTCCCACAGGCTTGATTCCAACGATATTTGAAAAGTTAATGCCTACTAACTGATGTAGACTCTATTTTGGGTATTAAAGCCGTTCGGGTTTCAGTGGTAGCATGTTGAGGTTTTACTGCTTGAAAAGAATTCTGGCAGTTTCAGCAATATTCTGCTTTTGAAGGAGCTACAAAGTGAGAAGAATATTTTGATTTGGCTCCAATAATAATTACGCTCGCATCTTGTTGCTTCTGGTTTTAATGGAGCTTAAAAACATGGGGGAAATCAATAGCTCTTGTGCTTTCTTTAAGAAGACAGTGTCCGGTTATAATAAAAGACAGTTCCTGGAATGCTGAACACACAAAGCTGAACCTTTTTTGAAAAATCTCACTGAGTTGTGACTGGCAGGGTATGCTTTTGAAAATCCAGTTAGCAGACACACCCATTCTTGGATGAAATAGAAAGGTGAGATGAATTTTGTGCAATTTTTGTGCAGCCGAATTCCAAAAAGATTAAAATATAGGTAGTTCAAGAAACAAATTACAGCTTGCATGCACAGTCATAAACAACGTGAAGGAAAAGGAGCGTAGAGGTTAGGCTAGAGTGATCGGGAACTTCTATCCACAAACACACTGCAGTGCTCCCAGCTTACAACAGTACTTCCTCTTCAGTTCCTTTCCAGCTTACCAAGGCATGTGAGTAGTTTCAGATATAATTTTCTCTCCTAGCTAATGCTTTATGCTTTCAGTTTTCAAGGTTAACTGCTAATTAGTTCTTTTGATTTTCATCTCTGTCTCCCCCAACCATGACAGAACTGATTTTTCTTCATATATATAGAAATTTGTGTTGTGGTTGGCATCAGTAATGTTGAGATACTGATTCCTTTCTTTGAGAAGTACAAATTTTCTTGTCACCTAGATGCTGCTGTTCTGTCACAGCGACTTAGATTTTTTTGTTTTTCAAGACAGAGTCCAGGATGTGTGTATGAATTCAGTAACAATCCTTTTTGTCCGCATGCCATCAGTGAGCCAGCTGAGAGTGCACATCTATGCATGTGCATATATATTCAAGCAATTTCCAAAGAATGAGCTTCGCTTGAGTCTGCTTGCATAAGTTTTCCATTAAAACAGAATGGGTTTTGGAAAAGCGTAGAAAACTGTAGCTAAAGATGTGGTGTGTTTCTGAGCAGCATTTTTATAGCACTGGACCCTAACGACTGTTCCCTATTACAGAAATTCTCATATGTCGCTGCATTTCTCCATTATTACCTTTGTGCTCCATTTCTTTTACAAAAACTTCAAACTTCAGGAGAAGGAAGACTGTTTAAGATTGTAATTTCACATGAACTTGGTTTTTTTCAATACTCCTAGCTATTTCTTTTGAAATGAGCTTCTGTGAAATACATAAATACCAGCAGAGATGCTCAGCTCCCTCTCTTATACGGCTGATTCTTTGATTGTATAGCAACATCGAAGAGTTCTGGAAAAGCAGTATTCGAGAAGTGTGTGTGAAGTTGTGTTTGTATATGATTCTAACACATGGAATAATTTAATTGTCATTAGTGACTACCAGTATTATTCGTATGTGGTTTTCCTGGAAGTAACTTAAGTAATTGGAATAGTTACGCAAGATTTGTAAAATTGGCAACGTCGCTGTCTGTTGTTGAGGGAAGGAGGAGGGGAGAACAGCATGTAGTTTTGCATGAGGGTTGGATATAGCGTGTGGTTTTATGCTGACGGTTCCGATTTGGTTTCACCAGCTGACTTCAAGGTTTGGTGTTTGAAAGTTGCGTTTTCTCAAGCGCGTGAATGCAGTAGAGAGTTGGTTGATGTTCTGTGGTTTTGCTGCAGTTTCTTCTCTCGAAAGAGTGTCTGATGACAACTATCTAGGAGAAGATTCTCTGTGGCTGCGTGGGACAAGGAGCTGGTGAAAGAGTACATGCACGCTGGTGGAGTTTTGCTGTTTGCAAAGGGGGGCAGCCGTTCGTCCCTGCGAGCTGTGCTTTCCCAGGCAGTCAGCCCTGGATATCCAGGGGCTTGGTGCTGGCTGGTGGGGATGGATGTTAACGATGTGTGAATATAGTTCAAGTGCAGTTAACTTGCAGTCTTCACCTGCACAAATACATTTGAAAATCTGGTTTAAATCTGAGGTCATACTTGATACACTGTGAATCCATACTCTTGAGTTCTTGAAACCTTGGTAGTGAGCTTAAATTTCTGAAAGGACTGGGATGCTGTGGAACTGTCGTGGTTTTGGTTCAGTGTTTATGAATCTAGTTGCCATACCCAAAGCCATAGACCAGAGTCAGTAGCTCGGATCTGTATAAAAAGAAAGGGAAAATAAGTGCCTGACATAAGCATTTAACCACATAATAGGAGACTTTCCAGCAAGGATCCATTTCTAGTTTTTAAACACTGTTCTGCTGAAGTTTGAGGGGATGGGTTGGGGTTTTCTTGGTTGTTTTTTTTTCCTTTTTTTCCCAATTTTCAAGAGAAAAGCCTAAAAATTACTCTTGTTGAAAACGTGGCAGGTGTTGGTACCTATTTCTCACATCATTCTCCTTTTACATCCAGTAGTTCAGTTACGGGGTCGGTCACTGAATCTGTTGTCGGCAGTTGTCTGGATTTTCTCCGTGTACTTAGGAGGATGACGTCTATTGATTTCTCTCCTCTGGTTCTGGAGGTTCAGCAGAGATTGGTGGCTGCCTGGGGAGCGAGTTGCTATGTGTAGGGGTTTAAGGATTGTCATCAAAGTATCATATGCTTGTAAAGGACAGGAGAAGACACTTTCATCCCCAAAATTGGAGATGCCTAATCAAGGGTTTTTCTAAGCAAAGCTGAACAAACTGTGAGCATGAGGTTAGACTTGCAGCATGTTTCAACTACATGGAAGTTAACTGGAGCAGGGACTGGAATCGTGTCTTCCCAGTCCTGGGTAGCCAGGACCATTCTGAGCGCGACGCGAAGAATGTTTGAGTCTGAACTTGCTGATTTATCACGCTTTTAAGAACTTACACGTGCTCTGAGTCCCCACTGTGTTAAAAGATACAGAGCACTCCTATTCAGGAAAATTAAAGAAATTCAAGCCTTGCTAGCTTGGGAATTCTATTATGTAGTAGTCTATAACTCAGTAATTTCTACTGAAATACTCTAGGGTGGATCACTTACCAAAATCTCAGAATAAGAATTGTAATGACAATAACAGTGCCTAAAACCTGAACATTTCTCCTGAATGCACGTTGTAATGAACTACTTGAACACATACTTGATCTACAAGACAGAACTGAGGAAACTGATTTGTCGTAAATACGATTTTGGTTCCCATGCTTTTATGTCAGTCTAATATCTGTGCTTTTAACTTTATATCATATTCTTGTTGAAATGTTGGGATTCTTCAGAATGTATTCAGAGAGTTAAAGAAAGTAAGCTAAAGGAATGTAATAAAGCCTAAAAACCAGTATAATCTAATTTTCAAGATACTCACTCTGAGGTTCATATAGTAGAAGTGAACGAAATGGATATTGCCAACTTTTCTCAGTTTTGAAAACTGTTGAGATTGCTTAATAAAGCCGGTCTCATCTCTATAAATACAACTTAATGCTGTTCTTGAGGCTAACCAATTAAAGCAAAGATTCCAAATGTATGAAAATTAATGAGAAATCTGTTGACTTTAATAGTAAGGGATTGTGTTCAGTATCATCGATAATAAAAGACTTTCATGTGAATGACACTTTTAAAACTTTTCTTCAGTGAATGACACTTTTGTATGTTATTGTTTCAGAAGCATGTAATATGTTAATAAATTGGTTATGAGAAAATCAGTTGTTAGAGATTTGTATGGCAGTGGTTTTTTTCAACATGTGACCATTATCGCTGGGAGGGAAGTGATTATAAGAATTGGACTGTAAAAGGTAAGAAAGCAACTATATATACACTCTGGCTGTCTGTATGCCTAGAATTTATACAGGGTTCTGGTTCTTCTTTGAGGGAGAGTTGTGGAATAAGAGTCCCCAAATTAAGTAAGGTAGAAAAGTATGGACTTGAAATTCTGCAGATAAATAGCTTTAAAAAGTGATATCATCTTCCCCCCCTCCTGCCTTTTGACATGATTATAACTTTTTAGCATGTACTTCTCATTTCCATAAGAGGATGATCTCTCTTAATTTTGTATTGATCTTGTACACGAAAAAAAGCCAGCAAAACCAAAACCCCAGAAAGCTTTTACAATTAAAAAAACCCCCAAGCTATGACTTCAATGAATTACAAAACCGTTTGTAGTGTCATAGTTCAGAGCCATGGGGAAGGGGTGATTTTTTCTTTGTTTCATTTTGCATTTATAAATACGTTGGAGCAAGCCTGTTGAGCTCCTGGAAAGAGGGAGGACTGCAGCAGAGGAAACATCTAATGTGTACTGTGAAGTCCGTACAGGAGCAAAGACAATATGGTATGGGGAAGGGTGTGTCGGGGGAGACGCAGACATGTTTCTCCTCACTCTTCTCCTCCTGGTTGTTCCCTGGTATCTACCCAGAAATTTTCTGGTTGCTTCTGTCTAAACAGACATCTGGGGTTTTCACTTCTTAGTCGTCTTTTGAACATCAGTAATCAGCTTTTGAACCTCAGGTAAGTTTAATGTGCTCTGAGGGAAGCACGTAGAGCGCTGTTGAGCGTGTGAACACAATGGTATGTCTAATGCACTTTCCAAGTTTGGCCAAATATTTAAAATACTCTTTTTTTTTTCTCCACCCCCCCCAATGCAATGGAGGGTTTGAAAATAGTTTGCCAGTAAGTAAATACATAGCTGCTCTAGGTTGTGTATGGACCAATCAGCTCTTCCAGAGGAGAAAGGATGATGCCAACATAGAAGTAACCATACTTGGTGTGAGGACATATCTTTCCTTTTCACTCTATATATACATTCAAGCAAGGGCTGCATCTGAAGTGGTTTTTTTTTTACTCATGCTGCGAGTCAAGAAGCTTGAGAGTCAGTATCCCTGCTACTAGAACTGTTTGATTTTTGAGAGCTGTTCTGTGTTTACCTGTTCATAGTTGGACCCAGTCACTGAATCCCACTCTGTCACTGTTAAAGACCATACACTAACTAGGCTCCCCAGGCTCTCCATCATCCATCTGAAAGCCATGGGACAGGCAGAAATCTTGTTTAGATTCCATATAGGTGATCAAATGGATAATGGGGTGTCAAATACAGACCCTCTTGTCAAGAAAGCGAGCAAGGGGTTTGTCATCTGTCTGTCGTTTGGAAGCAGAGTTCTTTGAGAGAGAACGTGTGTAAAGCATTTCTGCTGGCTCTCAGCATCTGACACATCTCTAAGTTCTTATACAGCAGAGTAAAAATTGGGCTGACACGACTGAAATCCTTCCCCACGTTTCACTAGGCACAGGCGCTTGAGGATTTGAGGAACAAGGAAGCTCCTCTTGTATCCTGTTACGATTATTCTATCATTGTGAACAAAATGAGTATCAATTTTTTTCTTGCAAAATACAAGAAGTTTGGGAAGAAGGGAATATTCCTGTTCTGAAAAATTACTCCTTTTGTTTGTACAGTGTAAACTTCAGTTTGTTCCGTGAGTAGTGTAATCCACTAATAAGCATCAGCATAATCCTTGATAAGCATAATACAAAAAAATTGTTTAAAAACAAATATGCTGAAAAATACAATATTTTAAAAATTAAATAGATTTTATGATGCTTTAATAACCAGATCTAGAGAACTGTTTTTGTGAAACAAGTGAATTTTGGTTTTCTCTGTTTTTTCTTAAGATTGTGCCGTTCACAACTTGTCTGAGGATTTATTGGTGTTGCAGCAGTTTTAAACACATTTTCTTCAGAGTTCTACTTTAATAAGGAAATTTATTCTTGATATATTTCTTGATGTTGACATTTCTTCTTGCTGTAGAACAGAAATCAGTGGTACCCTTGCCTAAGGAGTTTTTTCTGTCAGATGACTCAGTGATGTCCCCTTGTCACCTGTTACTCATCTGTATTTTCTTTTTCTTACTGAAAAGAGCAGGTTATTTTTAGGAATTGGGAGAGTAAAAAGCCACTTTTCTGAACTTTCTGAAAATGGGTAAGAAATGCATTAATTTCATATAGATTTTCTGGTTACTGGCCTCTGTTTGATGTTGATATTTATAGCAAAACGCTACTGTCTGCTTGTCCTCAGAGCTTCTGAGAATACTGCTCTAGCTTTGGCAGATCAGCTGTATGAGAAGTGCTTTAACAGCAGTCTGAAAGACTTTTTGCTGTGGGGGGAAAAACCACTTGTCACAATGGGACTAGGTTTATACTGGTTGTGAAAAATAAAGAAAAAAAAAATAGCGCATGTGTGGTTCTTTTGTACCTTCCAGCTGGTTTCAGGAGGAGCTTGGGGAGAACAGGGCTGGGATCTCTGTCAGACCAGAGTGAGGTGTTTTGCATTTGGATGAAGGCATTCCTGCCCATCCCTTTCACAGGAGACTGAGCAGCGTGCTGGAAGGTGAGCTGTATTTTAGGGCTGCGGTTTCCAGCTGTTTCAGGATTTGCCACAGCACTTGTGTCTTCTCTTTGCTGGTGCTGGATGAGCCCCGGGGACGTCTCTGGTGGCGTTGCAGGCTGCCAGTCGCCGGAGCTGTTCTCGGAGCTCTGCCCCAGGGAGAACATCATCGTCTCAACAGCAAGGAGTGCTTGGGTAGTGGGGAAATGAGAGCGTTGGGTGGAGGACCAGTTCTTGACCAGTTTCCCCCCTCCTCTGCACATGTGAAAAATTACAAGAATTAACCTCGGACTTTTGCAGATTTGCCTCCAGCCTGAATGTGTGCCTAGAGCTTGGTTCTGGCTAATTAATGTTTTTGAAAATGCGGAGATTAATAAACCCTTAAAAGTAAAGCTTTCCAAGTGACTGAATGGTTTCCCTTATACTCCGTGTGTGCTTCTGTGCAATTATAAAGCCCAAGCACAGGCTAAGAACTTCAGCTGACAGAAAGTTGTTCTATTTTGGTGAAGTCCATAGAGCTGTGCTGGTTTTGGGGAGCTTGAAGAGTTTTTTTTCCTGCAAGTTTTTATAGTGCTGTCATTTAAATGCTGCTGTTGCTTATGGTCCTGTAGACTGTTCTGTTATCACTTAGAAACTTAAAGGACACAAATGATTTCATAATGGTGAGTGGAACTGCTTGCTTCCCGAACAGTAAGAAGGGCTATACGTGACCACAGGTTTGGGCCTGCACTGAATTTTGTTCGTTGACGTGTCAACATCTTTTTCTTATGACTTGACTGTTTCAGAGGAGGAAGGGTTGTGGCAAGTTAGTGTTTTGGTTACTTGTCATACAAAAGGAAAGGGTTCATGATATGATGATGTTTATTTGGTCTTGTGTATCACTTAATGTAGTCTTTATTATTGTAATTTTTTCCTTTGTTATGTCACAGGACAATATTTTCGTGGTGTTTTGGTCCAACTCAGAAAAAGAATTTTAAAGCTGTTGCTGTATTCCAGTGTTTCTCATCTGACCTTCAGAAGTCACTTTATAAGCCTAGGTTTCATTGCAAGTCAATGAATCACACATTCCTGTGTGCTGTGGCCGTTTTGAAAACAGAGCTGAAGACATTTTGTGCTTCATTCTGCAAGAAGTGTTATCCAGTATGCGTGAAAGGCTGGGGTCTGAGTCTTCATGTCTTCTGAAGCTAAATTTGGCTGTGTATGGAAACTGTGTGTGTGTTTGAGAGGGAAGGCACAGATTGGACTTTCTTTTTTGTTTTTTTTTCTTTTTCCCCAGTGAAAGACAGTGAATGGGGTGCAGGTTGGGGGTTTTAGGGCAGTTTTGTTGGAAGTATTATTTGTGGAATGAAGAAGAGGTACAAAAATAAAAAGGTTCAGTCCAGGTAATTGTTATAGCCTTTGCCGCTGGAAGGGACTGGCTGGAGGGGGAATCCCAACTAACTCCTGAGGAATACCTGATTTTTAAGAGGAAATAAGGGACAAATGAGACCAGTTACACTGGTGGTTTTGTTTCATCCCTTTCCTAAGTACCCCCTTTCTTGGCATGTTGGTGACAGCTCTAAATTTAGGAAACATATCAAAACACAGCGTTGCCGAAGGAGCCCGCAGGCATTTCGAGATGCCTGTGTGGAAGCTTGGGTGTTGTGTCAGCAGCCAGGGCGGACGGCGGTTGCTGGTGCTGGAAGGCTGCCACTCGCTTGCTTTGTTCGGCTTCCTTCGCTGCATAAAGCAGAGAAGACAGCAAACAACACGATGGTTCGTGTTAAAATGTAGTTGCGGAGGTGATGATTTCAGCTTCAAACCTTATCACTCTTCCACTCACCAGTCCACATGCCTGCAAACACCATGGTCGCCAAATCCACTGGTGTCGTTGCACCCCTTGCCATTTGACAGTTTGCTACTTGCTGTGAGAAGCAGCCGGCCATGAAAAGTCAGGGCTTAATGACGGTGAAGGCAAAGGAAAAGGAGGTGAAGGTGTTTGCTTTCCCTGTTACTGTTTCGGTCTGATACGGCAGCTTAAATACTCCCCGTGCCACGTGCCCATGTCATTGCTCAGGCTGACGCCGTGTGTTCCCCCTGCCCAGGATGTTTGGCTGTTATTTATATTTTTAATACTGTTAGTTTAATAAAATGATTTTCTAAGCCTTTTCTGTCTTTTGTTTCTGTCTCTCTTTTCTCTCTGCCCCAAAAGAAATAACCTGATAGAACTCCAGATTTCCCTGGTTTATCCCTGTCAGAATTCTTCGTATGTTGTCAGTTAACCATTTTGTGAAGTCACATGCAGGTTTGTATTTCCTAGTAGGGTTTGGTTTCTGGACAAAGCTGAAGAAAACCCCTAGGAGTAAGGTGGAGCCACATTCTTTCTGTAGGTGTGTCTTCCTAAGTGATGAGTAATGAAATGTTTTGGTCCACATTCCGATTCGCTGATGCCTCTGACGGTTACAACTGCTTTACGCTTTCTAAACAAGTGGTGTCGTAGGAAGGACTTCCCATTCTGCACAGGGCTTCCTGTACCATAATGGGATTTTCTGACTTACCTTCCTTTTGCCTTCATTGCAAGCTTTTAACAGGCTGTTTTACAGCTCACTGTCTTCCAGCGGCTTTGTGTGTCGAGCACTGTCAGAAACAAAGTCATATTCTACCAGAAGACCCATCGAGCATTTGTGATCAGAGAACAGCTTGCTCGCTTCTAATAGTTTCCTGTCTGTTGGAATATTGGAAGCAAAGATATCACAAAAAAGTCTAGCTGTAACTTTGTTCTTCTCCTGATCAAAAACTTACGAGTGCTGCTTGTGATAGTCTGACATCACCCTCTTGCCCCAAACCCAACTGAGAAATTTGAAATTAGCCTTGTGGTGTTTGGATTGATTTTTTTAAATAGCAAAATCTAACCATCTGCTTTTTCTGCATCTGAGAGGTTGATGAAGTTGCTCGTATTAGAGTTTGAAGGATTTTTAAAAGCAGTTGCGTGTAGCTACTGGTGTTTCTTTCCCTGTTTAATATTTTCTGTGGCAAGTGGAAGTAACGCTGATGAAGTGTTTTAATACTGGTTGTTGCCGAAGCCATTTCCGTATTTTGTTCTATTGATGTTTTGTTGGAATTGAAATTATGAACACGTTTTTGCAAAATACTGTCCTTTTAAGTAGTCAAGAAATTTTGGCTTTCATTATTGTAGATTACTTTGATGGTAAATACCCTTGTCCATGAGGAAAAAACATGTACTTACGCTGTGTTTTAAACAAAGTACTTAAATGGTGATGACTAGAAATGTGGCCAGCCAGCAGCCTCATGATGTGCATGCATAGTCTCTGTTTAGGGGATCCACTACTCAGTAAGCCATCTCAAATATGTTACTTGGTAGTCTCTTGGATAAGGACCGGAATGCACAAGTAAAAAAAGAAAAGAGTTCTGGAAAAGGACATGTTATGATCCCATCACGGAGAACTGAAGTGACTGGTCTAGTGCTGTGCAAGACAACTGCCAGAGGTGTGTACGAGGGAAAGCATACTCTTTTTACTCAAAACTGCCTTCTTCACTGGCTGTAAATAGTTCATGAAGAAGGTGAGCGTCCTGAACAAAGTTCTGCCATCGCTTTTCTATCCTAAGCGTATATAGTAGGCTGCCTATGTTCCCTGTGGAAGTAAACCTCTAAGCTAAACACATTTGTCAGCTGCTTGAAGAGCTGAGATTCTAATGTTCTTCTCTTCACTGCTTGTACTTCATTTAATGTGAATTGAATGTCATCATTTACACTGTTGAAAGTCGTGCTCTGTGACTTCTCTGCCAGGAGAACTACTTGTGTGTTGGCAGTTTCTGGTGAAACTCCCTCGTGGGTGAGCTGTTACTCACTGGAATTACCGCAGTAACGCTACTGCCCGTTCCAGGGCCGCTGCTGAAGTAATTTCTGTGAGGGCTTCAGACCCCTCACAGATGTTTTCTGGTCTCGCTGGGCCCTGTTTATCCACAGCTCTCCGTGTAGCACTGGTGATAGTGAAGGCGGCCGGCAGGAATGGCCATGGGTGTACGTAAGGCTTCTGCAGCGCTCCCCTTAAGAACTACTCTGTAGCGTACCAAATGCGTTGTTTCTTGGCTTTGTATCAAAAGTAGGTGGCAAGTATATATATATCCTTATTTCATTGCATCCTCCCTTCTTAAATACTCAGTAAAACGTGTAAAACAGAACCGATCCGGTACATGGACTTCAAAGAGCAAATGTTGGTTGGTTGCAGGTGTAGCGTACTGCACTGTAGAGTGGGTGAGCAGGGATTATGCCCCCGCTCTTACAGGGTTGTATGGAAAAGAAGCCCTGCCACATCAGTGATTGTTTGAAAATAAAATGGAGGTGTTTTTTTAGCTGTAATTGCCTGCATGTTTGAATCTGAAAAATATCAAATGGCTACGTGGAAATTGGGAATTCAGAAATAATCTGAAACCAAGTGCTTTTCTTTTTTGATTTTTTTTTTTTTTTTCTTGTAAACACTCCCCTCCCCACTTTTATTTTTTCCCCCCTCCTTTGACTGAACTGCTTTGAGAGCAGAGAAAGGGCACTGGTGCAGCTTTTGGCTGGAAGATCTGAGCAGAATGGAAAGGAGTGGTGGGCATATCTTTGCATAGGGTGGGAAAAGGAAAATCTCTATACTGCAAAATGGGAGGGTTTTGAACAGTGTTGGATGTGATGGATTTTACCAACATCTTGCAGCGAAAAAAATGAAAGAAAAAAATTCCAAAATAATACTGTGAATCAAGAGTTTAAGAGTGTATCAGTGTTTCTAAGTGAAGAAAATACAGAAATTACTGTACAGTCTGATGTAATGGGAGCAAGGAGGTAGTTGCACCAGTTGAAGGCAGTTTTTTTCAGTATTAAATCCCTGGGCAAAGAGGAGTCTTTTTATGTTAAACCCACGTGAAGATGAAAGCATAGCTAGAAATAATCTGACAGCCTAAATGACACAAAACAGGGCAGTGCAAATATGAACTGAACGTTTTTTGTGGAGTCTTGCAATCAGCATGCATTTTAAAGCTTTCTTTCTGTTCTATTTGTGTATAGTATTTGTCGTCATGTATATGTGTCATATCAGCTGCTCTGTGTCTCTGAAAACTCCGAAGAGCTTCACAGGAAGTTTTGATATGTTTTTCTGTATGAAGTGTCATTGGGCATTTGAGCATAAATCTTCTAAATTCTGCAGTTTCTTCCTCAGCAAAGCACATCTACCTTTTATTTCTCATAATTATTTCAGAATTCTTAAAATCATTTGCTTTGTCTTTAATGTGAAGATAAACAGCTGACTTCAAATGTAATAGTGGACTTTTCTGTTTTCTTATGTGTATCCCTCTGCAGGTTAAAGTGGGGGAAAAAAACAAACCCAGAAACATTGTTGACGGGATAGATTTTTCAACATGAATCGTGCTTTTAGCAGGAAGAAAGGTAAGTAATTTTGCTTCTGTTTCATGGGAGACATAAATATCCTGTATAAATTCTTTAGAATATAAAAAATGATACAAGGAAGTACTTATGGATAATTACACATAATTAGCTAGGTAGAAATGGTCAGCCTTCTAGAAGATGTACAGAGCAAAGCATTCTCAATTAGTAGTTATGGAGTTTTCTGGATTGTAACACATTGAATTTCGTAATATTTTCTTTATGGGGGAGGTGGGGTGTGTGTATACATATAAAATATACACTTCTGCACACAGCAAAGGATGTGCTGGTGGTTTTAGAACTTCTAAAGAGCTAGAGACTTCTGTGTTTATTATATATATTTATTGGGTTCTTATTCTTGGAGAAGCTATTTTAGAAAACCGTATTTAATATACTTGAAATATCTCATGCAGCAGAATATCTCTTAGCTCTAAGAAGCTATTCTGAATTTGTAGCAATGCGAAATGGTATGCTTTCCCAAAGAATTATCAAACCACTAAATATTCAGAGTTATGTATGTTGCTCTTCTGGCTTGCTTATTCTCTTTTCATGGTCTGTTTATGATTAAACATAAATTTTAGATGTAGCATTAGAGATGCAACTTTTTTTACTGATAGCTTTGTTGCTTTTTTCCTCGATTTATTTGTAATGTAGAAAATAGTAAGTCTAATTTCTTTATTTTTCATGTTTTCTTCTAAAGATCCTTAAGTATGATACGCTCTGAGCCAGCATCCCTGCTTTAACAGCTAGGTGTAAACTGAATTGGAGTGAGTGTGTTGCTTATGTAACAAGAATTCCTGCTTTGATATCAATATCAAAGCTGGAAATAAAAGGGATCTGCCATACTTATACCGACACGAAATGATAGCATCACTGCGTCCTTCCATGTCTAGTACGTTGATTTGTTAAAACCAGATGAATCAAGATAACATCAGTAGTCCGGAATACAAGCAGATGTAGCTTGACCGCAAAAAGAAGATGCACCTATTTGCAAAGGCTCCAAAACCCAAAGAAAGATCGTTTGATAACCAGTAGCACAGCGGATGCTGAGGAAAGAAGATCAAATCCATAGCCCGTTCTCTTCTTAAGCACTGATCTGTTTTATTGGGTAGATATTTGTAACACCTCTATCAAGAGATCTGCACCTAACAGCTGCTTTATAGCGTTGCCTAGCTTCTTCCAAATAATTTGAGAGACTATTTCAATATTCTTTATTTGTGGTTTTATTTATCACAGCTGGGAAAGAAGCTTGGGTTTCGTAGTTTCTGTTTTCTCTAGGTGACCAGATAATTCTCCTTTTTTTCTAAAGAATTCTGATAGTATTTGAAACTCAGCCCGCTGTGTTTCAAATACAGACCAGTTGTGTTTTACAGGGTATTTCCTTGGTGTTTTTGCACCCAGAGTGCTAAAATGCTCTTTCACTAAGTCTCATTGCCTTTGCAAGTGTCTGCATCTTGCCTTTATGGTCAAATTATGAAGCTGTATCCTCTGGTATCTGGGATCGTTTGAGGGGTCT
>Ga0181612_118910_pt1 | contig 15794 bp, 5 predicted proteins | sample HoacroProtozoa21_FD_119630 | JGI IMG/M metagenome (GOLD analysis project Ga0181612, IMG submission 119630) | Hoatzin crop microbial communities from Cojedes, Venezuel. Combined Assembly of Gp0051906, Gp0051904, Gp0051908
AGTTAAGAAACTAAAACTTTTTTTTTTTCACTTCTGTATTCTGTGCATCCAGTTTTAAGTTGTGGTAATTTTGCGCAAAGCTTTTGCCTTGACAATGTATGGTGGAGCCGTTATTTTTCGTCTCAAACTAGAGGATTTTCAGTAGGTTGCAGCTTCTTGCGAATATACTGACTGCCATTTAACCCGTGTGTGAAGTAACCAGTTTTAGAAGGGAACAGTTGGGTCACCCTCTGCTACAACACGTCTCTCTTCCACTCTGCTGCAACCAAAGCAGCTTGACTAAATAATTGTGTGAACACAAGGGGATTGTCTTATTTCATATGGCCTACAGGGAAAGCCTTCTAGGTAACTTAAGAATTATTGTAATCTACTTACTAAAACTTTTATTGGAAATTAACTATTTAACGGTTAAATCTACATTCCCAGAGCTGTTTTTGTCCATTGGTATTGATTTGCATTTTCATGGTTGTTAGGTGACATTTCCTCTTTCTGCTGATATCAAACATTTGAAAATCCCGTTAACTGTTTTTTAAGACTTTGGAAAATGTGATGTGGGGAGGACAAACTTAAAAGCTTAATTTTCTTCAGCTTTCATCCATATTACTTTGGATATGATGCAAGGAGGGGGAATGTGTCAAAGAGCCAGTTCTACTAATCCCGTCTGGCAGTTGTTCTGTCAATATACGGGGTTTTTCCTCTCTTCCCTTCATGTTGGAGCTGGAGTATACAGTGTAAGAGGCCTTTTATGCCAGTAAGCGTTCTCACTGCTCACAGGGATTATTTCCTGACCTTTTATGAAGAAAACAAAAGAATTGTAGAATATGGTATGGATATTGCATTAAGGTTTATTCGTCTAACTTAAGATTTTGAAAAAATAGACCTTATCTTCTGCGAATTAATTTTAACCCCTTTCAGTTGTTTTAATGGTTGCAATCTTCTACAGTTTGTTTACACTGCTTAACTGTCACATATCTGTTTAATAGGATTATGAGTTAGTTGACCCTTTTCCAGTACCCTTGGTGATAATTGGAAGCAAATACGATATTTTTCATGTAAGTAATAATTTTTTATTTTTTATTAAAAGATTCTTGGTATAGATTCTGTATAGTAAAATCTTGGTAATATAATAGTAATCATCTCAACAAAAGTATGGCCAGTCAGCCTTCTACCACAAAAAAATCTTTCCATCCAACAGCATTATGGAAGTCATACTGCCATTCCTTTGCAAAATACTCCCAAACTGATGATTTTTGAAATGTACTTGGAAAATGTTGAACTGTAAGTTGCTGCAGACCAGAGAGGGAAGTAAGAAAACATCATGTTGGTGATTTCCTTTTATAATGAGAGAAATCCAGTTCCATGTGTCCCTTCCAACAGCAGCTGTAAATTTATGGCAGTGAAAGAGGGGCGTCTTTTAAGTCAGCTGGTCAGATTTTTTGGTAGTTGTGGCAGCACAAACAGTAAACTATCATTTCAGTCTTGAACTTTTAAGTACTACTAAAGTTTTTAGAGGCAAGTGAATAATTGCATCTTTTAGGGGGGAGAGGAAGGAAATGTCATAGTACTGCTGGATTCTGTCCCAGGACATTAAAAATCCAAACAAATGCATACTCAGTTTTCAAGCAGCACTTATCATGAGAAACTAGAACAGTAGGTTTGATTTTTAACTGCTGTGCTGGCAGCCTGTCCTGCTCTGGGTGACTACATAGTGCATTGATACTTGGCTGACGCTGAGGTACTTAATTGTTTGTGAATAAGGTACTGCGCCTTCTTTCATACTGAGGCTTTATGCTGAGCCATGAGCTCTTTAAAAATTAGTGACTCTTACGTAATAAGCACAGAACAACAGCCTAATTCCATTGGGTCCTATGGACAGACTCCTGTAGGCTTCACTGGGGCCAGGGTTTTGCCCACTTTATCCAGGAAAGGCCAGCTGTATGATCTTACATTAAAGAAACATTGATGAAAAAGTATTTCTATGGACCTTTCAAATCTTTCAGGTATTAGAATTTACAGAGCATATACCCAAAGGTTTACTGAAAATTAAGTATTTTCACAAAAATAAAAAAATCCTTATTCTTTTAGTACGGTGTATTTCTACTTCTAAAATTTAAACCAAAATGAAACAAATTAATTGAAAATTAAATACAGATTCCCAATTAAGAAACTTTTCCTGGACTAATATATTGCCTCAATTGGGCTCCCTCTGTAAAAAAGAAACAAAGGGAAATTGTGACATTTCTTTTCAGAGCAGGCTGTTACTGATTCTGTCTTAAGATATAATTATACTGACAGCTGAAAGCCTCATATATTGCAGCACAAGTGCATTGCAGTTTATACAAAAAATGAAAAGTTCTTGCTGTAGTATTTTGGTTTTTGTTTCTTATGTATATGTTCCAATATCAACTTTTTCAGGAGTTTGACTCTGAAATGAGGAAAATAATAAGCAAGACACTTCGATTTGTTTCACATTATTATGGAGCATCATTAGTGGTGTGTATATTCACTTTCTTAAGAAGGATAGAGAAGATGAACAATGTTTGTGTTACAAAACAATATTTTAAAATATGGAAATGTAAAAGTAGACAAAATTGGATTTAATTGTTTTACAGTAGTTTTCTTCGTGACCTAATCTGTCAAACAGGTTATAGGTATTGGCAGGGGATGGATGGATATACCTTGTGAACAGAAAACTACGTAATACCCAGTATCAGCAAACACTAAATAAAAACAGTTATCTGTTAGCCAGCTCATTTCCTGTATTGAGATTACTGCACATCTGGCAAAATTTTTTTTGGTACAAGAAAGGAGGATGGGGAGAAAGTGATTGCCCTAGGTAGAATTAGAGAACTGGCCTTTTAGGGAGAAGCATGAACTTCCGTCTAGTGACCTGGCTTCGGTAGATTTAAGAACTTAGATCCAAGGGCTTGTCTTCACAGCAGTTTAAGCATAGCAGATTACCACACAATGTTGAATAATAAAGGCAGGGATATTTTTTACAGTAATGATTAAGAACTGCCAACCATGAGCACAATGCGGTATTTATGTGGGTATATAAATTGATTTTGAGTTTGGCAGATCATCTCCTGAGTAAAGGCAAAAACATGTACGCTCAGGTTCACAATCCAAAAAAACTGCCTCTTGGGCTCTCTCTGCATCAGAAGATAGTTCTAATTGTATCAGCCATCATTTATGTAATAAATAATATTTAATAGTGGCTTATTTTGATTACCAAACCACTTATGTTTCCTTTAAATTGTTATAATCACAGCATGTCCTTTTGCATCCATGTAAAATTGTACAGCTTTTGTACTTTGACATGTGAATTCATCTTTCATTAACTGAGAATACAACTGTCTTGATTTAAATTTTTTTTTAAAAAGTATTTAAACGTTATTGTAATTAAAAATTAAGAACTAGGAGCCTAAAACTCTTTGGCTGCTAAATCCTGATTTCCATTGAAATGAGTGGGAGAAACTTAATTTCGCACAGTAAGGATCTGACTTCTTTCTCAAAGTCATGAATCTGTCAGGGTACAACAGCGCTTAGACAGGAATAAGCATGCTGTTTGAGAAGACATTCTGGGAGCTGCTTGCTGATAAATCTGTACCAGTTCTGCCACTATTAAGTTACTTTATGATGCATGAACAATTTTTGTTATTCATTACATTTCTAAATGTTTATGGTATTCTGGATAATTGTTAATGCAGTTTAAAATCTTAGTATATCGTTAGTCGTGGGCAAAGAAATTGTGTCTCAATGTGCATGCTTCAAAAGTTGTAAATCAATATTTTGAAAAGTAAATCAAAGTTTTAAAAAGTTTAAAATCAATATTTTAAAATTTATACTTTAACCTTTATTTATGCTATTTTTCATTTAATCTTTCTTGATCTATAGATTCAGTGACAAATACATTCAGGAAAGGGAGGGTGAGATTTTGATTGTAGTAAACTCAGTGAACATATATTAAATTTATTGAGGACAGGAATTAGCCAGGCTCTGTCTGAAATCCTCTATGCAGATGACATAATGTAATATTTCTATGATGGAAGGTCATAATGTATATTTGTTTTCTGATTCATGTAGTTTACCAGTAAATCTGAGGCTCTCCTGCTGAAAGCCCGTGTTCTTATTAATCACTTGGCATTTGGCTGCGATAAAAGGTAACATAATTATTGTCAGTAATAAAACAATTAAATGTCTTGCCCACAGTCTAAAAGTACTTAATAGAAATATTTTAATCACCAAGCCATTTTTTTTTTCTTAAATATGATGTCTGAAAGACTCTTGTTTGTGGACTTCTACTCCTGTGTCTCAGCTGCCTATCTCTGCACAGCAATAACTCCTTGGTTTTGACCCCAAAACTGATGGATTAGAAACATGGTCACCACTAGAATTGCATAGATTTTTTTATTTACATGAATTTGTATCCAAAGCCCAGTAAGAGTCTAGTTTTGGGTGGAATAATGTCATTTTTTTGTTGATTGCTAAATGCTCACTTGTAATTTTTTTTTTTTTCTGTTTAGCAAGTCTGTATCAGTGGATCACAGCAAACCTCTGTTTATACCAGCAGGCCTGGACTCGCTGAGCCAAATAGGTTAGCACATTTCCCGTTCATCGTGTTTGTTGCTTAATTGTTTTTGAAAATGAGAACAAGATTTTAAGCAAATAAAAAAATTAAGTTAAATTATAGCTTATCAGTTTTAACAGATTATTTAAGGAAATGGCTTAGAAAGTTTAAAATTACAATTCAGTATTTATATTATTGAGAATTACTTGTGCAGTTTTGTTAGGTACTTTAATAAAGTATCAGGACTTCTTCACATAGTGAAGTACCAACAAGCTTAGATCTAAAAGAAAATGCAATATACTATACCACTCAGCCTGTTTCATGGTAGGAGATCAATGTCTTTTCAAACTTGTTGCAGCTTGTCACTGTAGAAGAAAAAATACTAAATTAGATGGATCATTATCCAAAATGATTTGATAATTTATGTTGCTATGACAACATACTGGTGTTACTTTGTGCTGTGCTGTAATCCTTAGGACCACCACCCGCCTCTGATAGTGATTTTGGAAAGATGCGTGCAAACACACCGTTGGAACTGTGGAAGAAAGTATTTGAGAAAACACTTCCTCCCAAGGTAGGTATTTACGTGTCTGCTGCACAGCTTTTCTCATATAATAGTAGTAATGTCACTACTAATTTTTGTCTTTCAAGTCCAGTGACTGGAATTTCTGTCTGACTTAGCAATCCTGTTTTTTCCAACCTCTTTAATTCATACATTTTTTTAAAGATACAGATTTGTATGTAGTGAGTGGCGCTTTGATTATTAGCTTCGACATCTTCAGTCACCTTCCTACATTTATTAGTAACAAAAGTACTGATGCAACCCTCTGTTTTTTTCCAAAGTGATACCATTGCCTTTTGTTATATTGAAAGACAAGGTGTACTCAGCTTTTCTGGAATTTTTTAAAATGACGTATCCCCTAACGCCTAAACCAAATGACAAGGATGTTCCAAGAGGAGAGCTCTTTATGGCTGGAGCAAGCTGCTGATTCTTCTTCTCCTAGGGCTTGAGGCTTTGCATGAGGCGAGTGTGTTAGAGTTCCTTGCCAAAATCTGTCATTCTGCCACGAGAAGTGTTTGGGTTTGCAAGGTAGTTGGAATCTCTTGTAGTGATAAGTCTTGTACATATTTCAGACATTTCTAGTCCCAAGAGGCAAACCCCCAAATACTTCTTTTCAACAGAACGATTTGTTGTTAGGAAATCAAGATTCTTTTCTATTTGACCTGAGCAAATACAGGCTGCTGCTTTCTCCTCGGGTATTGGACTGTATTACAGTTCTTTATCCCTGTCCGTTTCCTGCCCTACAGCTTATGTGGGAAGGCAAGGAAGTCAGTCAGGGCTATGATAATGTGCCTCAAATTATGGTGCACAAACTGGGCTTTTTCTAATTTTCATTCTGCGATCTCCATTCCTGGTGAGGAGGAGTCTGAATTCACCCTTTCCCACTCACTTGATGGCTACATATCAAAGCCTACAAATTATTTTAGGTGGTTTTTTTACCAGAATAAATTATCACTAAGATGCCATTCTCAGTACAGCTCAACATGATAAAGACTAAACTTTACTTTTCAGAAACTATATAGGACTGTTATTTTTTGTGTAACTTTTGCTCATAGACTTTTAAAACACAATGAACAAGGCTTCCCCAACCCCCTGTGCCATAACGCCCGAACTCCCCCTGAAACAGCTGGAGAAATGAATGCATTTCTCATCTTGCAAGCTCCGTCAGTCTTCTTAGGTATCAGTCTAATTAAAGATTTTCCAAGTAGATTCCCGGTCTTCTGGTTTACTTCCAAAATATGCCTTAAACTTTAAAGCTGTTTTTATGCATTGCGAATTTCTTTTTCCATCACCTCATCTAATAATAATTCTGCTTTATTTTATTCCGTCATCTGTATGATTGACTTCTTGCTACTTTCCATTTGTTATAAGTAAGGGGAAATATGCAGGACAACATTTAAAAAAAAAAAATCTTATTTCATAGTGTTTCTTTTAGTGTATTTGCTTCTTTGGAATTAAACTTCACTTACAGTTCCCTCAAGGTTAGTAAATTAAACTTCAGGTGTGTGGCAAAAAGATAGTAAACAATTTCTCAGACACTAATGCTTCCAGTAACAAGAACTGAATTCTAGTCTTGAGTATTAAGTGCTCTAGCAAGAGCAACCTTAACCCAAATGTCATAGGGCAGAAAGGATATTTTCATTTTGAGGAGAGACTAGTAAACAACTATGAAATAAAAATATTTTCTTTCCTTTAAGATCTGACTGCACTATTACTTTCTCATCATTTTACCGATCTAAGATAATATATAGTATATTTTATCTAATCTGTGTCCTATAGTGCAAAATTCTTCCCTAAATGCAGGATTTTCATACATTTGTATTAAAAGCAAAATACTCCCATTAGATCTACAGAGTGGCATTTTCTTGTTAAACGAACAGGAGATGAATTTTATAATTTGTGTTTTATTATTTCTTCTGTTAGAGCTTCTGCGATTTACAAGATACCAAGGACCCTGCACAGGATTTACGATATGCCGAGTATGAAGTTGATGTCATGAGAGCTCAGAAAAACCAGGTGTGTGGTTGTTCTCCGGTTGCTGTTCACAGTCAGGTGTTCCAGAACCACCGGCACTGCTGAAGTAATTGTGGAATATACTTGGAGTCCCCTTTTTACCTTTAAATAACTTCAACTTTAGTTTTCAACTTAGTAGTTTGGGTTTCAGTTTTTTTCAATTGGTAGACATTGAGCAGGTAGAGCATTGTTCGATCGTAAAGTTTTGGCTCTGTAGTTTCTTTAGAAATGAAAAGCTCAAATTTTCCTTCTAGCTCTCTTCCAGAATTATTTCACTAAAATAATACTGAAGTAAAGCTGTGAAGCTTTCTTGGCAGTAATTTCTTCATTTCTGCACCCCATGCTCTCATTTGCGTGTTGACTAGCAGGAAGTCTAGGAAGCAGTATTGAGGTTTGGGATGGGGGCTGTTTACTTTTTCTTATTTTTGTCTTCCTCCTTGAAAACTTTTTACTTAAACTGGAAAGGTACTGAGATAACATTTCTGACTCAAGTTTGCAGGCTATATACATTGTATCGTAGAGTGAACAGAATTATTCCACATAGTGATATTTGGCTTAACCCATGAATTCCAGGAAAGACCTTAAGTCTTTTATTTTTTCTTCTTAATTTTGAAGTGTTTCTGCATTTCCCTACATCTGTGGTGAATTAATTTTATGGAAAAATTCAGTGACAAACTAGACAAAGGTTGGAACATAGCCTTCTAGATACCAGCATATAACATCATGTGGGTAGAAATACTGTATAGAGTCTTCATCAATACCATAGGTATTGGTCTGTTAAAATCGATCCAAGATTTGTGTATTTTTCTTTGTTTGGAACAAGTATCACATACTTATTCTGGAAACTCTCTATTTCATATAGATTCATTTCTTTCACACACAAAAAATTCTGCACTAGAATGACTGCAAAACATTCCACTCTCTTCTCACAGCTTCTATGTGGGCTGTGTGTACACCAGTTAACTTCTTTGTGGACCAAGTTACTGCAGTTAAAGGGTTTTTTCTAACAGTGCTTTGAGATGGTGGATTGTAGCAATCTAGATCTCACGTGCTTTGACAGACCCCTGCTTTCAAGATGAAAGCCAGTTTTACTGAATTGCACTGCAGTTAATCTTGGCTAACCCTAAAATACCGTGGCAAATTTCATCTTTTTTGCATGCTTGTAAAAGAAAGCCAAAAGATAAGGTTATTACTGCTATCACACTTTTGTAGAGTTTAGTTAGATTGCATAAGGCAGTAAACCTGTAGTTACCTGATCCAAAGAAATACATTAATAATGTAAAAGAATAAAGCAATTTCAAGAATCCCGTGCAGTCTTTGAACTTGCACATTACCTGTAATATCCTGTTAATGTAGGCATCAGTTCTGAATTTGTTACATCAAGAGCAGTCTTAGAAATCATTGAAATTTGTAAAGCACGTTACATTATAAATTCCAAAAGCAATCTCATAGTCAGTATATATAGATATCTCAAAATAACTGTATGGTGTACTAGGTTTGTTATTTTTAGATAATATGTCTTGCAAAAGATGATACTGGTATGCATTGATTAAATCATATAGGAAATTATTAATTTTCTGTTTTTAAACAAGAGACAGGCTTTTAGAATCTTAATCTGTTCAAGAGCATTGCAAACCAGTGTAGCTTCTTTTAGTTGGACTACTACAAGTAATTTGAGCATTAAAGAGAAAATTACTTCTGTTATCTGCAGCTATTTCCTAAACTTCTCTATCGTGAAGTTCAATTATTACAAGATTATTTGCACATTATTAAAATGTTTTATACTCCAAGAATTTCATTCAATTTGAAATGCACCAAGATAGCAATATACATCTAAAAGAAAAGAACTCTGTAGTTACAGTGATTCTTGAAGTGTCTTCGGATTTCCCAGTTATAGGAAAAGCAGCACAAAAATCCTATTTTTAAAGCAACATTTTAAATGCATCATAAGTCTGACATTCTTTATAGAGTCTCATGATATCTGTTGTGCAGGAGGAACAGTATATTAAGATGTTTAATATGCAACATGTTGCTAATGAAATTATGGGACATAATGCAAAATGAAAGTTTCATATGACAGTGTGTATTTTAAAATCATTTAAGTGCATGTTAGCATTTTTGTGGGTTACTCTCGGTTAATTAATATGCCACTTTGGACTCTAGGTGATAATCAGTTTGCTTGTTTATCTCAAAGATAAGCTTTAAAGGAAAAGGAAACACAAAAACATAGCAACAGTAACAATGTATAGCCCCAGACTGCTCAATGATACTGTAATAGATTTATAGATGATAACTGTGGCAATGCAAAGTTTAATTAAATCAATTCCAACTTCGAAAGCTTGGTTGAAGGGTTTGTCTGCAGCTAGGCTTTGTACACTCTAGCAGAGTAAAAGGTTAAATTCTTCAGTATAAAATTAGAAAACAGTTTAAAAAAAAAGTACAGAAACAAGAAAGTACCTGGCTTGCTCCCACGTACTAGCTGTCAGCTAGTATTTATCTGATAATGCTTTTTGCCTGTGGAAGTTAAGAGTCCAGTGCTTCAGCACTCTGTCACAAGGGTGTTTTCTTTTAGACAAGACCTACCACTCCATTCCTAGGCCTTTTTGCTCTGGAAAACTCTCGGAGGCTATCTGTTCCTCACTGTGCCTGTGTTCAACAAGATAGAGCACATCCCTCTTTCTCAACCGTGTCCTTTCAGAATTCTTTTCCTAGTTCTTACCCCACAGACGTACCACGTGCAGGTTTGTATCAAATAGTGCTGTTGCAATTGTTTACTGCCTTTTCATTCTCTGGAGTTAAGCTCCGAGAGAGAGAATAGAGCACCAGGGACCTTCTTGGAATTTACATTTTTGATGTCTTTCTTAACTAGCAGATTCCCTCCAGCAATGACTGGAATTTTGTGCTCTTTGCAGGGCTTTCAAGATTCAAGAAGAAGATTCATTTTGCATATTTATCAGGCCTTAAACATGTAGCTTGCTGGTAATTCTTCATACAGCCCACATAAAACATAAACAGTATGGCAAATCTGTCATCCATTTCTCTCCATTCTCTGCTAGCTTTTTGGCTTTTGATGCTTTAAGGTCACCTTAATTTCATTTGAGGTACACATGTAACTTGAATAAGAGTGAGATCTTTTAAAATAGTAGTGTCGATTAGAGCTGCACGAATACCACCTGCATCTGTGAGCACCTAGGAGTGTGTCAAGGTCTTGTTCCTTAGTTCCTTCGAAATGTTTGTGGCAGTGAGCTTGCACACGGGGATGTCTTCTCCGTTCCCTTTAGAAATGCTCTCTGCCACAGAGGTAAGGGCGATGTCTTTTCGAAGGTTTTTGTTTGCTTCAGGTCTTAGCTATCCTGTTATGCCTTGTACTGCTAATACTCAGGTGCTTGGACCTTTTTCATCTGGACATTTGACTGCGGCTTCAATCATTGAAGCAAATGATAAAGCTGACCTTGGGCTCCGACAGTTGGATAGCCTCCCAGCCAGGTGCTTAAGAAGTCAGCGTCATGCAATGCCAAAGTTCACACTGCCTGGTCCTTGTTACACAAAGGTATTACTTTAGGGATTGGTGCCAGTTTTAGCTGAAGCCTAATTCCATAAAGTATACTAAATAAAAAAGACCCCCCCAAAAAAAAAAGTAGATGCCTGGTGCCATTTGGCATCAGGTAATGAGCAGCATTGTAAGCAGATCTCAACGAACAGGGCTGTAAATGTTAAGCCTTTAGCAAGTCATAAACAGAAGGAGGGGAGGTTCTATAACATCTCGCAAGGAAGTGTAGTCCTATTTCCCCTAAAATAGGACTGACCTAATTAACCATGTCATTCACAACTAAAAGTCATCTCGGTGCCAGATCTGCAGCTGTCTGATTGAGATTGGGACTGTGTTGGCCAACAGAACGGGCACCATGTTTTTTCAGCGTGCTTCGCTGACATGACCATATTGCAGAACTTCAGGAGATGATTTCAGTCTCGTTCAGCAGGACAGAAGATCACATATTTTGTGGTGAACCTCTGTGGTCAGGCCAGTGTTACAGGGGAGAGAAGTGTCACAGGCACCCACCTTAACATGGGTAACAGAGCAGCGGCATCTTCCGTTTTCATCAGAGGAGAAGTGCTAGTCTTCATATGGTGGAGAAAAAGTTATTTAGGATGTTTCCTCAGTTGCCAAGAATAAGCCTTCTCATTTTCACATGAAAGCATGCCCAAATGAGTACAAAAGACTTTTGTGGTTTTGTTTTTTTTTAACCAATTTAAAAGAGCATTATTAGAGCACTGTTATTAAATTTCCTACTGAAGTTCAGGTACTTAAGATTTTTAATCCTTGTTTCAGTACTGGGTTATTTTCATCGTGTGCCACATTGAGGGCACTTTCAGTAAGAAACTACATGAAAAAGAAAGTTAAAGTGATGTCAGTCCCTCAGAACTGAGGAAATGCAACAATTAAGGCTTTTCTTACAATCTTAATTTTTCTTCCTTGTTTGTAGATGTTATAGTATTGTCTTTAATTACATGATCATATACTATTTTGCTGATGTTTCAGTTCAATTGTTCAGTATTTCTTTTCATCATCCTTATTCTTTGTGTACCTTATTTCTCAACCTGCCATTCAGACACTTCAATGAACACAAAAGTATTAATTTTTTTCTCTGAGAATGTGTGGTAATGTTATCTTATCTGAGCGCCTCACAAACATCAGTTAAGTCTTTCTTCCCAGTCCCTTTATGAGATTGGATGTGATCTTCCCCATTTGACAGATGAAGAATTCATAGAAACACGGAAGTACAGAAGCATTAAGGTTAAAAAAAAAAAAAATTAAAAATCCACTTTATGTCAGTGTTGAGACATCTAGGATAAGTTGCTAGCACTAGTAACGTTTAAAACACTCGGAGTACATTGAAAGCATATTTAAATTGCAGTTGTTAATTCTTTGTCAGTCTGATCTGTGCCCCCTACACGTGGTACCCAGAAAACAAAGGAAGCATAATGCTAGCATGAACTTTTGGGTGTACTTTGAGATATATTCTGTCGTAGGATCTTCTTTCAGTTTGGAGAGAGGACCTCTTAGCTGATTGAATAGTTACAGAATTCTGCTTATGTTTGTAGTACAGGACTTTATGAGCAGGAAGTTGCCCTTTTTCAGAAGGGTCTCTGGAGTGATCTTTGAGCTGTGTTTGAAAGATTTTTCCATTACGTTTCTGAATTGCAGGGATTTATTTGACTTTCTGTTTTACATGAAAAATAAGGAAGTGTACTTTCCTGACAGCATTTTTCCTCCTGAATCACTGAATTTGTAATTTTTGTAAATATCCTCCCATTTAATCTCATTTTTTTTCTTTCATTTCCCATTGTTTAAATGTTAGTCTTACCCAGATATGTCTCCAAAATAAATATTTATAATTTTGTTCTGTAATTCTATATGTAGTGGAATAGCTGTAACTTCTAATATATGCTGTGGTTTTGATACTTTGCATTTCCATATTGTTTTGAATTGCCTTTCCACTGAATTGCCTTCTAGCTAGCTGAAATTACAGCAAAATAAATTCTGCTAAATTATCTGCCTTTTTCTTGAAACAGTTCAGTCAGATGATAAATCTGTATGGCTAATTATTTAGGCAACACCTGTAGACATGGCCCCCAGACAGCATTGCCATTATATGTAAAACTTCGTTGTTTAATTTTACCCCTTCCTGTAGCCTTTGAGAAAGTTGTTAGAATTGAATTTATTTATTTTGCATAAATCAGGTTACGTGTGCTCCTTAAAATATCACAATATTCTTTCTGTTCCTAACTGTTCACAAGTTTCCAACAGTTCAGTATGTTCCAAGATATAATTACTTTATATTAATAATGAGGGAGTGAAAATACTGAGGAAAGACTGGCTTAGAGACAAAACAGTTCAATAGTACTAGAGTTGTATTTAATCATGCAGCTTCCTAGATTTAGACTAGAAACAACATATTCTGTCAGTCATCTGTGAGTTACTTAACTGCAAAACTAGACTCCTGCAAGCGTCATGAAAAATATGCACTAACTACAGATCCTCTTATTGCTCATAAACCTGTAGTGCTTTCTGAAAATTTTGCACTGCTGGCAAAGCTGCTGAAGTGATTTCCTGAGAGAGAAAATTCTATTTATTGTTTCGATACAATTTTTAGATGAGGATTTCTTTGTTGCCGTGCCCTTTATTCTTCCTCCCTCTGTGCTCTGGATTGAGAATTAATACTTCTGTTAAATTCACTAAGTGTCAATTTTGTTATTTTTGTCCGTTCTCGTATCTGTACCTGCAGTGAAGCCTCCCTTACTCTGTAAATCCATTCTATTAAAATCAGAATAGCAGTCTTATAAAACACAAGCCCACTTTTGAGAGTCTTTGCTGCCTTTATGCTAATCCCTTGTTTACATCCATCTCTTTTCCTGGTCTAAGTAAGATGCGATGACTTCTTTTGTATTGCAAGCAGTACGTGGTTAGGTTTAAGAGGACCTCATTAGAGAATCATCTTCCTGCAAATACACTGGAAGCCTTCTTATTCTTAAATGAATGAAAAGCAGGCATAGTGCTTTCAAAATTAATGTTTGCTGAAAAGAATTTTCAGAAATAATTCCTGATGGTGTGCACCACTACATAAAATTCAGAAGATGAAGCTGTTGTGTGGTAGTGTCGCTAGAACCTTTTATTATTGTCTTCAGAATTCCCACTAGCACTTTTGACTGCAATGAGGTCGTTTGTCTGCCATGCTGGTACGCTACCTGATGTCAAGTACAGCATAATGTAGATTGGCTCATCTTTCATACTTAATTCGCTTTACTTACACCTCCACAATTTGAGCCTCTCTTTGCTTTTAATAATCTAATTGCTGTCTAGAAGATGTATAATTTTAATTACCACATTGGGTTTGCATTTTGTTTTTACTCACTGATGCTGACTTTTAAATCTGCTGAACACTAGCACCTGAAAGAATATTTGGCTACTAACTGAAAAGCAAAACAGAACAAAACTAAAACCATGGCACCATGGTCTTCATGAGTAATACGCTTCCTGAAAAACCTCAAGCATTGATGGATAACATTTCCACAAATATGCAGTACCATAGAGTGAATAGAGGCAGTACGTCGATTTCCTGAACACCCATTGCATTCCTCTAGAAGAGGTTTCTGCTTACTGCTTTCTGGACAAGCCTGTGTTCTGCAGGGGTTTCCAGGATCCACTGGTAGCTCTCTAAATCATCACCACTGGTGATGTATAAGTTTACAGACGTTCATTTCAGTCTTGAGCTTAAAAAAATGAAAGAAAGAAAGTAGGCTTTGTTTTTCTAGTTTCCTTTGCGCAATCTTAAGGAATTACCAATCCGTTTGGCTTCTGACTTCATGTGCGTGAAACAGCAGTTTCTGCTGGGTAATTCTGATCTCTGCTTTTAAAACGTGGGTAGTATTACAATTCTGTATGTTCGTAGGGAGCCTGGTTTCTCAAACTTGAGTGTCTAAAACCCCAACCAAAATTTCTTCTACCCTAGAAAGGAAGTATCTAGGCCTAAATAAATAAATAAAATCTAGTTCCCTATGTGAAAGCAAATGTGGCAAAAGCTATAGCACCTTTCATATAATTTTGTTAAAAATAAAAAAACATACATTTTTTCTACAGTGAAAAGTATTTGTACGTGCTTTAAACGTTTAGGTGGCTAATGTATGTGTCTTACTGCTTTTAATAATGAGGAGATGAGATTAATATGTATGTATGTTTCTGTTTTAGGAACTTGAACAATACAGAAGAAATGCCTCTAAATCCTGGAAAGAAATGGATTTTGACCCCGACTGATGAACTGCTATAGGTGTCTTCAGTTTCACAAAATTACTTTAATCACTTCAACATTACAATAGCAACCTAATCTGATGCAGTTGAAAATATACCATATCAAACTACAAACCTAATATTTATTAAGGATTCCTGTTATTATTTTTAATAAAAATAGATGCTTATTCGTTCAGTCCACATTTAAGTATATCTTGGTACTGAACACAGAATTTTAAAAAATGTGGAGAAAGACCTTTTAGACTGTTCAGAAAGAGGTTTGAATATGAGGACTGGCATTAGTCAGTTCTACCTATTTTATAATTCATAACGCGACATTTGGTTTATTTTTTAATGCTTCTGCCCTAATCATGTCTTTAAATATAAACAAGTTTTCACACCCAAAATAAGCAACTGCATAGTGAAAAATGCTAGGCATTCCTTTCCTAGTTCCTTGCATATATCATTCAAAAGCAAAGCTTACGAAAATATTTGCGTCATTGTTTAATGTATTTGAATGGGATAGTTCCACAAGAACTGGCAGAATGAAGTGGAATTAAAACCAGGTTTGACCTGATCTAAAATTCAGAAGTTTGCTTTATCTCTGTTTCAGTATCACCCAGTTGAATACAGGAATTATTTCTTGCAGTGTATAATGTTGCAATAACTTTGCACAGAATTCAGAAGATGACATTTCTGTCAAATATTCAGATGCTAGGAAGTCAGTCTAATCCGTTTGACAGCTGCTTGGTTGATGGTGGAAGTATAATTGATTCACATGCAGCCTAAGCTGGTGAAACGCTAGGCGAAACTAGATACGGCTTTTTGTCTGTGGCCATCCTCACTATTGAGAGACGGCCTGA